>ERZ1034878.145-NODE-145-length-37888-cov-6.764597_pt1 | contig 37888 bp, 74 predicted proteins | sample MGYA00520593_ERZ1034878 | MGnify/ENA primary metagenome ERZ1034878 (study PRJEB33766, sample SAMN09781724) | gut metagenome | biome: gut microbiome | host: Homo sapiens | place: Madagascar | study: EMG produced TPA metagenomics assembly of the PRJNA485056 data set...
GTGATTACCTACTCGGGCGGCAAGGACTCGGACGTGCTGCTGCATCTGGCTGGCGCGGCGGGAATCCCGTACGAGGTGCTGCACTCGCTGACGACAGCTGATGCGCCGGAGACCGTCTGGCATGTGCGGGATACCTTCCGCCGCTTGGAGCTGGCTGGCGTAAAATGCGACATCGATACCCACCGCACGCCGGACGGCGGGAATGTGACGATGTGGAACCTGATCCCGCAAAAACGTATGCCGCCGACGCGGCTGGTACGGTACTGCTGCGCTGAACTCAAAGAGACCAGCGGGAGCGGGCGCTGGATTGCTACCGGCGTTCGCTGGGCGGAATCGCAAAAGCGCAAAACGACCCGCGGCATTATGGAAAAGCTCCACAGGGATAAGGCAAAGCGGATTATCCTCATGGATGATAATGATGAACGCCGCATGCTGCTGGAAAATTGCCAGTTAAAAGGTACGCGAACCGTAAACCCGATTGTCGACTGGCAGAATGCCGATATCTGGGATTACTGCGCGGCAGAAAAAATCTGCATGAACCCGCTTTATGCTTGCGGATTTGCTCGTATTGGCTGCATCGGATGCCCGATGGCTGGGAAACACCGGAAAGAGCAGTTTGCGAGATACCCAAAATACAGGGATGCTTACATCAGGGCGTTCGGCAGGATGCTCGAATGCCAAAAAAGAAAAGGTTTGAGCGGGCTCTGGCAGACCGGAGAAGACGTGTATCGCTGGTGGATGGAGGACGGCGTTCTGCCGGGACAAATGGTTCTTGAAGGAATGGAGGATGTAACACTATGAACTACAAAGAAACGATAGAATCTCTGCGCTGCTGCTTTGGCTTCGGAGTATGCAGTGATTGTAAAGCGAAAAATATGACGGAAGAAGATCCGCTTCCGTGTAAGCTTAACTGCAAAGAGCGGCTCGGGTTGCACGCCGCCGACCTCATCGAGCGCCTGACCGCCGAGAACGCGGCGCTGCGGGAGAAGGTGCCGCGGTGGATCAGCGTGGAGGAACGGAGGCCGGAGCCGGGAAAACGCGTCCTTGCTACGGACGGCGTATTTGTCGGCGAGGCGTACCGCACAAGCGCGGATACATGGAGAAGATATGACGGAACAGCTATGCGGGATTGCCTTGGCAGTATAGTCACCCACTGGATGCCGCTGCCGGAAGCGCCGGAGGGGAATAATGCCACCTAAAGAAAATCCTGAAAGAGCCTGTGAAGAGTGCATCCATTTTTTTGCGTGCTCCAGACAATGCGGCGAACCGATGGCACAGAGTAGCGCCACTGGCTGTGAGTGCTACGAGACGGTTAAAAGCATTGCGGCGGCAAGCCTTATCGAGCAGATGAACGCCGAGAGTGTGGTGCTTCCGGATGGACAGGTGAGCGCGATTGAATCCTTGCTCAAGGAGATCGAGTGGAAAGACATGGTTATCTCTCTTGCACAGCGGAAGCAGGCAGATGCGGAGGCCGATAGAGATGCACTGCTCGGAAAATGGATAAGCGTTGACGAGAAGCTGCCGGAGCTGGGAACGCGCGTCATTGCTACAGACGGCGTATTTGTCGGGGAAGCGATCTTCGCGCGTGACAGTAGATGGAGCGGATACGGTGGAGGGATTCTGCGTGATTGCATCGGGAGCGTTGTAACGCATTGGATGCCACTGCCGCCTGTGCCGAAGGAGGACGCAAAATGAAAATCTACATAGCCGGTAAAATCACCGGAGACCCGAATTACAAGATGAAATTCCGCATGACGGCGAAGCACATACAGGAGCTGTATCCCCTCGCGGTGATCTTGAATCCGGCGGAACTGCCGGAGGGGCTGACACCGAAGGACTATATGCGGCTGTGCTTCGGGATGATCGACGCGGCGGATATGCTCTTCCGGAGGGAATGAAAGAAATACTTGCAAATGGAGGAACACCATATATCTAGATCTGTAAATGAAGTTCTTTTCGAAGCGGTCAAGAACAAACTGCAAACGGCGCGCGAATCGTATGCCGTATATCGATCCACAATGGAGGACTTGAACCAACTGCTCAAGGATATGGTCGACTATGCAGTAAAGAACAACTGGAACCTCCAAGAACCGTCCGATTATTCCTTTGAAGGTTATTTGTATGATGGCAAGCCGGAAATCGATGAGGTTATGGAAAAGATCATAGAGATGTTCGGCGTGCCAGAGGGGGAACTTTGAAATGGCCGGTTACATCAAAGACAAAGATGTCTACGCACTCTTTGACGAGCGCGGGACTGCTCGACTGCACGTTGGGGACATCGACAGACTGGAAAGGATATACTTCCCTGCCGAACTGCACGTTGGAGATCGCGCGTGGAAGAAGGTTATGAGCATCCTTGATAAGAAATACGCGGAAGCGAAAAAACTGCCGTTCGTCCGTGACCCGATGGCATGGGCACTGTATCACACATGGAAGGAGTTCGATGATGGGAAACGCTGTGACTGAAGAATATATCCGTCGCTCAGAAGCACTGGACGCGATTCGTCGGTTTTCAACCGAAAACGGATCTGTGCTTGGCTATCACAGTGGCGCAATCGACCTCGCAATGGAGGCAATAGAAGCCATCCCTGCTGTTGATGCAGCACCGGTTGTGTACGGCACATGGATAGAAGAAGACGGAATGCAGATCTGCTCAAATTGCGGTGAAGAACACGAATGGGATGACTACCGTGCATCTTACTGTGAGGATTGCGGAGCGAAAATGAGGAGATTGCATGATGACTGAAGAATTTATCAGCAGAACCGAGGCACTGAAAGACTTTGAATCCTGCAACGCGGAAAATCCGAACTGGACACCTCAGCGTGTGAAAACGCTCCTGCTCCGCCAGCCAGCCGACGACGTTGCGCCGGTGGTGCATGGACGGTGGCTGAAAGAAAAGAGACAGACGCTTTTGCCTGTTGAATATGACGATGTCGGCAAACCTATTTTGCACGATTATGTGGTGTATAGGTGCGACCGATGCGGAAGAACATGCAAGCAGAAAGAACCGTACTGCCATTGCGGTGCGAAAATGGAGGACGGAGGGAACGAATGATAGCTTGCCTCGCTTATAACATCATCAATATTATGGCCTGGTGCTGGCTGGCTGAACGATTTGGACATTGGTGGATCGCGCTTTTTGCGATATTCACGATGATCCATTACAGCCACAGCAAGAAGTCAGATGGCGGAGGTGACGGAAATGCGCCTGATTGATGCAAGCGCCTATAAAGCCATTTTGAAAGGCTGGTTGTCTGAGATGCACGCCGGCGAGGACGAAGAAGAAAATGCAGAGGGCACAGCGATCTATTCTTGCATTTGCCAGTTGGATGATGCACCGACTGTTGATGCCGTCGTGGTAACGCGCTGCAAAAACTGCATTTACTTCGGCGTGAATAAAGAAAATGACCCGTACTGCACGAACAGGCGCGGCCTAGATGATCCAGTGCCAGACGGGTTCTGCAACTACGGAGATCCAAAGGAGTAACGTGAAAATGGGCGTAACGATTAAATGCAAGAAAACCGGTCGGGACATCGACCTCGGGTATAGCGGATTCATGCGGCTGCGGAAAAAAGTGGCCGAACTCATGGGAGGGCCGTTCTATAGCCACTACAAGAAATTATACGATGCGCCGCCTCTCATGCGACCGGATGAGGAAAAGAAATTCTATACGCAATGGGATACGGAAGCCATCCGACTGATTACGGAAAACAACATTCCGGTGAAAGTTGTGAATTTCCTGCTTGAAAGCGACGGTGATGGGAAAATCCGGTACGGAGCCTGCAAGGAAATTCTGAAGGTCATCGGGGACTACGATGACAACATCTGTTACGGCTATGCCGGCCGGAGCGACTGCGCAATGTTCCGAGACTTCAAGGCAATCTTGCAGGACTGCGTAGACAACAAATGCGATATGGTCTGGATGTAGGAGGACAGAAAATGGATGCTGTGGCGTATTTCAAAGCATATGCGAGAATGTGCGATTCTTTTGATTCTAAGAACAACATTACGGGAAAACCGTGTGTAGGCTGTCCACTTGACGATATTGGACGCGGATGCCATATGAACGATCTCACCAACAACGCAGAGGAATGTGTTGCTGCGGTCGAGAAGTGGGCAAAAGAACACCCGGTCAGAACGCGGCAGAGCAAGTTTTTGAAGATGTTCCCGAATGCGAGAATTGAAAGTGACGGGATGCCCTCCATTTGTCCGATCGTCGTAGATAAAAGATGCCACAATAAAGACAACGATGCTCTCCTCTGCCTTGCGAGAGACGAGGAAGAATGCAGAAAATGCCGCCGTGATTTTTGGCTGGCTGAAATCAAGGACGAAGAAGCATAATTGGAGGACGGAGATATGGATGCTGTTGAATTCTTAAAAGAACGAACTAGGATGTGCAATTATTATATGAACTATTGCAGAAACTGCCCTGGGAACAAAGTGGAATATTGCGCAACATTATGTGCAAAAGCTATTGATCTGGTTCCTATCGTTGAGCAATGGGCAAAAGAACATCCTATAAAGACAAGACAGAGTGAATTTTTGAAGATGTTTCCAAATGCGCAGAAATCGTCCAACGGAGTGCTAGATATTTGTCCACGAAAATTTGAGCCTGAAAAATATAAAAGCGCAACACCTGATAAGGTTTGTATCAATTGTGATACTGTACATTGGTGTGATGAATGTTGTCGTGATTTTTGGCTGACAGAAATCAAGGACGGTGAGACATGATGGACAAACATCTGATTTACAAGGAAGACGCGCTCGAAATCGTGCGCCGGACATCGGGAGATTATGCTGCGGCATTCGCTGAGATCAGCCGACTGCCGGCAGTGGACGCAGTACAGGTTACACGCTGCAGGGACTGTGATGGCCTCCGGGCAGAAATTTCGTGGTGTGGGACATATGTTAGGTGCGGCTTTCGTGACGCGACCGGCCTTAATATGCCGGAAGATGGGTTCTGCTCTCTTGGAAAAGGAGGACAATAAATGCCACTCATAAACGTTGCTCTCTACGGAGAAGGAAAACAAAATAACCGGCTTCGGGCAGAATATATTTGCTGCAATCACACGCAGGAATGCTCCGCATACCACGAGGGGAAATGCCTGAACGTTACAATACCGTTTAGCCGCCGGTGCGAACTTGGCGAAGTAGAAAAAGTAGATGGAGGCACAAAACAGAGCAAAAGCTATGACACTGTAATGGACATGGCACGGAATTCTGAAAAATATCGCCTTCTTAAATACCCATCCTATTGGTATGTAATCAGAATCGGTGAAATGGCATATTTGAACCTTCCATGTGTCGATCTCAAAGCGGACGGTGTGCATCTGCGCGCGTCAACGGCGATATTCACAAATCAACATTTGCTAGTGGACAGACCAATGCTGACACCGGACAATTTGAACAATGTACTTGGATATAAACCACGCAATATGTGCGGAGACATTATCACGGGATATGCGGATGAAATTGTTCCAAATTTCCTGCACCAATTCAAAAGACTGTTTCCAGTGGAATATGACCGTTTCGTGAAAGAGTACCCGAAGTATGTAGAGCTGTCCCCGACGTTTATCGGAAGATACGCAAAACTCGCAACGTGCAATCCAGACTGCGTGTACAAGGATTCAAGCGGGAACAAGTTCACGATGGAAGATGGGAAACGGATGGTCTGCAAAGAGTATAGATCGGGATTTCTTCCGTTTGGAGCGTCCAAAGCAGAAGTCATTATTACGCTGACAGACGATATGACAGTTAAAATCACGGACAATGCGCAGGTCTTGGATGACACTGTGTTTGTATAGGAGACAAGATGAACAGCAAATACTTGGAATTTCTGAAATCAAAAATCGAGACGGCTCCGGTGAGCGGCTTTTCCGTTCCGGAGGAAGATATCAATCCGGCGCTGAAGCCGCATCAGAGAGACGCAGTGCGCTGGGCGCTGCGCGGCGGCCGGCGGGCGCTCTTTGAAAGCTTCGGTTTGGGAAAAAGCGCGCAGGAGCTGGAATTCTGCCATCACGCGGCGAAGCATGAGGGAAAGCCGGCACTGATCGTGCTCCCACTCGGCGTGCGGCAGGAGTTCAAACGGGACGCCGTGAATATTCTGGGATACGAAGAACCGGTTTATGTACGGACGATGCAGGAGGTACGCGAGAACGCTGGGGCGGAGATCATGCTTACCAACTATGAGCGCGTCCGGGATGGGGATATCGACCCGGCATACTTTGCGGCAACGAGCCTCGACGAAGCATCGGTACTTCGCTCATTCGGAAGCAAGACCTATCAGACGTTCCTCCAAAAATTCAAGGGTGTCAAATACAAGATGGTAGCAACGGCCACGCCGGCACCGAACAAGTACAAAGAGATCATCCACTATGCAGGATATCTCGAAGTCATGGACACCGGACAGGCCCTTACACGGTTCTTCAAGCGGGACAGCACCAAGTCCAACAACCTGACCCTTTATCCACACCGTGAAGAAGAATTCTGGCTGTGGGTCAGTTCATGGGCGCTGTTCCTTGGAAAACCGTCAGACCTCGGATATTCTGACGAGGGATATGAACTTCCTGGACTCGAAGTCAGAACGCATGTTGTTCACGACGAATTCGGAAAGATCACGGACCGGGATGGTCAAGTGAAGATGATGAACGATTCTGCCACGAACCTTCAGGAGGCATCACGTGAAAAACGTGAGACGATAGCTGCAAGAGTCAGTTTAGCAAAAGAAATCGTCGACAGTGACCCAAACGCAAGCTTTATCCTCTGGCACGATCTTGAAGCGGAGCGGCACGAAATTCACAGAGTTATGCCAGAGGCCGTAGAGATTTACGGAACGATGGACTATGACGAGCGAGAACGCCGTGTGATTGACTTCTCGGACGGCAAAATCCGGCTCTTTGCGACGAAGAAGGAGCTGTCCGGACAGGGATGCAATTTCCAGAGGCATTGCCACAGAATGATTTTCGTTGGGATCGACTATGAGTTCAACGACTTCATTCAGGCCATTCACCGTTGCTACCGCTTTTTACAGACGGAGAAGGTCATTGTGGACATCATCTACACGGAGGCGGAGATTCCAATCTGGGACGTGCTTCAAAAGAAATGGAAGCAACACGACTACATGCAGGAGCAGATGCGAGAAATCGTCAAGAAATACGGTCTCTCGGGTGAACGCATGAAACAGGAAATGGAAAGAAGCATAGGAGTTGAGAGAGTGGAGATCAAAGGCGAAAACTGGATTGCAGTCAACAACGACTGCTGTGAGGAAACAGCAAAGATGTCGGACAACAGCGTCGATCTGATTGTCACGTCTATCCCGTTTTCAAATCACTATGAGTACACACCAAGCTATAACGACTTCGGTCACAACGAAGATACGCAAAAGTTCTTTGAGCAGATGGACTATCTGACCCCGAACCTTCTGCGCGTGCTGAAACCTGGACGTGTCTTCTGCTGTCATGTAAAAGACCGCGTTCTTTTCGGCAACGCGACCGGAACCGGTATGCCGACGATGGAGCCGTTTCATGCCATGTGTATCAGCCATTACATGAAGCACGGTTTTGCGTACTTCGGCATGATTACGGTCGTTACGGACGTCGTTCGAGAGAACAACCAGACGTACCGGCTCGGATGGTCTGAGCAGTGCAAGGACGGGACAAAAATGGGCGTCGGCTGCCCGGAGTACATCTTGCTATTCCGGAAGCTTCCAACCGACCGCTCCAAAGCATATGCAGATGAGCGCGTATCCAAGACGAAGGACGAATATACACGCGCTCAATGGCAGATCGATGCACACGGGTTCTGGCGCAGCTCCGGAAACCGGCTGATTACAAAAGATGAGCTGCTTCATGCTGACACCGGAAAACTTCAGGCACTTTATCGGAAATACAGCCGTGATTCCGTTTACAGCTATGACGAGCATGTGCAGCTGGCAAAGGAACTGGATGCGGACGGGCATCTTCCAGCCACGTTAATGGTAGTTGCGCCCGGAAGCTGGACAGATCAGGTATGGGACGATATCAACCGAATGCGGACGCTCAACACAACGCAGAGTCAGCGCAGAAAAGAGAACCATGTTTGCCCCCTTCAGCTGGATATCGTTGACAGGCTTATCAATCGGTATAGCAATCCAGGAGATCTGGTGCTTGACCCGTTTGGTGGACTTGGAACGGTTGCGCTGGAAGCCATCAAGGCCGGCAGACGTGGCTACACCATCGAGCTCAATAATGACTACTTCCGCGATGCGGTCGGCTACCTGAAGGAGTTCGACGAGTCTCAGCAGAACGACAATCTGTGCCTGTTCGATGTAATCTGAATTGAGTATAAGGCTGCAAATCACGCTGGTTGATTTCAATTCATAACAGCATAATGTTGTTTGAGGGTGCCTATTGCACCCTCATTTTTTGCGGTTTCTAGGGTTTACATAATCATGTAAAAAAACATTTGCTGCCATGAGTAAACTTAGAACTAGGAGGGTGAAGCGATGAACGATAGAACGAGCAAAGTCCGGATGCGTTACACGGGGAAGACCGGATACCATGGGCTAAAGCATTGGAAAGTCTATGAAATCAGCATTGTCAGCATGTATGGAAAGTTTTGGGTAGAGGTTGGAAGTGAAGCTATTGCCTATGTTTCGCTTGCGATGCTCTGCCGAAACTGGGTGGACGTTTAGAAAGGAGATCAGCATGACAGATTGCGAAAGAATCGTTGCGTATTGCAAGCAACACGGCTCCATCACACAGATGGAAGCAACCAGAGAACTTGGAAATACGCGGCTTGGAGCACGCATTTGGGACTTGAAGCACAAACTCGGCTATGAGGTTGAAGATATATGGGAAACGGCCACAGACCGTTTTGGAGACCCAACACGATACAAGCGTTACTTCGTCAAGGATAAGACACAATGAGCGATACATGCAAAGGATGCAAGTGGTGGGAGCCGTTTAACTGGGTATGCTGCAACGGAGACAGCCACCATTGTGCGGATTTCGTCAACTGCGGATGCAAATATTTTGAACGAGAGGACGATAAGAAATGTCAGAACGAAAAGGAACAACGCCATTAACCGCGCGAGAGGAACCGGAAATCGACCGGAAAACCTGCATGGGATGTGACTCATGGGATAAATTCACCTGTTTCAACGCGGCAAGCCAGTTCTTCGGCGGAGCGGTTGACTGCGGGTGCAGATATTACGGGACGGAGGTCGTGAAGAAATGACACAGAGAGAATTTGTGCTGAAAATGGAACCGGGCGCGGAAAACAAAAGCTGCTACGGTGGAATACGTTATTGCCCACACGCATATAGAGATATTCTTCCTGTCCCGCTTGAAATGTGTAGTGTCCCGCTTGAAATGTGTAGTGGAACGTCTAAAGCAAGTGCAGAACTCTGTGAGAAATGCTGGAATCAGGAAATGGTTCTCCCTGCACCAGCTGAAAAGCCAATGGCGCAGGTCAACGCATTCATGAATCAGGACGCAGACAAAAAACCGGCTGAAAATTTCGTAGATCATCCGACGCACTATTGCCAAGGCTCCATTGAGTGCATCGACGCCCTGAATGCGATGGTTGAAGGATGGTCCGACTCGGTATCGGCGGTATTGGCGTGGCAGACAGTCAAGAACATCTGGCGGCATCCGTTCAAGGGAAAGCCGGTGGAAGACCTCAAAAAAGCACAGTTCTACCTTGAACGGTTGGTACAGCAGTATGAGTGTAAGAAGACAGACTGACCGAAGATTGACATTGCTTCGCCCGTGCGGGACGTGCGGACAGATGGTTGTTACAAGCGCGAGTTCTCCGTTTATGAGAATGATCGAACGAGATGGCAAGAAAGAAGCAGTCACTTACTATTGCTGCCAAAGCTGCTACAAATCAAGCTACAAACACATTGGATGGTACGACGGAAAAGCTGATGAACGCCGCGCGGAACGTGAAAGAAATCGGGACAGACGCGAATATAATCGTCGTTATTACGCAGAACACGCAGCAGAAATCAAAGCCAAGCAACGAGCATACTACGCAGCGAATCCGGGTCTGGCCGCTCAAAACAGCCAATATTACAAAGCAAAACAGAAATTGATTGCAGCAGAGGTCAAGGAAGGAGGCCCAGTAGCGTGAGAAAATTTATTTTCTTTGTCTGCGTGTTTCTCGTTCTAACGTCAGCCACACTGCTTATTTTCCAGAGCGGAATTGAACAAGCGATTGCCAATCAGGCAGCATCCGAGGTTGGTACTGCAACGAACACAGAAATCCGAGAATCGCTGAATGAAATGAAATTCCAAGACGACACAGAGAAAACGATTCACGAATCAGCACTAGAGTTGGATGATGAAGAACGAAACGGTGATGAAGACTTCGACAGTTCGCAGTTCTGTCATCCGCCCCATACCAAAGACGGCATTGGAGGTGTCGGCGGATTTATCATTGATGACCCACAATGTCTTGAACTGCTTGCACGGGCAATTTACGCCGAGGCTGGCGGGGATGACTGCAGCGACGAAACCCGCATCATGGTCGGAAATGTCATCCTCAATCGGATGCGATGCGAATGGTATCCAGACACAATGGAAGCGGTGCTGACCCAGAAAAGACAATACAACACGTTCTACTGGACTGGCGTTATTTGGAATGAGCGTGCGTCGAATCCAAGTGAAAAAGATGCAGTAGAGAGGGCGTACAAATGCGCGGAACGTGTGCTGCTTGGAGAACGGCTACTCCCAGAAGACGTGGTGTTTCAGTCAGAGTACATTCAAGGAACAGAAATTGTAGCACATCAGGACGGGATATACTTTTGTCGATAGGAGGGCGTAGAGATATGGCCGCAGTCATTCAAGCACCGTGTAAAGGGTGCGAAAAACGCGAAATTGGATGTCATGGATGGTGCAAAGCATATTTGGCCTATCAGGACGAAAACAACATGTACAAGGCAATGAGCGCAAACAATAGAAAGTCGCTGTCCCCAACAAAGTCTTTCACAAAAAGGCAGCGTGAACTTATCAGAAAGGGGATGAAATGCGTCAGATGAATGGAAAAACATACTTGCTTTTTGCGATGCTTTCCGCAATCGCAAGCATCGCAGGTGGTACGATGTTCATTCAGTTTTCGCGCTTCGGACAGACGGCAAAGGAACGATTTGGGAATCTCTTGATTGGAACGTGCGCGATTCTTGTAGGAGTTGTACTTTGCGTGCTGACCGCCCTTGAAGTATTTGGAGCGGCTTAGAGGACATTTTCGCGCCAGAATGTGAAAACACACGAAGAACGTACAAACAGCGTGTGCGGCGTCTGTGGGCGCGACACGCGAACCTAAATGAAATGGGAGAGTGGAAAATGTTAAACAGAATCATTGTGCAAGGAAGAATCGTAAAAAAGCCAGAAATGCGTGTGACACAGAGTGGAAAGTCTGTGGCAAGTTTTACGCTTGCTGTCGAACGCGACTATGCAGCTCAAGGACAAGAGCGCGAAACAGACTTCCTCGATGTGAACGCATGGAATCAGACAGCAGAGTTTGTTGGGAAGTATCTCGACAAGGGAAGCATGGCTTTGATTGATGGCAAACTCCAGATCCGTAATTGGACGGACAAAGATGGGAATAAGCGTCGTAACGCAGAAATTGTAGCCGAACGGGTCTACTTCTGCGGGAGTAAGCCGACAGACGGAACGTCGAAATCCAGCCATACAGCACCTGTGCCGGCATCCGCAACTGATGTTCCGGAAGGGTTTACGATGCTGGATGAAAACGCTGACGATCTGCCGTTTTGACAGGAGGTGAATGGAACCAATGAAGGTAAAAGTAATTCTTTTCGATGTCGATAACGTGTACGATATCGACCCGATGGATGTCAACAAAATTGTCTTTGAAGAAGTTGAAATGGACGAAATCAAAACGCTCATGGGGCTTGCTGCAAGACAACGCCTGTGGATGTGTTGCTCGCCGTATTACGAGCGCAAGGATGTGGGGGAATCTTGAATGGCAACAGGTAAACGGTTCTATTGGATGAAACTGAAAGAGAATTTTATGACATCCGACACCATCGACTATTTCATGTCACAGCCGGACGGTGCAAACTATGTTGTCCTCTACCAAATGCTTTGCCTCAAAACTATCAATACCAACGGCCGTTTATCCAGGCAGATTGGTGAGGTCGTTATCAAATACGACATTTCCAAAATACAACGTGATCTCAAGTGGTTTTCTGCCGATACAATCCGCGTAGCGCTCAATCTATACAAGGCGTTTGGACTTGTTTATGAAGACGTTGACGGAACACTTGTGCTAACAGATCACAGAAATCTTGTCGGAAGCGAAACCGATGCAGCTTCTCGCATGAGAAATGTCCGTTCTCGCAAGGCTGACGTTCTCCCCGAAGGTGTAACGCAAGGCGAACAGACCGCGAACATTGTTACACCAGAGATAGAGAATAGAGATAGAGATAAGAGTATAGAGAAAGAGATAGAAGAAGAGATAGAAGAAGTACCTAACGGTACTTCCTGCGCAGAGCCGGAAAAGTCCGACTCCACGCCGCCAGTGATCTCACTCATTCTGAATGATAAATCTTTCTTCGATGTTACGGACGAAGACGTTGCAAAGTGGAACGAACTTTATCCTGCCGTGGATGTTATGCAAGAACTTCGCAAGATGGCAGGTTGGTGCGAATCGAATACAACGAAACGAAAAACCAGGCGCGGAGTCCGAGCATTCATAACATCATGGTTGGCAAGGGCACAAGACCGTGGTGGGAGTCAGAACAACTATTGCCACCCACGTCCAACTCTGAAAGATAGCACACCACTCGATTACGGTTCACCGGAGGATTTTTATAAATGACCATCAGCATGGAAGAATTGATGGAACTCCGCGCAAGAAAACAGAAAGAAGCAAAGTCAGAACCCGTTAAAGACCCAACTGGATTCTCGAACGTGATGCGGTCGGCAGCGAGGAAGGTTCCGATTGACGTAAAAGACACGCAGATTGGAGAAGACGGGCTTCTTCACTGTACGAAATGCAACGGACTCAGGCAAAGCAAAGTAAAACTCCCGGACGGGGAGACGGTAACTGTACCCTGCGTGTGCAAGTGTATGCGGACCGCCTTTGATGCTGCTGAAGCAGAAACACGCGCAAGAGAGGAAGCAATGCGAATCGACAGCTTGCGAACGTTGGCCTTCCCAGACTCGGACTGTAATATGCTCCAATGCACGTTCGACAAAGATGACGGCGCACGGCCGGATGTTGCTGCCGGCATGAAGAACTACTGCGAGAATTTTCCCTATCTCCGAAGATTGGGAAAAGGAATTCTTCTCTATGGAACGGTCGGAACAGGAAAGAGTTTCTTCGCCGCCTGCATCGTGAATGACCTTGTATCAAAGGGATATCGCTGCATGATGACGACCTTTCCACGGCTTACAAACCAAATCAGCGCATTGTGGGATGGGAAACAGGAATTCATCGATGACTTAACCAGATATGACCTCATCGCAATCGATGACCTGGGCATTGAGCGTGACACAGAGTACATGAATGAGCATATCACGATGATCGTTGATGCGCTTTACCGGGCGAAGGTGCCGCTGGTCATCACCAGCAATTACACCCCAAAGCAGATGAAGGGCGAAGGCGAAATCCGGCGTCAGCGCATTTACGACAGGCTGATTGAACAGTGCCATCCAGTAGAAATGTCCGGGGAAAGCCGACGGGTAATAAAAGGCCGCAAGGACTACCTTGAAATGAAAAAGCTTTTGGGGGTGTGAAAAGTGTTTGAAGATGTACAGCGGGAAACTGCAACCGGTATGTGCGCATGGTGTGGCGCGGAAATATATCCGGATGACGAGATCTGGTACGACGGCTTTTTAACGTACATTCACGATGAGTGCGTTGCACAAATCGAGGCCATGCCAGACGAAGCACCGATAGCTGCGTTTATCCGGGAAGATTACCGGCAAACGACCATGCGGAAGATTATAGATGACCGATGGGCGAGAGAAGAGCATGAAGTTTGAAATTGTAAGAGCGCTGGACGGGAAAGGCATGATGGAGACGGATTATGAATTTTGTATCCCGTCAGATGATACTATCCGCAGCATGATAAAAGCTGGCTACAAGGCATACAAAGACGGTCGGGTATACCGGCCGAAAGATGGAGGGAAAAATGGTACAGTTAGGACAAACGGTAAAAAAGGTCGTTAGCTTTGCCCCAGAACGAAATATAAATCAGTTCAACAGTGAAAAAAAGACGCTCTACGGAAAGGTCATTTTTGTTCATCCAAAGAGAAGATTCTACACCGTGGAATTCTCACTCTGGAATGGGAGTAAAATCCGCTCATGCTACACGGAGGGGTTGTAATGGGAAACGGACTCACATACGCGCAGAAACTTGCGATTGCAAGGCAAACTGAACTGACCATTGGTGTTGACACCGGTTTTCAAAAGGCGGCAGACCTCTTTTCTATCGCAATTTACGAAGAAGGGTTTGGAGAACAACGGCAAGAAAAAATCGCCAGACGCGTTATGGAACTCGATCAAGAATATGGGGATGCGTGGACTGGACGCGTGGAAGCAGATTACAAGCAGGAACAGATAGACCGTATCTTGAAAAAAGCATACGGAAAGAATTTCACCCCGTTCTTGGAACGGAATCCGTATATAAAGAAATTCAACTATGCAGGGAAAGGAAAACGTTAATGCAAAAAGACAAAGTAACAGTGGTCGAAACGGCAATGAAACAAATTGATGCAGAAGCAAACCAAAATGGAACTGGATGCGCGTACTGGCGCGGATTCTTGCAGGGCGCACTCATGCAGCAGCACGAAGACATGCACGGTATTCAAGAACAGCTTGCGGCGAGATTTCTTGAAAATGCAAAATTCGAGGACAATCGTGTGCGCTATGTGAGAGAACCGTCCGCGAAGACTCCAACGTATGCGCACCAGGACGATGCCGGCATGGATTTATATGCGTCGAAGGGAAATTATATTCCGGCCGGCGGAAGATGCACTTTCCACACCGGCATCCATGTCGAAATCCCGAAGGGGTACTTCGGCGCAATCAGAGCCAAGAGCGGCCTGCTTCGGAATCATGGAATCATATGCTCAGGAACAATCGACGTGGGATATACCGGCGAAATCATGGTAACGCTCGTAAACACAAGCGACGAGATTTACTGCGTTTCAGAAGGGGACAAGATCGCGCAGCTGATTGTCATTCCATATGAGCGCGTTGAATTGGTAGAGGCCGAGTCGCTTGAAAAGACAGAACGCGGAGACAATGGCTTCGGGAGCAGCGGAAAATGAAATGGGAGGGAATGGACGGATTTGAGCGAAGCCGACAGTTCAAACGCCTGAGAGAACTCTTTTTTGAAGCGTTTGAGAAAACGTGGAACGAGGATTTTGCAGAGTATCAAACTGTATTCGAACCTCTGATGCCGGATGCAATCGACAACAACAAAGTTCGCAGCGGATACGGGAAAACAATGCAGATCATCCCAAATGGCGAGTGGTCATTGATCTGCGCACTGCGTGGGAGAAAATCAAATGGACGGTAGCTATTTAAAGCGAGTAATAGATTTCTTTGAGAGTTGCTTTGAAATCCCAAAGTTCTACTACGCAGAGAGAAAGCGGTTAATCCGAGAAGAAGCTATATACGACCTCATGCGGCAGCTCGTCGGAATGGGCGTTTTTCAGGACGAAGATGACGTTCGAAAAGAGGAGTTGATGGACTACGATGTGGTGCTTCCGAAAATGTAAAAATCGGCACAGAAATCGGCACACATCAAATTTTTCTATATTTTATTGGGGTTTTGGCGTGGTATAGGAGGGTTCGAATCCCTCCCACTCCGCCAAAAGTTGAAAAACCCGCAATCATTGAGATTGCGGGTTTTTCTTTGCGTATCAATAGCTCTCGCAAATATTGCATGCTTTTTACAGCGAAGAAAATCGAACTTTTAGCGCAAATAAGTTAGTATAAGTTCAGAAAATTTCCAACGAAAATCGGCACGAAAATCGGCACGGAACAAGAACCTATTTTAACTTCTTATCAATATCTCTGTAAAACTGTTGCATCTTCTTCGAATTCTTATCTTTATCTTTTTGAGCTTCCCGCAAATAATGATCGTGTACAGTCTTGTAGTCAGACCATCCGCCCACGCTCATTGTTCTGAGTTCGTCCCATTTGAGATGGTAACATAGAGATGCAAACGATCTGCGGAGACCGTGCACAGCTACTTGCGGAAGGTCGGCCCTTTCGCAAACTCTGTTGATGTGTCTACCAATCAATTTCGGGTTTCCTGTGAAAAGATAATCATCACCCGGAATGTCTGGCAATATGTCCAGTAAACGGGGAATAAGCACCGGGATTTTTCTGGTTGAATCCTTGGTCTTATTTACATCTTTCTCGACAAGAACATTCTTTGCATTGGGTACAATCGAGCCTGAAACGACGATGTACTCATCTCCAGGCTTGTCAACTATGATGTCTTTACGCCGCAAGGCAATTATTTCGGATAAGCGAAGCGAGTGCAATGCAAACAGTGCGGCTAGTTCGCAATCTTCTCCCCGTATGGCTGGAATAAATTTTTGTATTTGCTCATAGTCGAGATACGGCTGACCACCTTTTTTGAATTTTGGAAGTTTCACATCTGGCTGTGGAATTTTAGAATATTTCATCGCAGCTGAGATGACACCCCATGCGTTACAAACGGTTTTCGCCGAGACGACTTTACACTCTTCCGATATTGCGGTCTGCCAGTCAACAGAAGAAATATCCTTGTCCATGTACGCCTTAAAACGGTTTCTACGAGTTATGTCATACCCGCGAAGAGTAGATGGAGAAAGAACACCATTTCCAGCAGCGATCATCTTATCGATGGCCTCACCAGTGGTTATTTTCGGCGCGTTTTTTTTCCGCTCAATAAATCCACTACGGATAGCTTTCGCCTTGGCAATGCAGAGTTCTTTTGTTGGTTCTGTAATACTCTGCTTTTCGGCATCAAGGTAAATGCGATAGCTGCCGCTTGCCAATTTTCGAGGGGAAGGTATTTTTATCTCGTCTTTTTTCTTTCGCTCCTTTATCTGTTTTTCTCCACACCAGTTACAGAACATAGAGTTGGATTCAATTTCACGACCACAGGATTTACACTTCACGATGGGCTGCCTCCTGCAATTTCTCCAAGGCATCGTTACGTTCCTTCATGACACGAAGAAATTCCTGCTTCAAAGCATAAAAAGTATCTGCACAGACTCCGATGCTTGGAGCGATCTTGATGTTTTCATCAAGCGCGTCCAGCACTGCTTGATCGCGCTCATTGATATTGTTTCCCAAATAAATAACCTCCATGGAATTAAAAAAGTACAGAACACAATCAATCTTGACAAAGAATCCAAGAATCTCTTGCGGGAAGCTGACAATAAAGAAGAACTCTTCAGATCCCTTCGGTTTTGCGTTCCGCGTCTACAAAGGTGCGACCAAGTTCAAGAAATTTGAAACGATTGGATTCAGACATCTGATTGAATAAAGAGACAAGCTCGTCAACCTCGGCACCATTTGTGGTGCCGGGGTTATTTTTTTGCGCATCAGGAGAAACAAATGACTTGCCTGTCAGAATCCAGTCGGCTGAAACGCCATAGAAAGCTGCAATCTTCGGAATGTATTTCATGTACGACTTCGACCTTCCTGCTTTCCACTCTGTTACCACGTTTTTTGCCTTTACGTCAATCGCGCGCAGAAGCTCCAATGCCCCTCCGTGCTTGTCACCGATTAGGAAAAGAATGCGTTCAAGCACCTCGTCCTCTGAACTGCTTTTGATATTTGGCTCTTTAGACATAAATATACCTCCAGATTTGTGCAGACATACAAAATCACATAAAACATGTGATATTACTTGAAATCACATAAAACATGTGATATAGTATGCCTGTAAAGTGAAATTGACATGAAAGGCAATAAAAAACCAAGCCTTTTGGGAATGAGAAACCAAAAGACGGCACTTGTTTCATGTGATTTGACACTAGCATGATAATTTTTTTGCCCGCATTTGTCAAGCCCACTTTACGAAAAAACCATGAATTTTATGTGAATTTCTTAGGGGGTGTAACTATTTACGAACTTTTCAAAGCGGAAATCGTAAAGCAGAAGCGGATACGGAAATTGACGAACAAGGATTTGGGGAAACTGACCGGCTATAAAAGGCAAACGATTGATGCGTTTATGGCTGGCGCCAGAGAGTCTGAAAATGTGGCGAAGGCTATTGCAAAGGTTCTCAATATCGAACTGTGAGGTGGAAGCATAGGGACAGTCTTGTATTCTTGGCACCAAACACAGAAGAACCGTTCACAACATCAGAAGTCATCGCCGAATGAGCCGGGGTTCAACACCATAAGGAGTTTTTGGCGCACACGCAGCGCAAGGAGGAAGTATGCCACGTTTGAAGAAGAAAGAGCCTGATTTCATCAAAGTCACTCGACTGATAAAGGGATACGCTTCTGCGCCGAAGGTTGCAGAAATAATTGGGCGTTCCGCAAATACAGCGAGAAAAAAACTGAATGAACCGCATAGATTCACGCTCGGAGAATTGGAGTTAATATGCCTTGGAGCACATATCCCATGGGAAGAAATGAATCAGGCGGTGAAACCATGAGCCTAATCCGGAAACATTTTGAAAACCGGGAAAGCTGGCTGGAAGGCCGGCAGGAACTCGGAATCGGCGGATCTGATGCTGCGGCTGTATGTGGGCTTTCTCCGTGGACATCACCGGTGGAACTTTGGAAAATCAAGACCGGGCAAAAAAAGCAAAAGGACATATCCGCGAATGCTGCGGTTGAACGCGGCGTTCGGATGGAACCGGCGCTTCGGGAGTTGTATGCGGCCATGAATCCACAGATACGGGTTGAACATTACCCATACGACATTCTGGCTCAGAGCGAACGGCCATGGTTGACAGCGACCCTTGACGGAGAACTTACCGACGAAAACAGTCGTCACGGCATCCTTGAAATCAAAACCGGTCAGACCATGAAGAAAGCTGACTACGAAAAGTGGGCAGACGGAAATGTGCCGATTTACTACCTCGCCCAAACACAATGGCAGCTACTGGCCACTGGATGGGATTTTGTTGATCTGTTTGCCGCGCTTCAGGACATCCGTGGTGACTGGTCAATACGAACACGCCGAATCGAACGGGCAGAGTGCGAAGAAGACCTCGCATGGCTGCTGGACAAAGCAGATACGTTCTGGGGGTACATCCAAAAGCGGCAGATGCCGCCGATGACTTTGAGAATATGAAAGGAAGGAACACATTGATCGTTGAAGTCAAATTTTACAGAGAAAGTGCGAAAGCATACGTCGGACGCGGATACAGCTATGAAACGGACATGGCGCTGAACGTTGGAGATCGTGTGCTTGTGCCGGCCGGAAAGGGAAAGAACAAAGCAATAGTCGTGGCGGTGGATGTGCCGCGAATTGCCGTCAATCCTGATTACTTCCCATTGAAGCGCATTACGGAATACGACATGCCGGAGGTGAACGCTTGATGGAAACAACGGAAATCAGGATGATAACCGACCTCGACAAAGCACTTCCACAGAGTATCGCATTCAACTTCGAGGAAGTGAAAACATGGCTGACCGAGAATCTTGCATCTTACAAGAGCATGGTCGTCACCGAAGACGAAATTGGAGCGGCAAAGGCTGATAAAGCCAAGATTTCAAAACTGTCAAAGACCATATCAGAACAGCGAATCGCAATCAAGAAACGCTATCTGGAGCCGTACAACGACTTCGAGGCGAAAATGAAAGAACTGTCCGGTATGTGCGACGAGGCTGCGAAGAACATTGATGTACAGGTCAAGGCTTTTGATGAAAAACGGAAAACAGAGAAGCGGGAAGAACTCAAAGCATTCTTTGAATCGCTCAATCAGCAAGCGTGGCTTCAATTTGAACGGATTGAAAACCCGCGCTGGATGAATGCCACTTATGACACGGAAACGGCGAAATGGGACATCCAGCAAGCTGTGAGCACCATTGCAGAGAACGTTGCAACCATCACAGAATCTGGCGGAGAGTTCGAGAGTGAAATCTTCCTGGAATATCAGGAAACGCTTGACCTTGGAGCGGCCATGCGGCGCGGCGGAGAACTGAATAGGCTGAAAAAGGAGCGGGAAGCACGCAGAGCTGCCGAAGAAGCAGCCGAACGCGCAAGACGTGAGGCGATTGCGGCGCACGAAGCTGCTGCGGAAAAGGCACAGCGCGAGAAAGCTGAAAGGGACGCACAACGGAAAATCGAAGAAGAAACTGCGCGCCGGGCGGAAGAAATGCTGAATTCGTCAAATCTTTCTCACGTCGAGGGGATGGAAAACGCGCAAGCGGAACCGGTTTCTGTGCTCGATTTCAGAGTGTACGTTACCAATGAACAGAAAATCAAACTTCGGGACTGGCTGAACGCCAACGGCATCCGATTCTGCCGTGTACCAAAATTCGGAGACTGATATACGAAAGGAATGTGAAATATGAACGCAACAACTAGACTTACACCGCCTGCAAAGACGCAGACGTTTTCAAACGCTATCACGTCAAATGCGATGCAGGAGCTTATCCGAAAATCTTTGAAAGACCCCAAAGCTGTAGCGAGATTTACATCGACGCTGATTCAAGCGGTGAATTCTTCTGACCAGTTAAAGGAATGTGATCCCGGAAGCGTCGTAGCAGCTGCACTTCGCGGAGAAGGAATGGGCCTGATACTCAACATTCACTACCATTTGGTTCCCTTCGGGCGGATGTGTAATTTTATCATTTCGTATAAAGGCTATATTGCGCTGGCCCTTGCGACTAAGCAGTACCACGATATAGATTGCCTTGACATCCGAGAAGGCGAGTACATGGGACGCGATTCGCGCACTGGAAAGCCAAATTTTGACTTCAACGTTTACTCTACGGATGAAGAGCGTGAAGCAGCACAAGTAATCGGGTACTATGCCTATTTCGAATTGAAAGATGGAATGTTCCGACCGGAATTTTGGTCGATGAACAAGCTTCTGTTCCATGCAGACCGGTATTCACAAGCGTTTGATCTTGAAAAGTTCAAAAAGTTCACTTCTGGGGAAATGACAAAAGAAGAGGAAGAAAAGATGCGGAAATCCTCACCCTGGAACGACGTTGGGTATGGGCAAGACAAGATGTGCCGTAAAACCGTTCTCCGCAGCCTCCTGAACTCCGGCTATGCGCCGCTTTCCAATGAAATCCGCTATGCAATGGAAAACGACTCCGAAGATGGTGTAATTCCGGATATGCCGATTATCAACGTTGACAAGTCAACTGGAGAAGTGACTGGCGCGGTTTCGACAACTCCTGCTATCACTGCTGCATCGGACGATGACTTCTTCGATGAAGCTGCCGTGAGCGCTGAACTTGAACGAAGAAATGATGCCAAGCAGGAAGAAGTACAGACCCCCGCACCCGTCAAGCGGAAAAAGGCAGCAACCGAAAGCAAGCCGGAAGCAGTAGCAGCGTCCTACACGGACGATGGCTTTTTCGGTGGTGGTGAGTAATGAGGCCAATCATAAATGGCGGGGTCACACAGGACCCCAAAGACCCGAAGCGGCAGTCATGCGAAACCATGCTTATTTGGGGAAAGGTTACGCGGGACGCAAAGCTCGAATACACAAAGGGTTCAAACAACAAACCACCGATGCCAAAGGTCACATTTGGCGTAGCATACGAGGAAAAAAAGTTCATGAACGTCCTCGCATTAGGGGAATCTCCTCAAACCAATATCGCGCAGCGCGTTCGGAAGGGCGATCAGGTTTTAATCGCTGGAAGATGGTCAAGCAAAGAATACAAAAACAGCGCCGGTGAGGAAAAAACATGGGCAGAACTGAGAATTGAGCAGATTGCCATTCAGAGCGACGACTATCGAGAAGAAATGATCGACTGCCTCTGGACTGCGTTCGCAAACGCGATGGCAAAAGGCTATATGCACGACAGGACAGAATTCATGCGGGCATTCAACACCGGCTTCGTAGATGCGTTTTGGGAGCTTTGTCAGTCCATGCAGGGAGAAGAACCGCAGGAAACGGATGACGGAGAAGCGGCTGCTGGCGATGACTATGAATTGACAATCTGAGGTGATCTCATGAAAGAAATAAAAATCATGCTCAGAACACCACCACGCACGAAGAAAAACAGTAGCCAAATCATATTCAACAAAAAAACCGGGAAACGAATGGTTATACCGTCTCAGCAGTACAAGGAATATGAGCAAGCGTGCTTGTGGCAAATCAGAAAACCATCGGTGGCGATTGACTTTCCTGTAAATGTGAAGTGCGTTTACTTCATGCCAACACGGAGAAAGGTTGACCTGTGCAACCTGATTGAAGCTACGATGGACATTCTTGTGAGGGCTGGGGTCTTGAATGATGACAACAGTGAAATTGCGGTATCACATGATGGAAGCCGGGTTTTCTACGACAAAGAAAATCCTAGAGCAGAAATAACGATAACGGAACTAATCGATTGAATCGGGGGCAGAAACAATGGAATCTATGCGTGAAGATGTATTCAGATTGGCGGTAGCACCATGGAAAAGCATTTACAGGTCAGACACGCCGGAGAGAGTAACGAAAGAAACGCAGGACGAAATTGATTTCTGCCTTTATCACTGTCCTTATGCGGACACTGAGTGCTGTAACTGCCTTGACGGCGGCACAAAAGAGAAGCAAGGAAGGCCGAACGTAGGCGGGGAGTTTGATTTGGAACGGCTGAAGGAAATGCTACGCTTGAAAATACCGCAGGCAAAGATCTGTAGGGAACTTGGCGTAACTCGGCAGACAGTATACAACTACAAGAAAAAACTGGGGGTGATTTAGGTGATTCATCTTGGCGATATTTGCAAAATCAACGGCGCGGAAATCGAACCGGTTGACTGCATAATTGGTGGTTCACCTTGTTAGACAGGACTTATCAATAGCTGGAAAGCGCAAAGGACTTGCAGGCGAACGTTCTGGCCTTTTCATGGAACAAATCAGAATTATCAAGGAGATGCGAGAGCATGACAGAAAGACCGGACGGACAGGTGAGTTTGTTCGACCAAGATACATGGTATGGGAAAACGTCGTTGGTGCCCAGAGCAGCCAACAAGGCCGTGACTTCGCAGCCGTCCTCGAAGAAGCAATCCGCGTCGCAGAGCCGGAAACTCCCGATATTCAAGTGCCTGACAAGGGATGGCCAACTTGGGGGGGTACAGGGACGTGGACGGACGATGGAGCGTGGCTTGGCGCGTGCTCGACGCGCAATGGTGGGGAGTGCCCCAACGCCGCCGTAGAATCGCGCTTGTCGCAGATTTTGGAGGAACGACCGCACACGAAATACTCTTTAACGCCAAAGGCGTGTATGGGCATCCTGAGACGGGCAGAGAAGCGGGGGAAAGATCTTCCAGAAGCACTGAAGGAGGCACTTCTTGCACAGTCAGAATCAGGGGTGGATGCGACGGAGGCGGAAAAGGAGCTTTAGTCCAGACGGAAAAGAGTGGCACGCTTGGAACTGGAAACGACCAGACGCTTTTCCAAGGAGCAATAACGCCATGGGATACACAGACGAACCGCGTATATGGGCAGGATGGAGTTTTCCCATCGATTTCTGCAAGAGAGACGGCTGGGATGGACAGACAAAGCGTTTTCTGCGTTCCCATCAATGACAAGGCAACCCGCTATTCAGGCGGCGGTGACACCAGAAGGGATGATGGTGCGGGGAACGGACTCGGAGTGGGACACGACGGAGAACCCTCTCCGACGCTCACCGCTGCCGACAGGCATGGCGTGTATTGCGCGGGATTCAAGCTTGGCAATAGCAAACAGGCACGGAGCATCGGGTACTCGGAGGAGATGGCCCCGACCCTCAACGCGGAGTGCGGCGGTAACAAGCCTGCGATTCTGGATATGAGCCATGCAAACGATGTGATTCGTGAATGTGGGGATGTCGTTCCAACACTGCAAAGCAGGATGGGAACCGGCGGAAATCAAGTGCCGCTGACGTATGCTTGGGAACGCTCCGACAGCCTTTCGGAATCGACTGTTGCGTGTACGCAGAGCGCACGGCAAGGTAAATCTGCAACAGATTTAAGCATACAGCACGGAATTGTGCGTCGCCTCACACCATTGGAATGCGAGAGACTTCAGAATTTCCCAGATGGTTGGACGGATATCGGCGCATGGACAGATGAAAAGGGGAAACTTCACAAGGAATCCTCAGACAGCGCGCGGTATCGAGCACTCGGAAACTCTATCGCCCTGCCGCCGTGGAAATGGGTACTGAAACGGCTTTGTGCGCAGTATGAGCGCGACGCGACGTTGGGCAGTTTATTCGACGGATTGGGCGGATTCCCTTTGATCTGGATGCAGCTCAACGGATGGAACAGTGTCAAGTGGGCAAGCGAGATCGAGCCGTTTTGTATTGCAGTCACAAAGCGGCACTTCGGGGATGAAAAAAATCCCGGTGATGCTTGGAAGTATTTGATTGGAGCGCAGAAAGATGGCTAAGTGCATTCATGCTGGGAACTTAACTGCATATTTGGACATGGCGCTGATTGAAAACAAATCTTCGCCCACAACCGGATATGCGCTGCTGAAACTGCACCAAATCATCAATGAGCATCCTGACTATTTCGGCTACATTACGATTGGGGAGTGCGACGGCTGCCGGTGGAATTGCCGGCACCAGAAATGTTCGTGCTGCCGACGGAATCCAGGCTTAAAAGATTGCTATGAGGTGAAAGAATGAGAACGGACGATATTATCCGTGGACTACGTTGCTGCTATGACACGACAGGGGAACTTGATTGCGAATCGATGTGTCCGTTCGTGAATGTGGAAGGGTGCAGAATCAAACTGCATGAAGCTGCCGCAGAACAACTTGAGTTACTTGCATCAGAAGTAAAACGATTGGAATCTCTTGTACAGCCAATAGGCAAAAACCCGTGCGACGGATGTGACCATGGATGGGGGTCAGTGGTAGGATACAAAAACGGGAAAGTGGAGTCAAAGAGCTGTATGGAAGAATGCCAGCTGCTGAAAGAGTATCTGGAGAAACAGAAGGAGGGACAGCCATGCTGCCCATGATGGAAGCAGGGTGCTATAACTGCCCGGTAAAAAACTGCACTGCGGCATATCGCGGGAGCGAATGCGCCGCGAACCGTGCAAAGGTAGGAATCGACACCGACCCGCTAACTAATGGCGAATACATCAGGCAGGCAGATGACACTCAGCTCGCGGACATTCTGTACAAAGCTATTTCTGGGATAGTAACAGAGATGCTTCGCCGTCTCGGAATAACCGATTGGGAATGCCCAGACATCCGAGATGAATACGTTGAGTGGCTGCGAAGACCATGCGACAAGGAGGCCAAATGAAGACGCTGAATGGTGGGCAGAAACTCACAATCCCGTGTAAAATCGGAGACTACTGTCTATTCGACACAGGACTGTGTATCAAAAAAATGAGAGTCAGGGGCTTCTGCTTTGGCTATCCTGATGGGCTGCGCATTGACCTCGGCGACATCGAACCGGTCGCGCTTCATCACTCAATCGTCGGCTATGTTGCAGCTGAAGACGATATCATGCAGAGTACAGAAGCCGTAAGAATGAGGAGGCAGTTAGAGTACAGATGAAAACTGAAATCACAAAAATCAAAGGTGACTGGATGGAGGTCGCTTCCGATTGCCGGTCAACGGTCGGCAAGCCGCCGCTCGACCATGAGCCGAGCGTGGATTTCAAGAAAAAGATTCTCCTTGCGGAGCACAGCCCAATCCGGGATATCTCCATAAAATGGACATGGCACGGAATCAAAAGCTGGGTCGCTACCCACTGGAGCCGGCATAAGTTCGAGAAGTACATCAAGTCGCAGCGCTCAGACAGAACCGGCATACCGCGCGACAAACTGCCGCAGGACGCGCCTGTTGACTTCACAGGCGATGCAAATGTGCAGGCACTAATCGATACCATGCGGAAACGTTTGTGCCGTCAGTCCTCAACAGAGACGCGACAGTACGCCGAGGATTTCAAAGCGGCGCTGCATGAGATCCAGCCGGAGATTGCAGACGCCCTAGTATGTAACTGCGTCTACCGAGCGGGCTGCCCAGAAATGACACCGTGCGGAGACGGAAAATGCTTTTTCGATGTCCTGATTGACCAAACGGCCGGCGCAGTTGCGACGACACACATTCAAGACCGCTACGATGCGTACAACAAATTCTTCTATGAACGGAGGAAATCTGAATGAGCATTCTCATTGAAACTTGCCCTAAATGCGGTGCAGAACTGCAGAATATCGTGATCGCTACGTTCCCGCCGATTCCGCAGAAGAAGTGTTTCAAATGCGGATGGAGCTGGGAAGGGAAGCCCGAGAAGGTTGAGTACAGGCCGTTTGAGGAAACTGCTGAAGAGAAAGACCAATGTCGGTAAATGTGCAGTTTGTCTGCCCGGTGTGCGGGAAGCGTGTGACGCGAATCAGGGAATCCGGACAAAAAAGTTATTTCTGCAGTCAGACTTGCTTCAATTTCGCGCGGCGCAACGGAATGTGGAGTCAGTGGAAAGAAACCAGCTCACCGGGCGACTTGGCACATGAGAAGGTCACGATAAAAATTACGAAGGATATCCCGATTTTTCAGCAGATGCGGCCGAAAATCGGTGCGCTGTATGCAGCGGAAAAATACGATGGAAAGTACCCCGGATACGTCATCACTGCCAACGGGTACAGGGTAAACATCCGGTGGAACGAATGCGTGGAGGTGAAGGAATGAGCCAAGCAGTGCTCATCAGCATCAGACCAAAGTGGTGCTCGAAAATTGCCAACGGCGAAAAGACTATCGAGGTTCGTAAAAGGCGTCCTCAGTTAGATGGGACATTTAAGGTCTACATCTATTGCACGAAGGATTCGAAAGAACAGTTTTGGACAGGGCCACGATATTCCTATGTGGATGACCATAGCCACAATATGTTTGATAAATGTGGAAACGGTAAAGTCATAGGGGATTTTAACTGCTACCGTGTGACAAATCTTTTTGCGAATAGTCGTTTTTGGCTGAGCGAAGAAGACATCCTGCATACTTGCCTACCTGCCAATGAGCTTCGAAAGTATGCAAACGGCGCACATGGATTATACGGATGGCATATTTCAGACTTCAAACTCTACGATAAGCCGCTGCCGCTCAACACCTTCAAAAAGTGGTTTCGGGAGTGCGCGTATTCAGATCTAGGGTTTGCCATCCCGGACTGCGAGAAATGTACTGACTGCGGCTGCTATGTACAGAAGCCGCCGCAGTCATGGTTCTTTGTGGAGGAATTGCCATGACGCAGGAACGTCAATCAACGTTAATTCGATGCCCTCACGGACATATTCTAGGTGTATGCTGGGAAAATGGAACTGTTGAAATCAGGCATAAGGGAAGAGCCGCCGTAATAAATTCTCCGAATGCAAACGTGCAAATAACCTGCGAACAATGCGGCAAGATGGTCACAGTCTATCTGGACTGCGGAAAAACTGATGTGGAGGAGTGTATATGATAATTAAATCCGGAGATTATGTAGAAAGTCTGCAGGGGAATGTCGGTGTAGTAAAAACAGGTGGGAAACCAGTGCCTGTTGACGGCAAGGAGCAATTCTCCTTCGACTGGGAAATCACGCGCCCGTCCATCAGAAGCGGCGACCGTGGCTTCTTTGCCGGAAGCGAATCCGATTTGTGGCTGTACTACCGTCAAATTGGCATGTATCACAACCCGTTTCAGAAAGAGAAAACGACAAAGCAGAGGATTGAACCGATTGAATTTGGAAAGATTGAAAAAGCAAGAGCAACGAAGGTGACGATTTCGACAGACGGGGACGTAAAAACTGAACGCGGTGAATTCGATATACTGAAACGCACAAAATTAACGGTCACAGATCTTGCAGTCAAAATCAATGAGATCATCAACTATATGAACGCGGAGAGAACATGAGACACGTCAGGATTATAGCGTTCCCACCGTTTGAATCCGAATGGAGCGTAATGCCATACTTCTGCGAGACGGAACATAAAACCGGCGACATTGTGAAGATAACACCGAAGGAATGTGGAGAACTGAAATATATTTTCACCGACGAATCTCATGATGTAGTATACCCGGCTGAAGGCCCCATTCCAGAAGAAACCGATAGCTTTCCGGCAGGAAAATACTACAGGGTGTATTGCTTGGATGAGATTTCATTGCTGTGCAGCAACATTCCACTCAAACTGGATGGTTTCACTGAGAAATACATTGATGGAGCATACATGTACGAAAACAGGAAATGGGGGATACTGTGGTGGTAGATTTCATGTGTGCGCATATCTGCGATAATCTGCAACTTGAACTTCATAAGGACGTGTTGCGGTCGATAATCGATCAGGACGAGTTCTACCGAGTATTGGGTAACTTCTCGGTGGAAATCATGGGCATTGCGCCTGACACCGGCGCTTTCATCCTCAAATTCCACGACAAGGACAAGCAGCACGCGAAAACGGTCTGCGATAGCGAAGTCGTGGAAGTAACACCGTCGGATATGCTTAACCTCGATTTGCAGAACCGACTCCGGAATGTCGGCCCGTATCAGGTGGAATCCAGCAATCCAAACTGGACAAGGGAGGGAAACAAACCAGTGGTAACAATCTATGGTTATAGCGACGATACGGTCGAAATCGAAAACAGCAACTACAATGATGGTAGTATTGACTGCTTCGACAAGGATGTGCGGTTGTGGTTTAACGACGGAACAATCATCCGCATCGGTTACTGCAAGAAAAATCTCGGCGTCTGGTACATCGTTAGAGAACACGTCGGAACGGCAGAGCAGACACTTTTGGTCTGCGAGGATGAAGATGCAGATCCGTACAGCGATGTCTTTTGCATCAACGCGGAAATCGAACGGCATGAGGTGCTGGGAGGGAACTTTGGAGAGATTAACATTACGGAGCAGTGAAACAAGCCACGAAAACGGCGTATGCTGCACACATTTCAAAAGCAAGGAATGCCTCGAAGCCGGCGGGAACTGCGCTTACGGCTGCAAGTGGGAAGAAGCCGTATGGGAGCGCGTGGCGGCATTCGAGGACACCGGCTGGACGCCGGAAATGCTGCGCAAACTGGGCGAAAATGCTTGGCATTTGTGGGATTTTGCGCAGGCTGCGGAAAACATGACGGTCGGACGGCTAAAGGAGCTTGCCGAGGCCGACAAAACCGGTAGGATCATTGCCGTGCCTTGCAAACCGGGCGACAAACTGTTTGTCCTGACAACAGACAGTTTGGGTGGAATCGAGGAAACAAAGTGCAAACGCATCATGATCTGCCGCGCTTCCGATGGGTTGTATGCGAAGGTCGTTGCGCCGTGCGTCTATGATGATTGGGGCGGCGCGCATTGGGAGTTCACAGAGGAAGATTTCGGAACAAAAGTGTTCTTAAATCAGGAAGATGCCGAAAAGGCCAGGAGGAAAAATGAACTGTGGAGTAAAGGAATGTCCTTTTATTCGGAGCGGTGAGTGCGACGTACCGCCCTGCGAAACGTGCTTCCTGCCGTGCGAAGCGAGGGAAGACCATGATTGACTTAAAGCCATGTCCCTTTTGCGGCGGGAAGGCCGTCATGATAAGCGAACCATACACGCACAATCGATTTCTCGTGGCATGTAAAAACAGAAATGATGTGTGCAAATGCGAACCATGCACAAACTTTTGCGACACGCGGGAAGAAGCTGCGGAAGTGTGGAATAGGAGGGTAAATGAGCGATCTTAAATGCTGCCCGTTCTGCGGCGGTGAAGTCGAGGAACGGGGTGGAACCTGCAACTATGGCAAAAAGATCATGACGCTGGACGTGAAATGCCTGAAGTGCGAAACGACCTTTAAGTTTAAGCACAAATGGGAGATCAATCCATACGTTGAAACCGTGGATGCGTGGAATAGGAGGGCTAATGATGGATAGCCTGAAGCCATGCAAGCGGTGTGGGTTGCGATTTGGGAGGCGCATCGAATATAAGTGCAACAGGCACACATATCGCATATGCTGCCCAAAGTGCGGCTATTGCACAAAAGAGCAGTATACATGCGAAGAAGCTGTAAATGAGTGGAACGGGAGAGACGATGATGGAGCAACCGAGTAACTGCCCATTTTGCCACAAGCGCTCTGTGGATTGGCCGGTGTATCTTGATGAGATACACCAGTTTAATGCAGACATATACCCGGAAGTGATGTATCAATGCCGCTGTACATACTGCGGGGCAAACGGGCCGATAAAGGGTACAAAGCGGGCAGCAATCAAGGCTTGGAACAGGAGGAATGAAAATGGTTGAAAATCGAGTGTGTTTTACCGTCCGAGGCGAGTTCGGAGCGCAGATGAGTTTCGAGGCAAAAAACACGATCCCATATGAAGATCTGTGCAAGTGTGTCAATAAGGATACGTTGGTTGAGCTGATGTGCCTCGACAGGCTCTGCTATACCGGCGACGATATTCAGTTCATCACGCCAGAAGAATACGACGAGCGCTTTGGAGATGACGAAGATGGTTGACTGCTGTGCGACCTGTGCATTCCACGAATGCCAGAAGGGGTATCTCTATCCGCACCGGTGCAAAAAGCACAAAGGCGAGCGCTTTTCGGAAGTCGAGTGGCGACGCATCGTGTATAGCCTGTACAAATGCGGCGAGTTCAAAAGCATTGACGCTGTCAGTGATGTAGCGGACAGAGAACGTGAACATGAACGATGCCACTAAAATTGTCATGGAGGACGAAATGATGGACCTGGAATCAGTTTTAAATGAAATCAAGGCAATGTCGCAGAAACAGTTCGACGCTATGATGGAGGAAGTGCGTGCAATGTCAGAACCACCATATGATGAGACAGAAAGGCGGAAACACAATGAAAAACGCAGTAGCCCCTTCGGTAAACCAACTTGTCGATTGCAAGTTTGAGTGTAGCACCCCCATTACTTCATCCAGAATGGATGCAGGGGAAGCGGGGACACAACATCGTGTCGTTGAGTTCATACACAGCGATGATGCCTTGGATAACAACACAGAACCTGTCAATCCGGGGGAGATAGGAACGCTTGACGATGAAACAGTAAAGGCTATTTTGGCCGCGTTTGAAACAGCCTAAAACAAACTTTTGCAACTTCTCTTGCATTTTTGCTGATTATATGGTATAATCAAGCAAAATAGATAGAGACGTTTACGCGCTGTTTCGGTGCTTTCTCCTACTGGAGATGTGCCGGAACAGCGCTTTTTGCGTTTTTTGGAGGTAAAATGAGCGAAAACGTCAGCGAACTGGAACAGCAAGAATATTATGCGCAGCTTGCAAAAAAGACCTCGGAAAGTCTTGCATACTTCTACTGCTGCGTCAAGTATGATGTTCCGTTTGCGCGCGACTGCGTGCCGCGCGATGAAGGGCGCGACAAGTGGCTTTCATACCTCGATAACCTCCATATCAAGAAACTGGACGCCAGCAAGAGCGGCGAGCGTTACGGCTTCCTCGATGGCTTGACCGACATCACGAAGATATTTGGCGAGGGTTTGAAAGACGGAGAGTTCACGAAGGCCGTCTATGCAGAAAAAAATGCGCAGTCGGCCAAAGCTGGCACGGTGAGGCAGCGGAAGGATTGGGGAACCGACTATACGAATGAAGACTATGCGGAATTTGACCGCATTTATGAAGTTCTCGTATCAGACTTCGGTGGGGAAGATGCCGTCAGTGCAAAACAACAGCTTATCCTTCGGAACGTTGCACGCTGGATGAAACAGATGAATGACATGACAGCCGCTGGAAAGTTTGACGCTGCGAAGAAACTGTCAGGCATGATTCAGGAAAACCTCGCAAGTGAAAACCTTCGAAAGAAGGATGTTCGGCCTGCCGACATTGTTCGCCTGGATGAAATTACAGACAGACTTGAAAAAGCGGGCCTGATGAAAAACGGAAAGCAGTGCAGTCCTGACGAAATGTTTGAGTATTTCTTTGGAAGAAAGCCTAGATATCCCTACACAGCAGACGCAGTAGACCAAATGATTCTCATTAACGAAAACAGAATGCGGCAAAACGACGGAATGCCGGAACTGTCTATGCTCCCTGATGAAATGAGAATCCACGACGAACTTGGAGAGTTCGCGGTAGAACCAAATGAGCAGGAAAAAGAAGCATATGACAAACTGGGACTTATAAGGATGCCCCCAGTGAAAGGCGACAAGAAATAGGACGGTGATGTTGGGTGGCTAGAAGATATGGAAAGATTTGGTCACCCGGTTAGGCATCGGATGGATTCAAAAACGAGAGGTTGAGCAACGCGATTATACATCGTTTGAGTCCGAATGGTGGGCATTCCTAATCTGGGTAATCCGCTGGTATCCAGACAAGGGATGCGACCTATTTCGTGACGAATATGCGGATTACGCGAATGAGGAAATCATGCAGCGTATGATGATGCGCGCATACGCGAGAAACGCGGATGTTGCATTTACAGGAACGCGCGGCATTACAAAGACAAGCACAAAATTCAAGTATGCCATGTTAAATGGCTTGGTTTGGCCGGGAACGCAAAGTGCCTATTACGGTCCGAGCTACAAACAGATGGCGCTTATTGGAAGCAAGCAATTCAAACAGATTGCACACGATTATCCAGCCTTGGCAAAAGGATGGCGCGTTACGGCAGAGAGTAAAGACGATTTTAAAATTGAAACAGACCTAGGAAGTGCGTTTTACATCTCTGCATTTCGTGGAGATAATATTCACGACGTAACGGCAGAAGAATTTGCGCAGGAAGAAAATCCACCATTTGATTTTACAGAGTATTCAACGATTGTTCTGCCGGCAGTCCGTTTGCGGCACAATGTAGATGGAAAACCAGACCAGAACTTCGTTTCATATAAAAACCACTCTATCACAAGTGCTGGACGGAAACAACATCCGTCATTCCAGGTTCGATGCGATACCCTTAAAGAAATGTATCGCGGAGAAAGCGCGTTCGCTTATGACATGAGCTGGGAATGCGTCGTTTTGCAGCAGATGCGTCCGTACTCCTGGGCGCAGAAACTGAGATCGAAACTGACCCCGGAGCGCTGGATGCGTGAGATGGAAAGTCGATACACCGGCGCAGATGAATATCCTATTATCTCGGATGAAAGTCTTTCTGAAAGCTGCTGCTTGCAAAGCATGGAACGTCAGCATTGCTGCAAATACCCCGGAAACAAGACAGACCCGAAAGACGTGATATACATTGTCTGCTACGACGTTTCCTATGAAGACGCAAAAAAGAACGCAAAATGCGCTGTTGGCGTTTGGAAGCTTACGAAGCAAGATGATTTCCTGAAACGGGACAGATACCTGAAGCAGCTGGTGTGGCTGGACGATTGGCCCCCACCGGATAACGCTATGAAACAGGCACGAAAACTGAAAGACGTCTGGTATCGGTTTTGCTTTGATGGCGGCAACACCACCTATATTGCAATCGACGGATGGCAGTACGGCAAGGCGGTCATTGAAGACCTTATGAAAGACCTCGGTGATGGGTTGCCACCGCTGTGTATCTTAGACCATACCGAATATGTGGCTTTGGAACAGGATGGAGCGTTGCCAATCATCTACCCGATCAAAGCCGGTGGTAGCGGCGTTACAGACCCAGATGTTGAAATGATTCGGTACGCGCAGACGCAGTTCGATAACCACAACGTACAGCTTCTTACGATGAACACTCGTGAGGGCGTGGAGGCGTACAAGCGGCTTCATAAGATCAAGGACGATGATCTGGATTATCAAATCGCGAGGCCATATCAGAAAACGCGGGAGCTTTCAGGCCAGATCCAGAACCTGAAAGCCGTGCCGTCGGGCGCGGGATTCAGCGAGAAGCGCATTTCCCGCGCAATACAAAGAGACAGCTGGTCTGCTATAAAGTACGGCTTGCGCCTTGCTCAAAAGCTGGAAAAAGAACTCGTCTTGAGCGAAGTCCGTAAAAAGAGCGATTGGGACGCGCTTCTTTCCAAGTATAAGGCAAAGGGGAACGTAAAAAACGTTACCGGAGGAAGCACAGGCGCAAGGCTTGTGACGCAAAGACGCGGAGGAAGGATTTTTTAAATGGCTGAAAATCAGGAAAAGATCTATCGGCTTTATGCGCTGACCATAACACAGGAATCTGTGGAAATCGCCATGATGGAACGGTTCAGCCGGATTGCGCCGGGCTATATCCTGATTTATACGGCTGGAACACAGCCTAAAGGCAGCATTGAGATAAACGGCGAAGATGTAAAGCGGCTGACGAAAGCCGACAGCGACTGGATTATGATCTGTGCTGCAACGCTGCTTCGGGAACGAATGGAGCAAAACCAGACGCAATCGATGGAAAATCTGAGCAGGATGGTCGATCAGCTTTCAGAAGCCCTCGCGGCAGAGCGAGAGAAAATCAAGACCAGCGGGGAGGAAATAGCAGATGGCGATAGAAACAAGCGAACTCAATAAGCTACAGTATTCTTCTTTCCCCCAAATCTTTGACCGGTTCCGTAAGATGGCGGCTGAAAACCAGGGCATTCCGATGTCCAGCATTACTTCCGCGTTCGCCGGAATCAATTCTGGACGCTATGGTCTCGCGAACCCGTACATTCAGAACCGGCGTGTAAAGCAGATTTCATCGCTGCCGGCTGATTTTACAAAAGATCAGGTCGCAGAAATGCTCACAAAGCCGTATGACAGCGAACAGCCACTTCGGCAAGTGGCGCATATTCTGGAGTATACGGCGTATCCGCTTTTCCACATTCGCAAAGTCTACCAAGAAATGCTGACGTATCACAACTATGTGATGCCGAAGCTGACGGACTCGGCCGACACCCAAAAGGACGAGTTCATGCGCGAATGGAAACTGCTCGAAAAGCTGCGCGAGGAATTCAAACCGAAGGAAACTGCGCATCAGATCGTAGGCCAAGTTGGCATAGAGGGGAAGGTCTTCTATTATCCTCGCTACAGCGTAGACAAGAGCCATAACAAGGTGAACTACGCATTCATGCAGCAGCTTCCCAGTGACTGGACGAAAATCACCGGATACAACAATATTTCCAAGTACACCGTTGCATTTAACATGATGTACTTCCTCCAGCCGGGCTGCGTACCGGAGCAATACGGTGATCTGTTTACGCCGTACCTTTACGATTTCAGCAGCGTCGTGCAAAAGCCCAAGGGAACTGGCACTTCACTGATCTTCGCGCAAAAAACACGCGTTGATATGCAGCAATTCCAGCGTATCCAAGCGCGCGGCGATATGGCCGGAACCCCAGATGTCTATTATCAGAATGGGCGCTGGTACTATTGGGTTTACCTACCAGCAGATGCAGTATTTACGTTTGAAGCTGACGATGTAAGTCGGACTGCAATTTCTCCGTTTGCAGGACTGTTCCTCAACATGATTCAACTTGCTCAGATGGAGCAAATTCAGTTGGAGTTGATTCAGAACCCGTTGGTCAGCCTTCTGCATGGTGAAATCCCGTACAGAGATGACAAAAATGCGACGGCAGAAGACCAATACAAACTTAGTAACGCCGGCCGACTTATGTTTGAAGCGATTTGGTATGATATGCTACAGGCCAACAACACATCAGGTCTTGGTATTTACATGGCACCTGTGCAGTCGATGAAACTGGAGACGCTGAGTGAAGCTCCGTCGGCAATGGACATCGTAAAACAAGGGTATAGTGACACAATCAATCAAGCTGGCCTTGGTGGCCTCATGCCGGTTGATTCCGACGCGAAAGCGGCTACAACACAGATTTCGTTCCAAATTGAGAGCAAATTTATGCAGACAGTCTACCGCGACTATGAGCGGATGATGAATGCTATCATCAAGAAACTCAGCCCTCGGTACGATTGGAAATTCGTCATGTTCGGGGATATCCCCGAAGACGAAAAGATGCTCGAACGGTGCATGAAGGGTATGGAGCACGGCATTCTGCCGGATACCATCGTATATAATGCACTGCTTGACCGATCCATTTTGGATGACATGTGTCTGTCTGACGCGGTATACAACAGCGGCATTTTGGACAAACGTATTCCCCTTGTTACAAGCTATAACATGAAGCAAGAGTCTTCCAGATTGCCACCGCAGTCACCGGGAAGACCAAAGGGTGATGGTAATGTGACAAGCGAGGGAACTGAGTCGATGGTTGATACCTATGGGGATACGAACCCTATATAAGCAATGAAACACTGGGGATAGGGTAGCTCCTGAAAAGCGGTTCCCTTACCGCCTTCCCCTGTTTTTCAATAAGGGAATTACTGAAGGGAGTAATTGAATATGCCGAGGTTCCAAGACCTTACTGGAGTGAAATTTGGCCGCCTGACGGTTATTGAACAGGCCGGGCGTGACAAAAATAGATCAATTAAATGGAAATGCAGATGTGAGTGTGGGAATTATACAACAGTCCTTGGAGGAAACTTACGAAAAGGGACTAGCAGAAGCTGCGGATGCCTTGCAAAAGAAATTGCAAGAGAAAGAGACAGTGCAGAAAATTTGACCGGCAGAACCTTTGGCCGGCTTACTGTCCTGTATCGTGTGGAAAATGATAGTAGTGGGAAGCCGAAGTGGCTGTGCAAATGTGAATGCGGAAATATGAAAGCTGTGTCAGCGAAACATCTCAAACACGGAGACGTAAAGAGTTGCGGCTGTCTTCCGAAAGAACACGCAAAAACACTGCATAAAATCAACGAAACACATGGAAAGAGTAACACTCGTTTATATCAGGTCTGGGAAGGTATGAAACAACGATGCAGACCAACATCTAAAAATTACGGCGCTCGTGGCATAAAAATGTGCAAAGAATGGGAAAACTTTGAACCGTTCTTTGAGTGGGCAATGTCAAACGGCTATGATCCTGGCGCAAAGCGGCTACAATGTACACTTGACCGAATCGACGTAAACGGTGATTACTGCCCAGAAAACTGTAGATGGATTGACAACCTATCACAGCAAAACAATCGTCAAGATAATCACAAAATTACGTTTAATGGGGAAACACACACGCTTGCGGAATGGTCAAGGATACTCAATATGAAGTATGAAACGCTTATAGCCAGAATCGAAAGATATGGCTGGAGCGTGGAAAAAGCACTGTCCATACCAACTGTTTCACCACATGACAAGCGACGATGCGCACATGGAGGTACAAATGACTGAATTTGTAAAGAAAGAAGACCTCCACATTATCAACAGGGCGCTTAATAATGGCAGTGATGTGAAGATTCAGCTCACAAAAGACGGATACCGTATCACGGAAGATACCATGAAAGTCCTGAAACGAGTGGCAATTAGTCAGGAAAAAATGGAAAAATAAAAAATTGTACCTGCGCCGAAAGAGCGGTGTAGAAGAGCCGAAGAGGGCTACCGACACAGTGAAAAGTGCCGGTAGCCCTCTTTTATTTTGCACGGAAAGGAGACAACGAAATGGCTCGACTGAAAGAACGGTTTGACTTCGAAAACGGTGCGCTCGCCGCTGTGCGAGATGCTGCGAAAAATGTGACCGGCGCGTATCAAGATGCTGCGCGTGGACTGGATACGCTGAAAGAATGGGTCCTGATTGAATTTGGAATGCCGAATACGGCCAATGCCATCCACAAACTGGCTCATCTTCAGCCTCAGCGATTCGATGTAGTCGGAGATCTGCTGCATCAGCGGCATATCCTGCAAATCTATCCAGCGACTGCGGAGTACGAAGGACGGCCTGACAATCTGGATGGTGTGTTTGAGTCCATCATTGACATGCTACAGAAAATCGAAGATGCGCTTCGCAAATGCGTGGAGGTCTGCGATGAGAACAGCCTTTATCCGCTTGGACGCGGTTTTGAAAGCCTCCAAATGGAGAACAGCGCCAGCTACGAGAAATTCATGTAT
>ERZ1034878.148-NODE-148-length-37699-cov-20.936590_pt1 | contig 37699 bp, 60 predicted proteins | sample MGYA00520593_ERZ1034878 | MGnify/ENA primary metagenome ERZ1034878 (study PRJEB33766, sample SAMN09781724) | gut metagenome | biome: gut microbiome | host: Homo sapiens | place: Madagascar | study: EMG produced TPA metagenomics assembly of the PRJNA485056 data...
CCCCTGTGGGGTTTCACTTGTGAGGGGCTGCGCGGTTGAAGGGCTGCGGGATGCGCGGTGTACTGATGTAGGTCGTCCTGGCCAAGGACGGAAATATGGCGGCGGGAGTGTGCCGGGCGGCTGACCGGGCACGAGACCGGGCAGTCTGACCAGGGTTCGGGGCCTGGCAGTTTGGCCGTGGTTCGGGGCCTGGGCGGTTCGGCCGGGAGTATCCTCCTTTCGTTTGCCGGCGGCCGGGGACGGCCGTCCGGCAGACTCCCGCCGAAAGGAAAGGGTGTGAGACTATGGCGACGGCTGGGAAAGTGTTGGACAATATGACGAAGCATTTGACACTGGCGGAAGCGGCCGCCAGGGCGGAGGCTGAGGGCGAGCTGCTGACCCATGTGGAGCTGTCTCCCGATAAGCCGCCCGCCCTGCTGAAGGGTGACACGACGGCGCGGCGGTATTGGGCGGCCATCTTGGGCCGCATGGACAATGTGCTGCTGCTGGACAGTCTGGACACAGAGGTCATGGCCATCTACTGCGCGATGCTCTCCCGGCGGGATAAGCTGCAGAAGGCCAGCCGGGCCAAGGGCATCGAGCCGAAGGACGCGGCGGCGCTGTCCACAGAGCTGCAAAAGCTGGAAAAGTCCATTCTCAGTTACGCCAAAGATCTGGGACTGACGCCCGCGGGGCGGGCGCAGCTGGCCCGAAAGCGGGCGGCGGCCGTGGAGGTGGATCCGGACGCGGATCTGTATGGATGATTTGTGCTCAATTCGGGCACGGATATATGAGTTTTAGGGCCAGTGCTTTGAGAGCCGGGGCCGATGACAGCGCAGATTATGCGCGGTCGTTGGCTCCGGCTCTCTTTTTGGCAAGGAGGGATGCGCAGTGGGTGCGGCACGACCGGAGCGCCAGACGGGGCAGCACCACGCCGCCGCGGTGTATGCCAAGCAGGTGGTGAGGGGGCGGCTGAAGGAGCAGTGCTGCCTGTATGAGCGGCTGGCCTGCCAGCGGTTCCTGGACGATTTGAAGCGGCAGGGGAAGAAGGATTTCCCCTATGTGTTCGATGTGACGCGGGCCGACCGCATTTTGCGGTGGTTCGGCCAGTGCATCCAGGTGCGGGGCGTGGCGGCGGGAAAACCCATCGCGCTGGAGCCCTGGCAGGTGTTTGACCTGGCCAACCTCTACGGCTGGGTGCAGAAGGACACGGGGGCGCGGCGCTTCAAAGTCAGCTACAACAAGCGGGCCCGCGGCAATTACAAGAGCACGGAAAAGTCCGGGCAGTGTCTTTACCACATGTGCGCGGATGTTATTTATCCGCCGTACCACCCGGAGCTGGCTCGCTTCGAGATGGAGCCGGAGGTGGAGTGCGCCGCCGTTGACCGGGGGCAGGCTATGCGGGTGTTCGGCGACGCAAAAAAGATCGCCCAGGCCAGTCCCAACATCCGGAAGCGGCTGAAGATCCCCCGGAGCAACCCGGTGGTGCATCTGACCCGGGGCGGCTTTATGCGGGCCCTGAGCAAGGACACCAAGAACAAGGACTCCGCCGCCCCCAGCTACTTCGTGGTGGACGAATACCACGCCCACCCCACATCGGAGATCTACGACGTGGGCAAATCGGGCTTTGGCAAGCGGCCCCAGGCGCTGCTGGACGCCATCACCACGGCGGGGGACGACGCCCAGCGCAAGCCCTGCTACGCCGAAGAGGAGAACCTGAAGGCCATGCTGCGGGGGGGTATTCCCATGGACGAGACGTACTTCGTGATGATCCGGGAGATCGACGACACGGACGACCCCCACAACGAGGCCTGCTGGGCCAAGGCCAATCCGTGCCTGCGGTACGGCAGCGAGTATGCCAGGTATTTGCTGGATGAGATTCGCAGCGAGTACACCACGGCGTATGCCTTCAACGACCCGTACAAAATTCGCAATTTTTTGACCAGGCGGATGGACAAGTGGCAGACCGGCGCGGTGAACCGCTATCTGGACGAGAACCTGCTGGCAACGGCGAGACGCGCTCAGGTGAGCCGCGAGGACTTTGCGGCGCTGACGGACGGGCGGGAGTGCTGGTGCGGCTTCGACTTGGGAAAGCGCATCGACCTGAGCGGCGCAGCGGCGGTGTGGCTGCTGCCGGACGACCGGGTGGGCATCAAAATGCAGGCGTTTATGCCGGAGGAGGGCGCGCAGCGCCACGAGCACACAGACCGCGTCCCCTATACAGCGTGGGCCAAGGACGGCTATGTGACGCTGACGCCCGGCGCGGTGACGGAAAACGCCTTCGTGGACGAATGGATCGTGGCCGGGGAGAAAAATCACGGCTGGAAGGTGACCCAGGTGGGCTACGACGGCCACAACGCCACCGATCTGGCCATCGCCATGAACCAGCGGCGGAACAATGAGGATTTCTGCGTGGAGATTTTCCAGTCATGCAGCGGGCAGAACCTGGCGGTGAAGGGCTTCCGGGACCTGCTGGCTCAGGGGAAGCTGGTGATGGAGGAGAGCCCGCTGGCCATGTGGTGCTTGGCCAACGCGGTGGAGACCGTGAACGGCAACGGCGACAGCCGGCTCAGTAAGAAGCACAAAGACGACACGGAACGCATCGACCCGGTGGCAGCGGCCATGAACGCGCTGACGCTGGCGCTGCTGCGGCGAAATAGCCCCACGCTGGCGGACCGCATCCGCCAGGGCGGGTGGAGCATGTAGGAGGTCAGGATGAAGAGACAGGACTGGATGGCGCTGGCGCTGCTGACGGCGGGACTGCTGCTGACGGCGGCGGGCGTGGCGCTGATCTATCTGCCGGCGGGCGTGATCGCCCTAGGGGTAGAGTTGGCGGCACTGGGTGTGGTGAGCGCTTTGGGCGGAGAGGAGAGTGGGCGCGATGGCTGACCGGATCGCAAGCGGCCTGCGGCGGCTGATAGGCGTCAGTCCTCAGAAAGCGGCCCCCAAAAACGCCGTGACGGTGGCCACCTTGCAGGCGGCGGGGCTAAGCGGCAGCTATGCTGACACATCGGCGGGTGCGGCAATGAAGCTGAGCGCCGTCGACCGGTGTGTGGAGGTGCTCAGCAGCGACATTGCCAAGCTACCCATGTATGTGTTTGACCGCAACACGCGGCTCATCCGGAAGGATCACCCCCTTGCCTCTTTGCTGGGGCTGCGGGCCAACAGCGTGCAGACCAGCTTTGAGGCCATGAAGCTGATGGAGGCCAGCCGTCTGTGCGGCGGCAACGGCTACATGCTGGTGGAGCGGGATCCTCGGTCGCTGCGACCGGTGTGGCTGGTGGCGGTGCCGTGGCAGAACGTGTCGCCGCAGCTGGGCAGCGACGGCAACGTGTACTACGACGTGGCGCACCCCTTCACCGGGGCGCAGCTGCGGGTACGCCGGACGGACATGGTGCATGTGCGGGCCTATTCCCGGAACGGGTGGCTGGGTATCAGCGTGCTGGAGCGGGCCAGCGAGGTAATCGCCTCGGCTCGTGCCGCCCAGAGCTGGAACAGCGGCTATTACGTGAACGGCGGCCAGCCCAGCGGCGTGCTGGAGACGGACACCGATATCGGCGGGTTCATCGAGGAGCCCCAGGCCGACGGCACCGTGCGGAAGGTCAGCATCAAGGACACCATCCGGGAGGAATGGGAGAAACGCCACGCGGGTCCCGGCAATGCCAACCGGGTGGCGGTGCTGGACATGGGCCTCAAGTACAAACCCATCTCGGTGAGTCAGAAGGACGCACAGTTTGTGGAAAACGCGGAGCTGAGCATCCGGGACATTGCACGGTTTTTTGGCGTGCCCCTCTACAAGCTGCAGGAGGGCAAGCAGAGCTACAACAGCAACGAGCAGAACGCCATTGAGTATGTGACCGGCACGCTGCACCCCATTGTGACGGCTTATGAACAGGCCTTCACCAGCGTTTTGCTGACGCCGAAAGAGATCGCCGAGGGGCTGGAGATCCGAATGAACATGATGGCGGAGCTGCGGGGCGACAGCACGGCCCGGGGCAACTGGTACCGCACGATGCACGACATCGGCGCCTACAGCGTAAACGACGTGTTGGCGCTGGAGGACATGCCGGACGTGGAGGGCGGCGACGAGCATGTGGCCAGCCTGAACTATGTGCCGCTGGCGCTGTGGCGTGAGCTGAGCGTGCGGCGAAACAGCGAAAACTCTCAAGGAAACGGAGGAGATAGCGCATGAGAATGCAGATCAATGGCGAGATCGTGATGAGCGACGACAAGTGGGTCTATGAATGGTTTGGGCTGGAGTCCACGGCCCCAGCGGACATCCGGGCAGCGCTGAACGGGCTGGAGGACGGCGAAGATCTGACGCTGGAGATCAACAGCGGCGGCGGTGTGGTGTGGGCCGGATTTGAGATCTACAGCCTGCTGCGCCAGAGCGGCCGCCAGTGTGTGGCGGAGGTGCAGAGCCTGGCGGGAAGCGCCGCCTGCACCATTTTGCAGGGCTGCGGCGTGCGGCGGATGAGCCCGGTGGCGCAGGTGATGATCCACAACCCCGCCATCCGCGTGGCGGGCAACGCTGCGGCGCTGGAGCAGGCCCACCAGCTGCTGGACGCTGCGAGGGAGAGTATCCTGAATGCCTATGAGCTGCGGTGCGGCCCAAAGTGCAGCCGGGAGGAGCTAGGCCGGATGATGGACGAGGAGCGCTGGATGAGCGCCCAGGAGGCCATTGACCACGGCCTTGCCGACGAGATCATGACCCAGGCGGACGAAACGGCCCCGGAGTGGGCCGGAGTGACCATCACCAACGCGGTGGGCGGCAGCTCCGCCCAGGCACTGATGGCGCGATACGCCCAGCTGGTGCGCAGCGGAGCGCGGGAGGCGGATCCCGCCCATCCGGTGGCGGCGCTGCCCCAAACAAGTACCCCAACCGCACAGGGTGCGGAAGAAGATATGGGCTGGCAGGCAAAGGGCCTGCTGGCCATGGAAAATCTGAGATTTGCAGGAGGTATGTGAATTATGGATCCCAGAGAAAGACTGATCCAGCTGGCTGCCGACCGCACCCGCGAGCTGGAGAACGCCCAGCGGGCGCTGGCAGCCAACGACCAGGCGGCATTTGACACCGCCATGGAGCACGTGGGCAATATCAACACCCAGATCGAGAGCGTGCGGACGCTGGTGCAGGAGCAGGAGCGCCGCGTGGACGAGACCCCCATGCAGCAGGGCGAGCTAACCGACATGATGAATGAGCGGGGCAACGACCTGATGCAGGGCCGGGCCATCACCTTTACGGCGGACGAGCTGCGCCGGGGCCTGCGGGTGAAAAACGCCACCACACTGGCGGCCACCACACTGGTGGAGCCCACCGGCGCCGGCGCCGATATCCGCGACGGCGTGGGCGGCAACGTGAGCCGCATCATCGACCAGGTGCGGGTGATCACTCTGGACGGCATGGGCGGCTGGCTGGAGCCCTATGTGGTGAGCCCGTTGGAGGCCCAGGCGGGCGCTGTGGCCACGTTGGCGGGCACTGCCCGCACGGCCAGCGACCCCACCTTTGCCTACGCGGAGCTGCGGCCCTATGAGGTGAACGTCACCTCCTACGTGGACCGCAACATCAGCCGCCTGAGTCCGGCAGACTACTTTGCCAAGGTGCAGGCCATGGCTATGGAGGCCATGCGCAAGAAGGTGTGCGCGCTGATCTACAACGGCGACGGCCAGAGCACCCCCGCCATGTACGGCATCAAGACCGCCAAGAACAAGGCGGGCGCCGCCATCTACACCGCGGTGGAGGCCGCCGACCTGGACGAAGACATTCTGGACGAGCTGTACTACAGCTACGGTGACGAGGACGGCGTGGGCGAGAACGCACAGCTGTACCTGAAGCGCAGCGACCTGAAGGCCCTTGGCAAGATCCGCAACAGCCTGAAGGAGCGGGTGTTCAAGGTGAGCCACCCCGGCGCCAACTGGGGCACCATCGACGACAGCGGCAGCGCCTACACCTACAACCTGGCCTCCGCCCTGACGGGCTTTGCCGACGCCACGGTAAACGGCACGGAGACCATGCTGTACGGCGACCCACAGAACTACGAGCTGGGTCTGTTTGGCCCCATGACCGTCCGGGTGGACGAGAGCGTGAAGGCTGTGGAACGCATGTTGACCATTCTGGGCGACGCCATGGTGGGCGGCAACCTGATCCGGCACCACGGCTTCAGCGTGCTCAAGAAGAAGATCGCCTCCCAGGGCGGTGGCGGCGGCTGATCGGGTGGCGTAGATGGCGACGGAATTGCAGATCGCCGCGTGTAAGGCCTATATGCGGGTGGACGGCGACGAGGATGACGAACTGATCGGCCAGCTGTGTGACGCGGCGGCGGAGTACTTGTCCGCCGCGGGCGCGGAGCGGGGCGAGGACGGCAGCGCGAGGGCTGCCCGCTACGATTTGGCGCTGTGGGCCTTGACGCTGCACTACTACGACCACCGGGACGCGGTGGGCACGGAGGCGGCGCTGCCGCTGGGCATCCGGCCCATCATCACCCAGCTGAAGCTGACAAGACCCACGCAGTCCTGAGAGGAACGCCGGGGCTGCCGTGGGGCGGCTCCGGCGTTGTCTGGTTTGTGCCCGAATCGGGCACGGCGGCGGGGTGAGGTTTGTGGCGGCGGGGTGTGGTCACCCCGCCCTACGGAAGGGTTGGGCTGGTAAGCGAAATCAGTGCCCAAGTTGGGCACGGGAAAGGAGGGAGCAATGCTGGACGCGGGAAAGCTGCGGCACCGGGTGGTGGTGCAGCGCTATGTGGGAGAGGCCGACAACTACGGCGACATTCGGTGGGCTGACGACAAGAACTGGCGCACGGTGTGCGTCATGTGGGCGGCGGTGGATCCCATCAGCGGACGGGAATATTACGCCGCGGAGCAGGCCCAGAGCGAGGTAAGCCACAAGGTGCGGATGCGCTACCGGGGCGGCATCAAGCCGGGGATGCGGCTGCTGCTGGGCGGCCGGAGGCTCTATATCCAGTCGGTGATCGACTGGGAGGAGCGGCACGAGAGCCTGCTGCTGATGGTGCAGGAGGTGAACGGTGGCAAATAAGTGGGCGGCCCGGATTGCCTCGATCCAAAAGGCCATTTATGGCAAAAACGGCGTTACCGTGGACATGCGGGACCTGAAGGAGGCCAAAAAAACCTTTGACGCCATGGGAAAGCTGCCGGCCAAGGTAGTGACGGCGGCGGCCCGGCGGGGCACGACGCTGACCAAGAAGGCGATCCTGAGCAGCGGGAAATTCCCGGTTGACACCGGCCTTATGAAGAAGGCGCTGAAGGCCAAGAGGGAGAGAAGCCGCCTGAAGGGCAAGAAAGTCTACGACATCCGCTTTGATCCAACGTGGAATGCATATTTGCAGCGGCCCATTCAGAATCCTGGTGAGGCGGGCGGCAAGTCCGACCACGCCTACTACCCCGCCAGCATGGAATATGGCTTTCTGACCCGGAGCAAGGGGAACGGCCTCAGCTATGTGCCCGGCTATCACTTCATGCGGGACGAGGGTGAAGCTATGCGGGAGCCGGTCAAGGCCGAGATGGCCAGGAAATTTAACGAAGCGATACAAAAGGAGTGGACGAAGCAGCATGGTACCTGAGCAGAGCATCAAGACGGCGCTGGAGGGCGTGAAGGGCCTGAAGGGCCACGTGTACACGGCGGAGGCGCTGCGGGACGAGCCGCTGTTTGCCTTCTACCGCGTCAGGACATGGAGCGAGGAGGACGTGCTGGAGGGCGGCACGGGGCTGGAGACGGCGGAGGTGGAGATCCACATCGTGGCGGAGAGCTACGCCGCCATGACGGCCACCGCCGCACTGGCTGCGGCCGCCGTGAAGGGGCTGCGGGGCGTGCAGACAGGCGGCGTGTATATCGAGCGCGTCCGCGTCAGCCAGCAGAGCCCCGATCTGAAGGAAATGGAAGTGAACAAATTCCGCAGGGCGTATGTACTGCAAATCGACTATCAGGAAGGAGAATAAACCATGGCAAAGAGCAGAAGCGTAGGCACCAAGCTGAAGATCGCCGCCAAGACCGGCAACACCAAGGTGGAGGTGGGCGGCCTGAAATCCGTCAGTGGTATTGACGCCAGCGCCGACGAGGTGGAAGTGACCGACATGGGCAACACAGACGGCTACCGGGAGTATCTGCCGGGCTTCAAGGACGGCGGCGAGGTGCCCGTGAGCGGCTATATGGACGGCGAGGACGAGGGACAGACCCGCATGTATGAGCTAATGGAGAGCGGAGATGTGGTGGACTGCGAGATCGTATTCCCCGCCAAGATCGGCAAGACGTGGAGCTTTAAGGCGGGCGTGACCAAGTTCACCACCGCTGCGGACGTGAACGACGCCATCACCTTTGACGCGACGCTGAAGGTCAGCGGCAAGCCCACGCTGGCGGCTACAACCAGCGTGTAAGGAGGGGCGGCAATGGTCATTTTGAATCTGGATAAGCCCCGGGAGCTGAAATTTTCCCACAAAGCCATGCGGCAGTTCTGCGCGCTGACGAAAACCAGCGTGCCGGGGCTGCGGGAGGCGGTGCAACGCTATGACCTGATGGCCACGGCGGTGTACTGCATGCTGGCGGCCCAGGACAGCAGCCTGACGCCCAATCAGGTGGAGAATATGCTGGACGAGCTGCCGGTGCTGGAGGTATACAGCAAGGCCGTGGAGGCCGTGAGCGAGGCGCTGCAGGGCGACGAGGGCGGCGAAACGGAGGAAAACCCTCCGGCGGCGGCTGGAGCTGGGAAGGAAGCCTGAGTCTGGCCGCCCAAGTGGGCCTGTCTCCCGCGGAGTGGGAGCGGATGACCGTCCGCGAGCTGAACGTATACGCCAGCGCCATTGGGCGGCTGCGGCGGCAGGAGCAGGAGCTGCGGGAGGCCAACATCTACAGCGCGGCCATGGTGCTGCGGGCCTGTTTGTTTGCCAAGCACGCCCCGGCGCTGGAGAAGGTATTTCCCCACCTGAAGGTGGCGGAGAAGAATGAGGACATGGACGACGAGGCCCTGTACCGTCAGGTGGCGGCATTGAACCGGATGTTTGGCGGGGGCGAGGAATAGCGGCGGGGTGAGGCGTGCCTTCAAAGACAAGATGGATGCTACGGCGGTATAACCGCCGACAACCCCTCCGGCACGGCTTTGCCGTGCCACCTCCCTTTACACAGGGGAGGCAAGTAAGATAGAGAGGAGGTGGACGCGATAGGCGTTGTCAAAAACCTAATGCTGCGCGTGGGCGCGGACTTTTCGGCGGTGACGACGCAGTCGAAAAAGGCCAGCCAGTCCATGGGCAGCATGATGAGCGCCATCAACCGATCTACCAGCAAGCTGAACAGCTCCATCAGCGGCATGAACAAGGTGCTGGGGGCGGCTGGCATCGCCGTGAGCCTGGCGGGCATTGTAAGCGCCGCCAAGAACGCGGCGGCGGCCTTCAACGAAGTGCAGGAGAACAACGCGGCGCTGGCGCAGGTGATGAAAAACACCATGGGGGCCACCAAGGAACAGTGGCGCAGCGTGCTGGATCTGGCGGACGCCCAGCAGCGTCTGGGTGTGATCGACGCGGAGGTAACGAAGGCGGGGGCGGTGGAGCTGGCCACGTATCTGGGGCTGAGCGACTCGCTGGAGACGCTGATCCCCGTGATGAACGACATGCTGGCCCAGCAGTACGGCATGGCGGCCAGCAGCGAGAACGCCGCCAACATCGCCACCATGCTGGGCAAGGTGATGAACGGCCAAACCGGCGCGCTGAGCCGGTACGGCTACTCCTTCACAGCGGCGCAGGAGGCCATCCTGAAATACGGCGACGAGGCCCAGCGGGCCGCGGTGCTGGCCCAGGTGGTGGAGGAATCCGTGGGCGGCATGAACCGAGCGCTGGCGCAGACGCCGGCAGGCCGCCTGCAGCAGGTGAAATTCGCCCTGGGCGACATTCAGGAGGGCTTCGGCAAGGCGGTGATGACCATCGCCACGGCCTTCCTACCGCTGCTGAACACGGTAGCGGCGGCGCTGCAGCGGATCGCGGCGTGGGCCGGACGGGTGGCCCAGGCCATTGCCAACGTGTTCGGCGTGAAGACCAAAACCGTGGCGGCGGCCGGGGGCGGCATCGGCGCGGCGGCCAGCGGCATCAACGACGCCGCCGACGCGGGCGACAACCTGTCCAACGCCATGGGCGGCGCGGCCAAGAACACGGAAAAGGCCGCCAAGGCGGCCCAGAAGCTGGGCACCATGAGCTTTGACGAGCTGAACATGCTGCAGGCGCCCAGCGAGGCCGCGGACGCCGTTAGCGGCGGCAGCGGATCCGGCAGCGGCGGCATGGTTGACGCGGCCGGCGGCATCACCGGCATCGACTGGGACGCCGCGGAGGAGGCGGGCGAGAGCAGCACGGCGCTGGAGAAGATCCTGCGGCGGCTGAAGGAGACCGTGGACAAGATGGACTTTTCCAAGCTGGAGGCCGCCTGGGGGCGGCTGAAGGAGTCGGCAAGAAATCTGGGTAGCGTGATCAGTGATTATCTGGGGATGGCCTATGACAAGGTGCTGGAGCCGCTGGCCGTGTGGACAGTGAACAATCTGGCACCGGCTTCGGTAGATATGCTGGCGGACGCGCTGTACGGCCTGAGTGAGACGCTGCGGGCGCTGGAGCCTGTGGTGGGCTGGTTCATGGATAGCGTGCTGACGCCGCTGGCGACACGGTTTGGCGAGATCGTCGTGGCCATCGAGGGCGACGTGGGGAACGCATTTCGTGCCGTGGGCGACTTTTTCAGCGGCAAGACAGTAGACACCACCGGACTCTATAACGCCATCGGTGAGGTCGGCGACTTTCTGGGGCTGAAGGCCCTGAGCATGATGGGCGATATCGGCAGCCTGATGGAGAAGTTTGACAGCCTGAGGACCTTTGTGGACGACGTGTGCCACGCCTTTCAGACGGCATGGCAGGGCGTGGAGAATTTCTTTTCCGACGTTCCGGGGTGGCTGAAGACCAACCTGCTGGATCCTGTGGTGGCTGACGTGAAGGCCAAGGGCAACAGCGTGATCGCCGCAGTGGAGAAGCTGATCAACGGCGTGATCGGCGGCGTAAACTGGCTGATCAGCCAACTGAACCGGATCCAGATCGACATTCCCCGCTGGGTGCCCGCCGTCGGCGGAAAGCACTTCGGGTTCAACATTGCGCCGGTGGCCACCAAGTCGCTGCCCCGGCTGGAGGAGGGCGGCGTGATGCAGTCGGCGGGCCTGTTCGTGGCTAACGAAAACGGCGTGCCGGAGATGGTGGGCCGGATGGGCCACCACGCGGCGGTGGCCAACAACGGGCAGATCCAGGAGGGCATCGCCCAGGCGGTGCTGAGCGCGCTGCTGGACACGGGGCTGCTGGACTATATCCGCTCCATTGCCGACAGCAGCGAGCGGACGGCCCGGAAGGACTTCACCCTGGGCCGCCCCGGCAGCGAGGCGGGCCGGTGGGTCAGCCGGAGCCTGGAGGCCTATGAGGCGGTGAGGGGGTGAGGACGTGGCCTATCAGGGCTATCTGATCAAGGTGGGGGGCACGGTGTTCCCCATGAAGTACATCCGGGCGGAGACCTATCAGTGCACCCCCAACCAGCGGATCGACCAGGGCAGCGACAGCGACGCCACGGGCGAGCTGCACCGGACGGTGCTGCCCCACACCCGAAGCAAGATCGAATTTGAGACGCCGCAGATGCTGAAGGGGGCGGATGTGGCGGTTATTACGGGGCTGCTGGGACTGCAGGGCAACGCGAAGCGGGACGTGACCATCGAATACTGGGACCACGAGACGCAGAGCTACAAGACCGGGCGCTGCTATGTGCCGGACATCAAATATCAGCTGATGCGGAACACGGGAAGCGACCTGGTCTATATGCCCATCCGGTACGCATTCATCGAATACTAAGGAGGTGGGGCGATGTATCAGGCAAGCGCGGCGTTTCGCGCCGCCGCCATGGCGGAGGAGGCCGGGGCGCTGCTGCTGTGGTTCGCGGGCGGCACGATCCTGACCACAGAGGACGTCAAGAACGTGGAGATCACCTACCCCCTGAACGAGGAGACGGACGTGGCGGTGGGCAAGTGTGTGTCGGCGGAGCTGAAATGCACAGTGCTGAACTATCACGGCTTGCTGAGCGGCTTCGCCTTCGGCAGGTGCAATGCCGCCATGGGCGCGATGGTAGGCTCAGATGAGTGGACTATGCCGGCGTGCAAGGCGGCGGTGGTGCACGGGTACGGCACGGCCAGCGCCGTGACCGTTTCTGCCCACGAGGATGCGCCCTTCCTGCGGGTGAACGGCAGCGCCGGGAGCTCGCAGCCAACCTTCTCACCGGACTGCCTTGTGCTGATGGGCGACACGTTATACGCGGGCGACGGAACGAACCTGTGGGCAGCTACCATTGACGGCACGACGCTGACGGCGGTGGGTGGCGGCACCTGGGCCAGCGTCTCCGCGAAAACGTGGGTGCAGGTCTCCGGCCAGACATGGGTCGGGCTGAGCCAGCAGGGCGTCAGCGAGTTTTTGGCCCACAAGCTTCAGCAATGGTCTGGGCGCGGCCTGAGCTTCCAGGACGGCATGGGGTATGAGTTCACGTCTGAGGGTGTGGACAAGTACGAATATGTTCCGCTGGGCACGTTCTACTTTGACACGCCGGAGCAGCGCAGGGTGGCCAACATCAGCTGCGAGGCGCTGGACGGGATGCAGAAGTTCAACGTGGACGTGGACGACTGGTGGGCTGGTCTCACATGGCCGCTGACACGGGGACAGATGCTTGCAAACCTGTGTACTCACGTCGGCGTGACGCTGAAAACCACCACCTTTCCCGGCAGCACGGAATCTATTGCGTCGGCTCCCATGGCCGGAGACGGCCTTGTGGGTAAGGACGTGCTGGGCTGGATTGCGGAGACGGCGTGCGCCTACGCACGAATAAGCCGGGACGACAGGCTTGAGTTGGTGTGGTTTAATGCCCAAAACGTCAAGCTGACGCAAAATCAGCACTTTGGCGATTCTCCCGCCGAGTATGAGACCCCTGCCGTTCAGGCGCTGCATGTGCAGGTGGCCAACACGGACTTAGGCGTGATGCTGCCGGAAGGTGGAACGGGCAACGAGTATCAGGTGCTGGACAACCCCCTGTATTACGGCTCCACGGAGGCGGAGATCAGGGGAAAGGCGCAAGACCTGTATGAGAAGCTGATCGCGTTCCCGGCCTACACGCCCAACTCGGTAGACGCGGTGTGCGACTGGTCTATTGAGCCGGGCGACATCATTCAGGTGGTAGGCGGCGACGGTACTACCAGGACGCTGCCCATCTTCCGAATGACATTGAAGTGGGGCGGCGGCTGGGCGCGGGCTACCTACGAATGTACCGGCGGGACGGGGCGAAAACCCGCGCCGCAAAGTAAACGGCGGGAGTTTGCCGCTTATAGAGCCTATCACAAGCTGGAAGTGGATATCGAGGGCATCCACAGCGAGATCGGCGACGTGAAGGGCAACGTGGCCACGCTGGAAGTGACGGCCAGCGAACTGCGGACGCAGATCAGCGGCAAGCTCGATGGGAATCAGGCCCAAAGCCTGATTGACCAGACGGTGGACAAAATCTCGCTGGAGGTGTCCAGCGGCTCCGGAGGATCGTCCTTCGTGCTAAAAAAGGACGGGGTGCAAATCTCGTCCGACACCGTGGATATCACGGCAAACGCCATCAATCTCTCCACGGCCAACATCTCCGGGACATTGAGCGCATCCTACATCGACGCGGCAAACCTGCATGTGCAGGGAGCCAATATCGACAACCTGACGGTGACAAACGCCATGATCGACACGCTGTATGCCAGCAAGATCATCGGCGGCAGCGGGACAGGCGGCGGCTATGTGCCGTATGGGGCCGTTTCCGACGCAAGTCATGCTCTGGACAGCGTGTATGTTGACACGCTGCGGATTATGGGCGGAAGCAACTACAGCATTTACGCAGCGCTGTCCCCTAATGGCATTGCGGCTGGCGGCAAAACGATATCGTGGAGTGATCTGGTCAACGGCGGTTCCGGCGGCGGTGTAGCCGTGTTTGGGTGACACTATGGCAACATTGACCGTAAACTTCCCGCTCCAACTGGAAAGCGTTAAGTTTTCTAATGGCAACACGGCAAAGCGGGCGCAGGGATATAACACGATCACGTTTACGTCAAGCGTCACAATCAGCAGCGTGGCTCTGACCAGCGGATACCTGTCGTGGAGCGGTACGCTGTATTGGGGCAAGACGAGCGGTGCAAAAACGTGGAAGTTCGCCACCGTGAGCAACGGCAGCGTGACGATTCTGTCTCACGAGCAGATAGATTGTACCGGGAACCGCACCATCTATATCACGGCGGAAGCTGGCGGGACAACGTATGCCTCCATGCTCATCAATGTGCCGTCTACGCTGGATTCTGTGACGGTACATGCTAGCAACAGTTACTACCCAAAGACATTTGAGCCGACCGGAACATATCAGAGCGTAGGCAACCTGCCCTCAAGCGGCAGCCTGTGGATTGGTACTGCTGACATCATCCCACGCACAGGCTATGGCGCGCCGTACACATACAGCGTGACGAATTCAAGCGGCACAATCTTGGAGAGCGGGACGATTGGCATCAAAACCTATATCACCATCACACAAAACGCCCGTATCTCCATTACAGCTTCAGCGGCTACATACAATGTTAAACTGGTTGTTGGTACAGGCATCAGCACCATCCGTTACAACAAAAATGACGTAAGCAGTACCGGAAAAACCATATCGACGGAGGAGACGGAAAACGTCGGCGCGGGAGGCTATCTTAGGATTATCTCAATTACATACGACGCCGATTACACTTTTCCCGTTAAAGCGGTTCCAAGTACCGGAAACGATTTCACTGTAATCGACGAAGACGGCGCGGAGGCAGACACTAAGCTTAACGCACCGGCATCGGCCGGGACGCGGACGGTAACGCTGAATGCCTCCAAGGATGAGAGAACCATCCACATCAAGCTGGGCTCCGGTGTGTCGGCTGCCAATGTGTTGGTAGATGGCGCGCAGAAGGCGTATATTCAGGACGCGGTATACCACGACATCACGGTACTGCCGAGTTCCACGGTAACGATCAACGCCATCAGCAAAAAGGCAGGCTACGGTTTGCCGTATTTGCTGACATATTACGCCAGCGGCACCTCGACAACACCGATCCGCACGGTGGAGTATAACACGGAAACGATAACACAAAGCAAACTCACCGCCGCGCAGACATGGTTGGAACTGGATGCCACCAAGCAAAAGACGCCAATCGACCTATTCTACTGGGACAGCGCCAGCACGGACGCCAGTCTCATCAAGGCGGGGCAGCCGGTCAGCAATCTGACGGCCGTAAGGTGGAACAATCTGCTGGCGAAGATCAAGGAGCTGGCGGAAGCGGAGGGCGGCAGCTATTCCTACTCCGGCGTATCCTCCGGCTCCACCATCTACGCCGCCACGTTCAACGCCGTCCGGACGGCCATCAGCAACCGGACAGGTTACGGGACGCTGCCAAGTACCCAGAGCAAGGGCAACAACGTCAAGGCGGCACTGTTCGAGGGCAGCGGCTCCCTAAAGTCGGCACTGAATGCCGCCATCAACCACTACAACAACAGTTAGGAGGAGACTATGCAGATCGTATTTGACCGAGGTATGGAGACCCAGAACGCCATCAACATTGCGTTTTTTGGCGAGAACCTGAACAGGGGGACGCTGAACGCCAGTATGACGAAGCGGTTGACGCCGGAGGATAGCACGGTTCCCAATCTGGGAACGTTGGAGAAGCGGTTCTCCGTGCTGGAGATCGTAGACGGCAGTGTATCCGTGCCGGTGCAGGGCAGCTACAACACGGTGCTGGACGCGTCGGCGGCGTACAACTCCGCCACGAAGGAGTACAGCGTGACGGTGATCCTGGGCCATACGGAGGCGCAGGCATGACGACCACCACCAATCTGGGCCTGCAGAAGCCCGCAGAGAGCGACACCCTGGGCGCGTCGCTGACGGCGTTCAACGCCAATTTTGACAAGCTGGACGAAGCCGTAGCGGCCAAAGCCGCCAAGATCAAGGCACGATCCCTCTCGCTCCCTCTGGCAGGCTGGAGTGAGAACATGAAGTCGATATCGGTTAATGCGCAGGGCATAACGCTGGACAGCGCGATCCTGGTGTCGCCGTCTCCGGCGTCGTTTGAGGGATACTGCGCGGCGGGCATACGGTGCATCGGCGGCACGGGCAGCTCGCTGACCTTCCGGTGCAGCACGCTCCCCACCTCAAACCTGTCGGTCTATGTGGCGCAGCTGGACGGCGGCAGCAACATGGTGTTCAACTCGGGCGGGATGATCACCGCCAGCGAATAAGGAGGTGCACGATGGCACACAGACTGGACTATTCGTGGCTGGATCTGGAGTACCCCAGGCGGGGCAAGCAGGTCTGGCGCAAGCTGATTCCCCTGGAGGGGCTATTGCAGGACGACTACGGCAAGCGGCTGGACTGCACGCTGACCTCGCTGGCCTGCATCTTCGGCGAGAAGTACTACGGCGACATCGAGGGCATCGCCCTCAAGTATGGCTACAACGGCGACAAGCGGGGCACCAACCCGCTTGTGGTCAAGGCTATCATGCGGGAGTTTGCCCGACTCCGGGGCATCCCCGGCAAGGCCCGCAGCGCCTACGGCAAGGGCGTGGGCTGGACGTGGCGCATGGTCAAGGACGCCGTGAGCCGGAACATCCCGCTGGTGCTGAACCTGTGGGAGGACGGCAGAGGGTACTACCACGACCACAGCGTGACGGTCATCGGCGCGGAGGAATACGAGCAGGCGCGGTTTCTGCTGGTGTTGGACAACTGGCACAGGAGCGTCAGCCTGGTCGACTACGACAAGCTGTGGATCATCAGCAGCGTCAACTGGATGGAGGGAGCGACATGATCGAGCCTATCGTGATCAAGGTCACGGACAAGGTGCCGGAGCTGGTCTCCGGGCCGGACTATGTGGTCTGCGACAACAGCGATTATACTGTGGTCTGGCAGCTGGACGAGGAATGGGCCCAATTTGAGCACAGGACAATGCAGGTCAACTACAAGGACGGCACCTATGAGCGGGTGCTGTTCACCGGCGACAGCTGCGCACTCCCGGCTATCCCTGTGCCGGGGCCGGTGCATGTGGGCCTGTTCGCGGGCGATATCCACACCACGCGGCCCGCGCGGCTGCTGGCAGTGCGTTCCGCTACTACGGACTGCGGCGAGGAGCGTAACCCCACGCCCGACGGCTACGCCCAGGCCATCAAGGCGCTGGACGCGAAGCTGGACAAGAACCAGGGCGCGGAGAACGCGGGCAAAGCAATGGTGGTGGATGCGGAGGGGAATGTGGTGCCGGGAGAGGGCGGCGCGGGCGCCGACGGCAAGAGCGCCTATGAGATCGCCGTGGAGAACGGCTTTGAGGGCGACGAGGCCGCCTGGCTGGCGTCCCTGAAGGGCGACAGGGGTGGCACCGGTCCCCAGGGTGAGACAGGCCCCAGGGGCCCACAGGGTGAGCAGGGCCCGCAGGGTGAGACTGGCCCTCGCGGCCCGCAGGGCGAACAGGGCAAGAAAGGTGACACCGGCGCTCCCGGCAAGGACGGCGCGGGCATGGACATCACCGGCGCGACCGTGGGCCAAATCCCCAAGATCACCGCCGTGGACGCGGACGGGAAGCCCACCGCGTGGGAAGCGGTGGATATGCCCAGCGGCGGCGCTGATCTGTTCGGCCTGATCTCCTCTGGCGACGCGGTCTACCCCATCGACGGCGTGACGGTGGCCGAGGACGGCGCGACGCTGACGCTGAGCTAAGGAGGACACCATGGCAAAAAATATTACGATCAACGGCCAGCACTACACGGACAAGGCCGCCATCAAGGCACCGCTGACCGACGGCGGCGGCTACGCCACCTATGTGGACGCTTCCGCCGTCAACGCTGGTGCGGGCGACGTGGCGGCGGGAAAGATTATCGTGGACGCTGCGGGCAACGAGGTGGCCGGCACGGCGACCTTCGGGACAAATCTTGACGCCATCGAGGTGTATGTGGCGGATTTCAGCAGCGCGGACGACCTGACGGTGACCACCGGCGCGGTGGATCGCTATGCGCGGGTGGTGGTGTCGTGACAAAAACGACCAAGAAAGGAGTGGAGATCATTGCCAAGAGCGATTGAGACAATCGACATCAACACGACGGTACTACACTACGAGGAAACCGTCAACGGCGTGACGGAGACGGTAGCGTATATTCCGGTGGCCAAAACCGCGACCGGTGTCATCGTGCTGCGCGACGTGGCGGCGGGGCCGAACCGCATTAACCCCACGAACGACGCCAACTACATCGACTGCGAGCTGGACGCCAGCATGAACAACGCCCAGACGGGCTATCTGTCACGGTTCGACGCCAAGATGCAGGCCTGTATCATCCCGACCACCATCAAGTACAAGCCGCCTGACGCCGACGAGGTGACGGAGATTGCCCGGCAGGTGTTTCTGCCCAGCGCGTCAGAGATGGGATTTACCGGCGTCGCCGACGAGGGCGAGAGCTTCCTGCCCGTCCTCAAGGCGCACCGGGACACCACCAACGATAATACAGCGCGAATCGGCTACAATTCTGCCGGTGCCGCTGTCAACTATTGGCTGCGGTCTGCCGCCTCCGCCACGCAGGTGCGGTACGTGATCACCAATGGCGGCCTCGGCAGCAACGATGCCTCCTACGGCTACATCTGCTGGCGCCCCGCTTTCCAAATTGCCAACGGCACAATGGTGTCCGACGAAACGGAGGACACAATCTACATCCTGCCCGATTCTGAGAAATTGTATCGGGAGTTGCAGTTTGTCGCCTACGTTGGCACGTCGACTGACTGGCCCAAGAAGGCGCGGGTGGAGGTGGACATCACCAACGCCACCGAGAGCCAGATCTGGGTGAGCAACAACGCCAAGGACGAGAGCCCGGTGTGGGTGGCCTGCACCAACGGCGTGGCGGTGGAGCTGCCCAGCACCACCAAGACTACGGACAACTGGGAGCTGGGCGTGAAGGTATACGCCAAGAGCGGCGGCAAGGCCGTGTGCGGCGAACCTGTTGTAATGGTGGAGGTGGACGCATGAAGCTGATGGACTATGTACGCAGCCGGGCCAAGGCGGACGCCGCCAAGGCCCAGGCGGAGGCACAGAGCGCCCGTGAGCGGGAGCAGATGGCGCAGGCCCTGCAAACGCTGGGCGTGGAAACGGAGGACAGCGATGAGAACTGACATTCTGGAGCAGGCCCAGGCCATCCGCGCGGCCACCATGGCCGCCGCAAGCCATGTGACGGGCGACAACGACCGGCTGGTGATCAAGGCGCTGTACCTGCCCTGGGCGGCGGGAGAGCACGCTGTGGGCGACATCTACACCGCCAACGGGCAGGTGTGGGAGTGCATCCAGGGCTACGATAACGCGGTGTACCCGGACATCGTGCCGGGCGGCGCGGCGTGGGGCACCTTCCACCGCCCGCTGCACGGCACCTCGCCCGACACGGCCGTGCCGTGGGTGCAGCCCACCGGTGCCCACGACATGTACAAGGCCGGGGAATACATGACGCTGGACGGGGCGCTGTGGCTCTGCAAGCAGGGCACCAACTTCTCGCCCACGGAGTACGCCCAGGCGTGGGAGGCCGTCAATGGATAGGTGCATCTGCTGCGGGGCAATCGTCCCGGAGGGGCGGATGGTCTGCCCCATCTGCGAGAAACACGAAAGGAGGGCGGGCGATGGAGGCATGGGTAAGCCAGATTGTTGTGCCGCTGGCGGTGGCCGTTCTGACGAGCGGCGGCCTGTGGGCGCTGATCGCCAAGCGGGCGGACAAAAACGACGCGGAGCGGAAGATGCTGGTAGGTCTGGCGCATGACCGGATCATCCATCTGGGCATGACTTACGTCCAGCGGGGCGAGATCACGCAGGACGAGTACGAAAACCTCAACGATTATCTGTACGCGCCGTATGAAAAGATGGGCGGAAACGGCAGCGCCAAGCGCGTCATGGAAGAAGTGCGCAGGCTGCCGATCCGTAAATAATGGACAGGCTGCAAAGCCGGAAAGGAATTACATCATGAAGCTGAATAACAAAATCTATGATACCCTCAAGTGGGTGGTGATGATCGTACTGCCCGCCATCGCCACGCTGTATGCCGCGCTGGCTCCCGTCTGGGGCTGGCCCCGGCCCGATGATGTGGTGCTGACGCTGAACGCCGTGACGGCCTTCGCAGGCGCCGTGCTGGGCATTTCCACGGCCCAGTACAACAAGGACAAAGCCAATGAGGGCGGCGACAATGCCTAACATTTTCCTCAGCCCGGAAGACCGGGCCAGCAACGTCTACGCCAGCTCCGCGCTGTGGAACGGCAGGACCACCAACGAGAAGGAGCAGATGGGGCGGTGCGCCGACTATCTGGAGCGGGCCCTGAAGCGCTGCGGCTTCGCGGTGCGGAACGTGCAGCGGGGCAATATGTACGACCGGGTGAAGGAGTCCAACGCCTGGCCCGCTGATCTGCACATCGCGCTGCACACCAACGGCTTCAATGGCTCCGTGGCCGGTACGCGGGTGCATTGCTACCCCAGCGAGAAGAGCCGCCGCATCGGCAAGCTGATCCAGGATCGCATTGCACCCATGTCGCCGGGCACCTCCGAGCGGCTGATCGAGGACACGCGCCTGTATGAGCTGCGGGCACCCACCATGCCCGCCGTGTTGCCGGAGTTCGGCTTCCACGACAATCCGGAGGAGGCCCAGTGGCTTATCGACAGCATGGAGGCCATCGCGGAGCAGACCTGTCAGGCCGTGTGCGAGTTCTTCGGCGTGCCCTACATCGCGCCGGACAAGCAGATCGACCTTGATCCGGAGCCTGTGCCCGATTCGGGCACGATCTACCGGGTGCAGGTGGGTGCGTTTGAGGAAAAGACCAATGCGGAAATTTTCCTTGAAGCCGTGCGGGCTAAGTTTCCGGGAGCGTTTCTTGTGAGGGTGTAGGGTGTGAGGAACGACAACAGCGCACCCGTATGGGTGCGCTGTCTGCTCTAATCGCTGCTCGTGCGGATGCCCTCCTTCTCGCATTCCGCCTCCAGGTAGTCTCGGATGATGGCGGTCAAAGACTGTCCACGGGCTTTGGCCAGCTGACGATAGGCATCCGCCTGTTCGCGCCTCACTCGCACAGAGAGGGCTTCCGTGTTCTCCCTGTGCCACCGGGCAATGGCCTGTGCGTTCCTGACTTGTGCATCTTCGGACAGCTTGGCACCTTTTCTCGGCATCAGAACTCACCTCCGTCATCAAATTCGAGGGCTTTGTCGACAATCGCCGCCGTTGTCCACAGGGAGGCCGTGGCAGCGCTCTGGCCGGGGGCGACCATCTTAACGATTCTGTAGTTCGGCAGCTCGACCAGCGCGGCCTTGATGATGTCGCGGCAGTCCTGCGCCGAAATGTGATTGCAACCGGCAGCAGCGCCGACATCGCGCAGCCGGACGATCCGGCTGCCTCTGGCCTCCAAAACGATCCTGTTGATCAAATCGAGCTTAAAATCCTTCATTGCAAAACCCTCCTTAAACTCAAAAGACGACCATGCCTTCGGCAAAAATCAACTCAGCAAAATGCTGTTCTTTCTGGATGACCCAGCACTTTTTGACGGAGTTCCACTTGGCGCCGAAGTAGTGCTTGATGGCCTCCTTGGCATCATAGGTTTTGCCGGAGATCTCATTGCCGTTGAGGACAATGCTTCCATCCTCGATGCCAAACTTGAGGGACAGCTCGGAGCTATGCATTTTCACGTCATCATAGTAGCTGTTCATCATTTTGCGTTTCGTCATCTTTTTGTCCTCCGTTCTTGGTATGGTACAATTATACCACACCAAGAACAAAAGTCAAGCGAAAATTGCAAAATTTTCAAAAAAAATCTGAGCGAGGCGTGAGGCTACGATCCGCCGCCCTCCGTCTCCGCGAGAGCTCCGCAAGCTCACGGCGTGGGAATCAGTATGAATCCGACACATCGAGCTATCCGGGCAAAGCTACAGTCTATGGCACCCCAGCGGGCGGTGAGTTTCATCGCCGGGCTGGAGCTGCCAGAGGACGAGGCGTTCTGCATCATCGAATGCGACGTGCGGCGTCAAAGCTACGTCCACGTTGCCGACAAGCTCCACTTGAGCGTGGACGGCCTGTGCAAGCTCCGCCGCCGCGCTTACCAGAAACTCGCAGACTACGTTAAGAACACATAAGCAACCCGCCAAACAAAGGCCATTTCTGGGCGTTTTGTTTGGCGGGTTTTGCTGTACAATTTTATCAACAAGGAGGTGCGGACGATGGCATATTTCGATTTCTATCAGCCGATGGGCTACGGCAGCCCCTACGGATACCCCTCTGGCGGCCCTCAGAACGCCGCTGGCGGCCCGCAGGCGTTTATGGGGCAAGTTACCCGCGTGAACGGAAAGGGCGGCGCTGAGGCCTTCAGGATGGCTCCCAACAGCTCGATCCTGCTGATGGACGAGCATGACCCCATCGTGTGGCTCAAAACAACGGACGGTGCAGGGTACGCCACGGTGGCGCCGTATTCGGTGGCCCCATACCAGCCTGCGCCGGTGGTAGACGTCAACAGCCTGGAAGATCGCGTGAAAAGATTGGAGGAGATGCTGAGTGGCAAACCCGATGATGCAGATGTTAAGCGGCAGCGCAAAGCCGAATAATCCTCTGGCGATGGTGGCGGAGTTCCGGAAGTTCGCGGTGGGCATGACGCCGCAGAAAGCGGAGGCGGAGATCAACCGTTTGCTTTCCTCCGGGCAAATGAGCAAAGAGCAGTTTGCAAGCTTGCAGGAGCAAGCAAAGATGTTTGCGCAATTTTTGAGATAAACCGGGTCGACACGGATTATCATAAAAATTTTGATGGAAGGAGCAACACTCATGGGCGAAAATATGAGCCTGTCCGATATCGCCGCCGTCACTCGCGGCACGGACAATGAAGGCTGGGGTTCCGGCTGGTTCCTGATCGTCGTACTGTTTCTCTTTATGTTCGGCTTCGGCAACAACGGCTGGAACCGGCAGGGAGAGTTCGGCCAGTACGCCACGGCAGCCAGCCAGCAGGAGATCCTTTTCGGCCAGCAGTTCGGCCAGATCAACGACCGCTTGACCAATATTGGCAACGGCATCTGTAACCTCGGCTACGAGATGCAGGGCAACGTCGGCCAGCTGGGCAAGGAGATGGCGCTGGCGCAGAACGGCACCAACATGACCATCATGCAGACCGGCAACGGCATCCAGGCGCAGCTGGCGGAATGCTGCTGCAACACGCAGCGGGCCATCGACGGCGTGAACGCCAACATCGAGGCCAAGTTCGCCGCGCTGGAGAAGTCCCAGCTGGAGCAGCGGATCGCGGAGCAGTCCGCCCGCATCGCCAGTCTGGAGATGGACGGCCGCATGTACGGCGTCGTCCGTTATCCCAACGGCTACACCTATAACGCGGGTATGTCCCCCTTCTGCGCAGGCGGCTGCGGCTGCGGCAACGTGTAAGGTTGTTGCAAAATTTGCAACAACCAGTACGCCCTTTCAGGCGAGGCAAGCGGGGCGGCAACAGCTGCCCCGTTATTATTTTGAGGAGGGAATTATCATGAGCAAATCTGCAATCTATACCACCAACACCAGCAAGCCCACCATCGCCGTGGGCGGCGTTGTGCCGGTCGGCGTGACCACGCGCCGGTTCGGCTGCAACATCAAGCAGGACGGCAACACCATCACCCTGTGCGGCCAGGGCTACTATTTGGTCAACGTCAGCGCCACCGTAGCGCCCACCGCCGCAGGAGCCGTTTCTCTGACTGTCCAGAAGGACGGCGTGGAGATCATCGGCGCGACCGCGACAGAAACTGCTGCCGCCGCCAACGACGAGTTGAATCTCGCCATCACGGCACTGATCCGCAACGCCTGCGGCTGCGAAAGCAGCATCCTGTCCCTGATTCTGGGCGGCACCGAGGCCGTGGTGGAGAATCTTGCCGTCACGGTTGAGAAACTGTGAGGTGCGCCATGAAGCTGATCCAGAAGCTGTCTGAGATGGTCGACGAAGAGATCGGCGACGCTCACAAGTACGCCAAGTGCGCCCTGGAGTACAAGGACACCCGGCCCAATCTGGCGAAGGTGTTCTTTGACCTCTCCGCCGCCGAGACGCAGCACATGACCATCCTGCACACTGAGGTGGCAAAGCTGATCGAGCAGTACCGCCAGCAGCACGGCGAGCCGCCTGAGGGCATGAAAGCCGTCTATGACTATCTGCACCAGAAGCAGATCGACAAGGCGGCGGAGGTTAAGACGCTGCAGGGGATGTACCGGGGTGTGTAGCCTTTAAAGCGACTATGTTGTAGCTATGTTATAGGACGCAGTGTAGTGCCACACCTGCAATTTTTTAGGGAAAGAAAAAGTACCGTGTTTTGCGCATTTAGTGCAAAACACGGTACTTTTGGTCCGAGTGTTGAGATTCGAACTCAAGGCCTCTTGAACCCCATTCACTCCGACACGACGGAATTGCGCGGAGAAGACGGCACTACTATGTAGTAGCTATGTTATAGACCTACTCGCAGCGCGTCCGCTAGAGGGCATCTGTGATGCGGCGAAGATCCTCAATGTTGACGTCCTGATAGTGCCGCAACATCTCCGTGGAGGTGTGGCCAATCAGCTCCAGCTTGTCCTTGTCTGGAGCCTGGATGCTCTTCATCATGGTGGCAAAGGTGTGGCGGCAGCTATGGGGCGTGAACGCATGGTACTGCTTGCCGTCCCGTTCGAAGGTCGGGTTGTCGATGCCGACGGCCTTCAGCGCGGCATAGAAGCGGTCGCGGTAGACGGCGCTGGACATGGCGGAGCCGTCGTCCATACAGAACACCAACCCCGCCTTGCGGGCACCCACCAGCCGGTCGATAATGGACTGGATCTTGGGCGAGACCGTCACCACGCGGTCGCGGCCGGCGTCTGTCTTGGAGCCGCCCGTGAAGGCCCGCAGCTCGGCGTTGTAATTCTCCACCCGGAGGGCCAGAAGCTCGGAAGGCCGGAAGCCCAGATAGCACTGGGCCACGATGTAGTCGGCGCAGGTCACGGTGCCGATGGCCTTGCGCAACTTCTCCACGGCTGTCATGGGCAGGCCGGACTTACTCTCTCCGCTGGGTGCGGTCACCGTCAGATACTCGCCAAGATTCATATCGGTCAGGCGCCGAGGGATGCCGTACTTGTAGAGCAGGCCCGCCAGCGCTTTCATATTTTCCTTTGTGCGCTTGCCTCGCGGGCAGTCGTCCAGACAGTCCTGCAGGTCATCCACATCAATGTCGGACACGGGGAGATCGTAGAGCGGCAGGAAGTACTTCCACGCCGCGTGGTAGTTGCCCATGGTGGACTTGCCTGCGCGGTGCGTCGGCTCCCAGCGGTCATACAGCTCCTTCAAGGTGACGGACTTGGGCCGCTCCTGCCGGGCGCGAAGCAGCGGAATATACTCCAGCGCTTCACGTTTCGTCTTAAAGCCGTCCTTGCAGCGCACCTTGCGGTGGACTTTTCCCTCGACATCAGTCCGGTACCCGACGAAGACGGCGGCGCGCCACTTGCCGTTTGGCAAGCGGTAGGCGCTTCCCTGCCCGTTACCGCGGCTCTTGGGCAGCCGGGCGACGCTCTGCTTGACGCCGCAGTATTGGCAGTAGACCGCGCCCTCCGGGATCTCCTTTCGGCAGTTGCGGCACCTCATGACTTTTCCTCCGAGGCGATGCGGCGGGCGTAGCGCAGGGCGGAGAACAGCGCCGAGATCATGACGCCGAAGGCGATGGCCACCAGGACGATGATGCCCCACGCGCCGGCGCCCACCTGGCCGCCCTGGATGAGACCCGCGTCCTTGATGCGGAAATCCATCACGATGTAGAAAATCAGCGTCACCGAGAGGACGGCACACAGAAAGGACAGGACAAGGATCGTCGACAGGCGGCTTTTGTCCAATTCTTTCCGCAGGCCGTTGACCTCGGTCAGGCGCTGATTTTCGCTATTCATGCGGTCTTCTTTCAGCTGTCGTCGCAGCTGCGCTTCGGTGTCCTCGGTGGGCGTAATGTCGAAAAAATCATCCAGCGAGACGCCCAGAAATTTACAGATCAGCCCGGCGTTGATGACGCTGGGCGCCTTGGACGTGCCGGCGAAAAAGTTCTTGACGCTGGACAGGGGGATGCCGGTCTTGTCGGCAATGTCCTGATTGGTGTAATTGAGGCGGTCTCGCGCTTCTCGGCACACATCTTGCAAGTTCTTTTCCATTTTCTCCCTTTCGACCCATTTCTGGGTAGGCCCGGCCCGAATTTTGGCCGTCGAGTTTTGTCGGATACCCATATCTGGGCTTGACCTACCCGACACAATATTGCTACGCTGGACGTGCACCCGACAAGCGATGGTGGCGCGAGCCGGATGCAAGGCCCCGCCGGCGTTGCGGAGACGGCGGGGCCTTATCAAAATATTTTTGTGCTCAAGTTGGGCACGGGTCACCAGCCGGGCTTGAAGCGGTGGCCGCAGTTAAGGCAGGTGACCAGCACCTTGTGCCGACCGATGTTACCGGCCACCAGACCGATGGGGCCGACGACGGCGGCGCCGATGATGCCCTTTCCAATTCCGTAGCCCTTGGCGTTGGCGGACAGGGACGTACTGCCGCATTTGGGGCAGCAGGCCACGCCCTGAGCGCGATTCTCGACGGCCCTCTGGCGGTTGGCCATCTTCTGGAGGTCGCGCTGCGTGACCGGGCTGCGCTTGTAGGGGTCACGGGTACCGGTCTGATCCTGCCCACAGATGGGGCAGTAGTTGGCGCGGGCATCAAGCTGACGACCGCAGTTTATGCAGTATTTGAAATTGCTCATCTCATTCCTCAATTCCGGCAAGCTTGTCGTCGACGGCGTCCCAGAAGTCAGTTTCGTTCACGATGACAACTTTTGCGCCAGCGCGTCGAAGAGCGACGGCTTCCTCAATTTTCCGCCCGTAGCAGGCATACGCCCAGCAGGGGTTTCCGGAGTTGCCCACAATCAGGTAGTCGGTCTTGGCCGACACAGAGGAGCGGAGCATGCCGCCAAGACTGGCGATCACGTCGGCAATTTCTGCACGCTTTGCGCGAAGAGATTCCCCAGTAAAACAAAACAGCTTCCCTTCAAAGGAAACATCCGGGCACGCGGCGCAAATACCGGGGATGCTGTATTTCTCTCGCAGATCATCGAAGTCAGCACGGGTCAAATTGAAAGACGAAGTAAAGTCGAGGAAGTTGCTGAACAGCGCCATGAGCTGGTTGCGCTCGTCCTCGGTGATCTTCCCATCCGCAAGAATGGCGCAGAGCATGCCATGGATCTCATCGAATGGGTATGTGCCGGCCAGGAAGTCGTTCGCATTCACCCAGGAGGACAGCGCCGCGATTTCCCTGTCACTCAGCTCTCCGTCTGCCATGATTCCGTGCTCGAGGCCGGATAGAAACTGAATGGAAGATGTAGTCATGTCGTAGTAGGAACTGCTGTCAGCAAAATTGTTGCACAGCCAGAGGATGTCTTTTGCTTTGTCCTCCGTTACCACACCGTCGGCACAGGCAGCATCGACAACGGGCAGCAACTCCGAAAACGGGTGGCGGTCGCGCAAATGTGAGTGCAGCTCACACCAGTGCGTCAGCTCCGCCATTTCCGCTTCGCTGGCGCCACTGTCGGAGTTGATTCCGGCCACCAGACCGCGCAGCGTATTGATGGCCTTGTGCAGTTCCGCGGGCTTTGTGAATTGCTGATATTCTTGAAATTCGCTAAACTTCAAATATCTCACCCTTTCAAAATTTGCATTGGAGGTACATATCATGACAGCAAGCGAAATTCGTTTGATCCAGCTACTTCGCAGCATCAAAGACCCGGAACTTGCTGTGCAAGAAACTATTTCTTTTCTGCGCGGAAACGCAGAAATGCCTCGGCGTCCTGACACGCCGCAGGCTGTTCCTCACGGGGACGGCTGCGAATGAAGTTGAGCAGCTCCAGCTCGTGAGGCGCGAGCGGTTGCAGCGAAGCCTCGTCGTTTTCGGCGGGGCTTTTTTCATTGCCCATTAACTCGTTTACCGTTATTTTGAAATAATCTGCTATGCGGAGCGCGGTGGCATCGGACGGCAGGCCGCCCCTCTTCCAACGAGTTCCGGATGATCTTTCTAGGCCAATTTCCAAAATGACCGCCGTCGGCGACTTATTCACTGAATTGCACAGGGCAATAAAATTATTGTAAAAAGCCATAAAATTTCCTCACATTATTTGTGCAGTCTATCAGAAGTTGGTAAAGTTCGCAAAATTGTATTGACAAGTTGGTTTAGTTGGCTTTATAATCCAATCATCCCCCGGGCGGACAGGCCCGCGGGACGCGCAGTACCGGATAAGTTTTCCTTTAGGCCTCATCACTGCGATCCCCCTATATTCCACAGCAGAGGAACCGCACAAGGGCAAGCGCCCCTGTGCTGCCGGGTGGCGCCGGCGCGCAGACGCGGGTGGTACGTATGGTTTTCTTTACTCATTTTCTCTCTTTCCATTGTACCACCCGTTTTTGCGCCCTGTCAAGTTAACAGACGTTAAAAGGAGGTGAGTGCGTGCAATTGAGCGACAGCATCCGTCTGCGGCGGGAAGCCAAGGGACTGACACAGGCCGAACTCGGGCGGATGTGCAAGCTGACGGCAGCGGCCATCAGCTACTACGAGCGGGGCAAACGCAAGCCCTGCATGGCGGCACTGCTGGCGCTGTCTAAGGCTCTTGGCTGCACGGTCGAGGAGTTGGTGGGCGCGGCCACGGCCTGAGCATAGCATACCAGACGGAAGGAGGAATTTCCATGGCGAATGGCGGCGGAAACATTTACCAGACCGCCCGAAAATCGGCAGGTCTGACGCAGGAAGCGGCCGCGGAGCGGCTGGCGGTGAGCCTGACCAGCCTGCGGGCCTATGAGGGTGGCGAGCGGGTCCCCGCGGGCGACGTGGTGGCCCGCATGTGCATCGTCTACGACACGCAGTTTCTGGGCGTGCAGCACCTGCAGGCGTTTGGTGCGCTGCTGCCGGAGTGCGTGCAGGAGGCCCGGCCGGAGCGGCTGGAGACGGCCACCATCAAGCTGGTGCGGCGGATCATGCGCTTTGCCGAGAGCCACCGGGACGACCGGTTGTTGGAGATCGCCGAGGACGGCGTGATCGACGCCGAGGAGCGGCCGGAGTTTCTGGCCATCACGGCGGAGCTGACGGACATCGTCAAGGCCGCTCTAGCCCTGATGTACACGGAGGAGGTGTAACGATGGCGAAAACGACATTGCAGGATCTGATCAACTGCCCGAAGGATTTCTTCACGCCCCAACAGGTGGGCGACGTGCTGGGCTGCGACCCACAAAACCTGCGGGTCATGGCGCGGCAGCGGCCTGAACTGATGCGGTTCGAGTTCCAGATCGTGGGCAATCGCGTCAAGTTTCCCAAGCGCCCGTTCCTGCGTTACATGGGCGTGCGGGTGTGAGAGAGGAGGTGAGATGTGTGGGCGAATGGGTATTGTACGCGGCGGCCATTGTCGGCGCGTGGTCCATGGCGGAGGCCGTCATGCGGCTGGTGGACGCGGTGGACAAAAAGAAAGACCGCCTTTCGGCTGGCACCGAAAAGCGGTCATGCAGAACGAGTTCTGCCAAATGAGAACATAACTAGTATAGCACAGACCATGAGATTTGACAAGGGGTGACACGCGGAATGGAGCAAAAAATTAAGATCGTCCGCAAGAGTGGCTTTACCCACATCCCCAACCCACCCCTGCGGGATCAGGCGCTGACATTGCAGTCTAAGGGGCTGTTTTGCATGATGCTGTCGCTTCCGGAGGGGTGGGATTTCACCGTCGGAGGGCTGGCCACTGTCTGCGGCTGCGGCCGGGATAAGATCCGGGCCTGCCTGCGGAATCTGGAGGCGGCGGGCTATCTCCTGCGGGAGCAGGGGCACGGCTCAGACGGGCAGTTCGCGGGCAACGTGTACGTCCTCTATGACGAGAAATGCGCACCGTTGACGGGTTTTCCGTCAACGGGAAAACCGTCAACGGAAAACCCGTCAACGGAAAACCCGACGGAATATAAGAAAGATATAATACAAGAAAGAAATAATACCCCCCTTACCCCCCAAGGGGGCCGGCGCGCAAAGCATGCACACAGGGACGCGCCGGAGTGGAAGCCGGAGCGCTTCGCCGGGTTCTGGGAGTTCTACCCCAGCAAAGGGAAGCGCTCCTGCAAGCAGAAAGCCATCCAGGCGTGGGACAAGCTCAAGCCGGATGACAAGCAGATTGCGGAGATGGGGCGGTGGCTGCAATGCCGGAAGCAGATGGAGGACTGGCAGAAAGGTGTCGCCATCCAGTATGCTTCGACGTTCCTCAATCAGCGGCTGTGGGAGGACTGGGACGGCATGAGCGCCGAGGCGTCGGGGGCTGACGGCGGCGCCGTCCGGACAGTGGAAAGGCCGGGTGACTACGAGATATGAGCGAGAGCACACAGGCCCAGCGTCTGGTGGACGCGCAGGTGGCTGTGCTGGGCGCCATGCTGATCGACAGCGACTGCATCGCTGATGTGCTGGCGCAGGTCAACGGCCAGATGTTTGTGGCCAGCACTTACCGGACGGTGTATGAGGCGATCCGCGCCCTGTTCCAAGCGGCTAAGCCGGTGGACATCGTCACCGTTGGCGCGCAGCTGCGGGAGATCTCCGGCACGTCGGACTACGACAAGGTGCTGCTGCAGCTGGCGGACATGACGCCCACCAGTGCCAACGTGATGGCTTATGTGGACGTGCTGCGGCGGGACAGCATCGTGTATCGCCTGCGGGAGATCGGAATGGTGCTGGCCGGGACGGAGGATCTTGCCACCTGCGAGGAGCTGGTGGCCAAGGCCAACGCCGCCATGAGCGCCAAGTCCGGCGTGGAGATCTGGGGTGCCAAGGAGATCTGGGACAGCTTCGTGGCCCGGCACACGGACAAGGAGACCGCAGAGTACCTGAGCTGGGGCTTCGGCTTCATCGACGAGCGGGTGTATGCCTCCCGCGGCGACTTCTGCGTGCTGGGCGGCTACTCCAGCGCCGGAAAGACGTGCTTGGCGCTGGCCATGGCCATGAGCATGGCCAAGAAGTACCGGGTGGGGTTCTTCAGCTATGAGACCAGCAAGGAGAAGCTGGCAGACCGCATCCTGTGCGCCCGCGCCATGGTGAACTTCGGCGACATCAAGAAGAACACGCTGGACGAGAAGGCGTGGGAGGAGCTGTCCTATGCCGCCAGCAAGCTGTTGGAGTGCGGACTTGAGATCATGCAGACCTCCGGCTTCACGGTGTCGGATATTCAGTCGCTGGCGCTGAGCCGGCACTACGACGTGATCTTCATCGACTACCTGCAGCTGATCGAGCCGGACAGCAAGAAGGGATGGTCCCGACCGGAGGAGGTGGGTGCTATCTCCCGCGGGCTGCAGGCGCTGGCCCACAACCACGACATCACCGTGGTGGCACTGAGCCAGCTGACGCAGGATGCTGCCGGCAAGAAGAACGACGCGCCCACCATGTACAGTCTGCGGGAGAGCAGACAGATCACCCAGGACGCGGACGTGATCTTCCTGCTGTATCTGGAGAAGCCGGAGTTTCGGAACTCCCGACGCATCCTCAAGTGCGACAAGAACAAGGACGCCGAGGCGGGATGGTTCAAGAAGATGGTGTTCCGGGGATCCGTCCAGACCTTTGAGGCGGAGCCGTCGCCGGTATCGACGTACAAGAAGCCGCTGCCGGACCAGGTCAGCTTTAAGGAGATTCAGGACGACGGCACGATGCCGTTTTGAGGAGGTGTCCGATGGAAATCGGCGACGAGATCACGTTCGTGCCGTACTGCAACCGCGCCGGCGTGACGGGTGAGATCAGGAGCAAGCCCGTGCCGGGCCGGGTGGTGTGGATCCATCCGGAGCTGCGCTTCGCGGTGGTGGAGCGGCGCACGAAAAATTATACATACCGGGAGGCGGTACGCCTGACCCGGGCGGAAAGAAGGATGATGCTGAATGAGAACAATAGCGATCATGAACCTGAAGGGCGGCGTGGGCAAAACGGTCACGGCCCTCAATTTGGCCGACGTGCTTCGGCGGGCCGGTAAGTCGGTGGTGCTGGTGGACTGCGACGGTCAGGCCAACCTGACGGAGTTCTACCTGCAGGAGGCGGCGCTGGATGCGCTGGAGGATGGCGGCATTACGGTGACCGATTTGCTGATGGGCAGCGCCGAGCCGCTGTGGAGCGACAACGTGATCCCGCTGGGCAGCGACGGTCTGGTGTCGCTGCTGCCGGCCGACTCGTCCCTGTACGCTCTGGATATCGCCGCTATCAAGCTGGGGCAGAGCGTGTCCATCAAGCCGTTTGAGGACTTCCGGGACGCTGCGGCGGAGGACGGTGTGGACTACATGATCTTTGACTGCCCGCCCGGCTTCAGTGCCGGCAGCGTGGCCGCCCTGAACGCCGCGGACGGCGTGGTGGTAACCACCAAGGTGGACGGCTTCTCCCTGCGGGGCGTGGGCAAGCTGCGGGCTCAGCTGCGCTCCATGCGGTCGGCGGCCTGCAATGCCGACGCTATCGACGGCGTGTTGATCACCCAGTGGCGAAAAGATAACGCCGTGCTGACGGGTGAGCAGGTGCTGCGGAGCGCACGGGGGCTGAAGGTGTTCGACACGGTGATCCGGTGGTCGAGCCCGGTGGACGGCTCCACCATGGCCCAGAAGCCGCTGGACGAGTACAGTCCCCGCAGCAACGCCGCCCAGGACTACCGGGCATGGGTCAAGGAGTATCTGGGCGAGGAGGTGACGGGCTGATGGTCAAAGTGTTCTGCGATATGTGCGGGCGTGAGATCGACTACGAAGTCGATGGCGTGAACATGGATTTCAATCACTACGGCGTCGTGGCCTTTAAGTCATCGTTCTCCGCGGAAAAGCAGCTGTGCATCTCTTGTGCGACCAGGGTCTGCAACTTTGTGGAGAATGGCGCGAAGATGGATGGAGGTGAGGGCTGATGGCTGATTTCGTGAGCCGCAGCAAAGTGGAATTTGAGCTGTGCGGCGGCAACCTGCCGGAGAAGTACAAGGCTTTTGTCCGGCGTGTGCTTAACGACAAGAACCTCATTCCTTCTGCAGACGTGGCGCAAGTAGTGCGGTGCAGAGACTGCAAATTCAACAGCGGTGCAAAGAAATGCTTGAATCCAGACAGCTTTTTTGTCGTTCCATCAGATGACGACTTCTGCTCCTACGGTGAGTTGATGGACGGAGGTGATCCGGATGGCCGGTAAAGCCTCGAAAAAGTTTGACCTGGGCGAGCTGACCCGGGCGCTGAGCGACGTGCCGGAGGCCGTGCCCAAGTCGGGCACGCTGTGTCTGATCCCCGTGGATGACCTGCTGCCCAACCCGAAAAACCCCTATCCGCTGCTGGATAAGGATGCCATGCTGAAACTGATGGACTCCATCGAGGACGCCGGACTGCTGGAGCCCGTGTCGGCCTACCCCATGGGCGATGGCAAGTATATGCTGGTGTCCGGCCACAACCGGCGGGAGGCTTACCGCCGTCTTCGTGCGGAGCGGGACGACGGTACCCACCGTTGGGATAAGATGCCCTGCGTGATCGCGGAGGCGCCCGACAGCGCGGCCAAGGAGCGCATCATTCTGGTGGAGGCCAACCGCCAGCGGGTCAAGTCGCCAAAGATCCTGACCATGGAAATGGAGACCATCGGCGACGCCTACTATGAGCTGGTGCAGGCGGGGCAGAAGCCGCCTGGCCGCAAGCGTGACTGGATCGCCAAGCAGATGGACATCACGTCCGCCAGAGTCGGGCGGCTGGCGAAGATCAGCAAGGGGCTGGCCCCCTGCTACAAGCCCCTGTGGGACGCCGGTGATCTGCCGGAGGACACCGCCGACGCGCTGGCCGGTCTGCCCCAGGACGTGCAGGAGCGGATCAAGCGGGTCTGCCCCAAGAAAACGCCCACGGCCAACGCCATCCGCAGCATGGGCGACCGGCTGGAGTCCCGGCAGCGCGACTACTGCACGGTGGCTTTTCGGTGCCCAGACGGCGGAGTTTGCACCCATCAGGACAAGTTTTTCCGGCACGATCTGACGTGCGATAGTTGGGAGCGCTGCGACGGTGCAAAATGCTGCGTAGAATGTAACGATGGTGGCGCGCATAAGCCGGGCGGCATGTATTACGGCGCCGCCTGCACAGAGATGTGTGCCAAGGCCCGCGCTATCTACGAAAAGGCCAAGGTCAAACAGAAAGATAGCGAGGAGCGAGCGGCCGCCAAGGCCCGCAGCAAGGCCGTGCAGAAGGCTATGGCGGACGCGGCGCGGATCGTCCGGGCTGCCGACGCGGCGGGACTGGACGACGACACGACGCTGAAGTCCCCCTATCCGTCCCTGTCCAAAATCGGAACGCTGCGGAAAATCGCGCAGGGTGACATCCCTGAGGCCATGAGCAACTACGTGCTGGGCGAGATTATCCCGTACAGGACAGATAATTTGACCAGCATGGCGCAGGCGCTGCACTGCTCCACCGATTATCTGCTGGGGCTGACGGATCAGCTGAGGTCCGCGGCGGCGGAGTCGGGCCAGATGGTGCTGGCGGCGTGGATGCCCGGCGGTCTGACGCCACCCGAACCGTGCGAGGTGGTGGCGGACGTAGATGCCGGAGAAGGTGTGAAGATGCGCAGGCTGCTCTACTGGGACGGCACGGTGTTCCGCTTCAAGAAGAGCGGTGTCGACATTGGGGTATCGGTGACCCGGTGGCTGCGGCTGCCGGAGGTGGAAAAGGAGGAGAGCGATGATTAAGCTTACAGTTGACGATGAATATGTCCATCAGGAAGTCCATGGAACCGCGATCGACGTTGCTATTGATGCCGCCCGCGCGATCGCTGCCATCTACCGCGGCCTGGAACGCCGGGACGCTTTGGGCGCGGCGGTGTTCCGCGACTCCGTGACTGCGCTTATTGGCGGCAGCTCTCCCGTTTGGGACACCTCGCGCGTGTCCGAATGTGTCAGCGTCGACATGGTTCCCGGTGCGGATGAAGTGATCAAGCGTGTGCTTGAGGGGGGGGCGGCAGCATGACGGAGATTGATTTGACCCGCGACCAGTGCGCCGCGCTGGCGGACTATTTGAAGAAACGCGTGGAGGTGTGCCATCAGGGCTATGATCTGATCGAGCTGCTGGTGCTGGCCCAGCGGGCCTTGCGGAACGCCGCTAAGCCTACCGTCCGCGTGCCGTTGTGCGATGTGCCCAAGTCGAGCACGCCGGAAGGGGGTACGGTGAGCGCTGCGTGTGGAGTTGAACCGATCCGGACCTCTGGTGCGTCGGAGGCGGCCCGGTTCAAGCGGGACACCGCCGACCGGCTGGTGGCCTATCGCTCCAAGTGGGGCCCGGGCTGCATGGGCAAACTGAAGCGGCTGTGCGGCATTCCCGCCACCACGCTGCACGGTATGTGCGAGCGGCAGGAGTACCCCGTAGACATGTGGCGGCTGGTGGCCGCCGCGCTGGATCAACTGGAAGGAGGAAACAAAGATGGCAAGCAGAGTGAATGAATTGCTAGCGGAGTTGCGGGGTTGCGGCGAGACCTGGGTCTGCGGTGACTGCAAGCGCGGCAATTCTCCAGAGTTGTGTCAAAGCCTTGTCCTCGATGCCGCCGACATGCTTCAGGAGTACGTTGACCGCTGCGCACGATACGCCAATGAGGTCATGGGACTGCGGGAGTGGCCGTGGTGGATTTCTGTGACGGAGCGCTTGCCCGCAGAAGGCGAACGCGTGCTGGCGGCCGTGGAAGGTGCGTGGGTAGGCGAGGCATACCGCGATATGCGCGATACGTGGATGCGGTCGTATGGTACGCCGTGGGACGCGTCTATTGGCGTGTCCGTCACCCATTGGATGCCGCTGCCGGACGCGCCGGAGGTGACGTGCGATGGGTAAGCAGAGCGGCTTCCTGCGGAAGCTGCAGGAGAATCAGCGGCAGAACATGCACCTGATTGTAGCGGCAAATTGCGCTATGGCGTACGAGGCGCAGTTTCGTCGGCGTGCCGCCGACATCCTCCGCCGTGCCCTGTATGGCGAGGTGGCTCATGAGTGAGGACCTGCGGTGGCAGTGTTGCCGGCAGGTAGCGGGCCCGCTGGTGAAGGAGTCCCGCGCCATCCGGCCAAGGCTCAGCAGACTGGACAGCCCCTATGACAGGGCGGAGAAGAATCGGATTCTCCGCCCGCCGCGGGACTCCAGCGTGTGCCGCAGCCGGGTGGATCGGCTGGAGCTGCTGCTGGCGCTGTTCGGCTTTGACGGACAGAGCTACACGCTGACCTTCGCCGACGACTGCCTGCCGCCTACCTTCAAGGAGGTGCGGAAGGTGTGGCGGCGGTTCCTCTATAAGCTGAAGCGGTGGCGAGGGCGGCCCTTTGACTACGTCTATCTGATCGAGGGCAAGCACGGCGACCACCGCTATCACATCCACCTGACGGTGCGTTACAGCGACTTCCCGCCGCTGGCAATGGAGGATCTGTGGACCAACGGATTTGTGGAGGGCAAGCCCCTGCTGCTGGGCCCGTACGACACCTACCGGCGCACGGCGAAGTACTATTGCAAGGAGCGCACCGACGGCGTGGTGATCCCCATCGACGCCCGGACGTGGGTGGCCAGCCGCAGCCTGACGGCGCAGCTGCCGCCGCCTGAGCGGTGGGAGGACAGCAGCGGCAAGATCCCGTTTCCGGACTGCCCACGCTGCAAGGGCAGCAATCACGTGGACAATCAGTTTGGGAGTTATAACTACGGATGGTATATCAAGCAGGATCCGCTGCGGCCCACGCTGGACGCCATCGACGCGGAGCGGAAGGCGAAGCGGAAACAGCAGCTTGATTCTTAGAATAGGACTTGAAATATAGTTCAGCAAATGACGAGAGGAGCGAATAGGGCTTGCGAATTGAAGAAAAGCATGGTAGAATGTTGACAGTGAAAAACGGCTACCTGCGGTGCCCGACCGCTGGCTGCCGGAACAATCATGTGATCCAGGTGCCCAAGGACGCCGTCGCGTGGCGGATCGTAGCCTACTGCCGTGAGTGCAGACGGGAACACATCGTGGACATGGAAGAGGGCCAGTGCTTTGAGAGCCGGGGCCGATGACAGTGCAGCGTATGCGCGGTTGTTGGTCTCGGCTCTTTTTGTTTTGCCCGTTGACCGTGGAGGTGATAGCCCATGGCGGGTAGACCGTTGCGGCCATGCCGGCACGCCGGATGCGCGGAACTGACGCGGGACGGCTGGTGTCCCAGGCACAGGCCCAGGCACCAGCGCCGCGCCAGCGAAGACTATCACGCATGGTACAACTTGCCAATCTGGACGGACAGTCTTCGGCCGGCGCAGCTTCTGCGGGAGCCGTTCTGCCGCGTGTGCGCGCAGGTGTACGGCGCAGGCGACCCTCGCAGCCGGACGCGGGCCACGGTGGTGGATCACATCGAGCCGCACCGCGGCGACTGGGTGAAATTCGTAGAGCCATCGAACCTGCAGAGCCTTTGCAAGCGGCACCACGACCAGAAGACGGCGCGGGAGCAACTGATGCAGAAGCGCGAAAACTGGACGGCTTCCCGATGACCAACGTCGCCTGCGCGGCGGCGCGCGGTCGGGCACGGGAGCGCGTCGCAGTGGACGCGTGCGGGCAGAGGCCGTAGGCCTCACCCTACCCCCGGGGCTTTCAAAATTTCGCGTGACCACCATGGG
>ERZ1034878.149-NODE-149-length-37631-cov-10.597749_pt1 | contig 37631 bp, 42 predicted proteins | sample MGYA00520593_ERZ1034878 | MGnify/ENA primary metagenome ERZ1034878 (study PRJEB33766, sample SAMN09781724) | gut metagenome | biome: gut microbiome | host: Homo sapiens | place: Madagascar | study: EMG produced TPA metagenomics assembly of the PRJNA485056 data...
TGTTATTACTTATCATTATTTACTATTTTATAAAAAAAAGAACCCAATCTAATGATTGAGTTCAAAAAAGGATAACAAGTAGATAACAGAAAGAGGAACTAACTTATCTTAAAACATTGTTTTCTATTTTTCCCTTTGTGGAATGAAATATGAACCCACTTGTCATACTCATTTATTAGTTGGTCGTATTCGATTCCACTTTTTTTGATAAAATCGATTGTAGCAGCGATATTCATTCCTTTTATGTTAAAATCTACTGCTTGTCCTTTGGTATGTTGAGATGTAAGAGCACCACCAACAAGCTTATTCACTTGCGAATTTCTGAAACCTGATGTAATGATAACAGGTTTATCAACTTTATCCCTCAAGGGTTGTAGAACATAAACAATAAGCTCTAACAAACAATCCATACTATTAATGTCAGGGATATTATTAATATTGTGTTTGATTGCTGTATCTGAGTGAGTTAATTCACTCATTTTAAAATTCAAATTTGTCCTGATAATCTCCTTTCTAACGTATTCTCCAATAATATTCAGTCAAATAACTTGCTGCATCAAAAATATGCATTAAGAATTTTTTAGCCCTGTCTTGCTTAATTTGGTGAATTGTTGGAATATCTATAATTGTAGTTCCTTCTTTGTATCTCAAATTGTTTATATTTTTGAGTAAATATTCACATTTTTTATCAACAAAAAGCCGAACTTTTCCATCAGCACTTTTTACCCTCGCATTAAATGCTGCAATTCGATTTTGTACAGGTGGATTGTAAGGTCTTAATTCGAACCTAAAATTAGTGTAACCATTTTCTTGCAAAAGTTTGCGCATAATTGCGTAATTTGTAAATTCAGATTGTGTACTTCTATTATCCCCTGAAGCATCTCCATTGATTATAATTTCTGCATCTTTTTTAGGGTATCTCCGCATAAACTCTTTAAAACAGATTTCTGTAGTCGCATTTTCCACAACAAGTTCATCAAAGAAATAGACATTTTCATCATCTTTATGAGCTACACACCACATCATAGGGTCAACGTTGAAATCACAAGTCAGATGTATTGGCAATTTTTCGCAGTATTTCAGCTTCTTAATATTTTTATCGGTAAAGCCTTTTACTACCAATCCGCTATTATAATTGCCAAATTCTCCGAGTACGTTTATTCGATAATATTCTTCATCGAACGCATTTTTAAGTTCTTTGACATAATGTTCAGGCAAATAAATATTATTTGTAGTCGGAGCAATAATAAGTCTGTAATTTGGAGCTTTATGTTCTACAAATCTCTCCCAAATCCAATCCTTATTTGGTTGTGGGTTTGTATGCCCAAATAATCGGTATCTGAAATTTTGCCACGTTTTACCACGATATGTATTTCTCAAACGTCCCATAAGTTGGTTGAATGTACTATCACCAACTTGTGATGCTTCTTCGATTTCTGCCCAATGTAAGTTCAAAGACTTAAATTTTTCAGGATTATCGAGTTGAGAAAATAAAATTTCTGAACCATTTTTAAACCTGATAATTTTATCGTTTTTATTATACCAATAATTAACTCCCTGCTTATAACCAAGAGCTTCTAAGTGTTCTAAGTAAGAAACAAGTGTTGTTTTTCTAACAAGCTCATATTCTTTCGCACCTACAAGACCTCTGCTCCCCGGATATTTTTTTGCTAATAATATCCCTAATAATGCACCACACCAAGTTTTACCACTCCCAAAACCACCCTGATATATCGCGACATCTAGGGAATAGTTATGAGGAATTTTCATAAATTCTTGTTGTTTGTCTAATAAATTATATTGCCTGTCATATCTCCTTCTGTGTTACAAAATAGATGAAACAATTCATCTGGCGTAATTTCCGCATTAATTTCAGGAAATAATCCTTGTAATTGCAATTTTCTCAAATGTAACTCACTACAATGGTTATTCCACTTTGTTTGACGTTTTGAAAATACGCTTTGAATCGCCGACCAATATGGATATTTTTGTCCTACGTGTTCTAATATTGTTGAAGAAAACATTTTAGAATCAAGCTTAAAGTCTCGAAGGACTAGAACAAAATCCTCTTTTGTAGTACATAAATATGACTCAAGATTTTGTGTGCTTGCTTTGGGTGGCTTCATATCAAATATCAAAATTTTGCCATCTTTTTCAACTATTGAACCGGTATGAGATGGACAAAATCCTTTATCTTTGCAAGTCCATTTTTCAGCCCAAACAACAAGCTTTGCTCCAATACCGGTACCTTTTGCAAAAATAGCACTTCCGATTAATCGTTTTTTATGCGTTTCAATCCAAAAATGGATTTTATCTTTTGTCATTTTTTTGAAAAATGATTTTGAATATTTCTTTTGCATACAACTACTCCAATTTTTCTGTTTTTTCTTTGGTTTCCTCGATAGCTTCCAACTCAATACCTAGTTCTGTATCTTCAACCATTTTCACATCACCTTCTTGCGTTACATAGCCTTCATATTCAACCTTGTAATGTGCTATTTCGCCATACGGTGTTGGATTAGGCTCAATGGTTACAGTTGCTTCTTCTGGTGTTGGTTTGATTGTTAGCTTGCAAGTTGTCAAATAGTGGTAATCCTTAGTTTCAAAGAACTTGTCGAGCATTTCACCTGTAATCCCAAGGGCTTGCCCCAACATATCGAAAATCGGATATCCACGGTAGAATTCCAACGCCTCATCAAAGCGGTTTAAGTACAAAGCTTTTGTTATGTCGTCAAGCTCTGCTTTCTCAACCATTGCGCGGATTTGTGTCTTGCCTAAGCCTTTTGCAAGGATTAGTGCCTCAAACACATCACCACGAGTCATTGAAAGATTGTCGAGACGTTCACGTTCTTTTTGTTGAATTTCTTCTTTAGTTAGAAATGAGCCTTTATAAAGGACGTAATCCTTGTCAGTTTCTTCAATTGAAGTATAACTTCTAAACTTCAGCGCATCTTTTAGCTCTTTCAAAGTATCTTTTACTAAAACTACTAAATCATTAATTTTTGCTATAAACATTTTTAATCTCCATTTGCCTGTACAAACTTAAAAGCAGTAGGTTCTTTGCTGATATTATGAAACAAAATAACTTCGTCGCCTTTGTCTACGGAAATATCCACGACTGCAACGAATGCTACATTACCAGGGGCTACCCTACTAATTCCATTTTTTGTCCTATACAATCTAATATATTCATTTGCGTCACCTAGTGAGGCTTCAAGTAAAAATCTTCCATTTGCGGGAGCTATATATTTACTTCCTGATGCCCCCCAACTCATAGGTATTGATGCATTTCCAACGGTCGAAAGAGTCCAAACATCAGTCATATTTGCTTTAGCTGCTACTTGAGTTTTTAAATCTGTTACATCAGCTTTAACAGCGTCAATCCCTGACTGTGTAATTTTGCTTAACTCATCAGCTCCCGTTTGTTTAATAGTCGCGACTTGCTCTTCACCTTCTGCCTTAATCTCTTCAACAGAAGAGTTTTTCAAATTTGTAATATCTGTTTGAGCCGTTTCTACGGTATTATCAAAGTTCTCTAATGCAGAATTTACAGTATTAACTCCGTTATCACGAGCTGTATTAATTTCAGTAATGCTGTTTGTTTTTTCCGTATCGACAGAACTTTTATATTCTTCTAAATCCGCTTTTATATCATCTGCTTCTAAGTTAATATTCGATATTGCAATAGAAGATTGATTGTCTACTGCATTTACGGCAATAGTTTGTGCATTTGAAATATTTTGAATAGAAGAATCTACCAAATTGTTAATTTCATCAATTTTACCTGCAACAATTTCTGCATTTTCTTTCGCAGAATTACAAAAAGCCTCACTTTCATCTCTGTATTGTTTTGCCAAATCTCCATAATGACGCGCAGTATCTCCTGATACTACTATTTGATTTTCTTTATTTACTCCTGAAACATTTGTCATTGTGTAATACCCTCAACTTTCTTCGGATAAACTGTAATTCTATTCAAATCACCGATTTGTCCGCCATTTATGTATTGTGTATCTTCTGTGTTATTTTCTTCATCACATAATTTAATACCGTAATAGTATTCTTCTGTACTATCAATCCCGCCGGTTACATTTAACAAATCCGTCAAAGAACTTGGGATATTCAATATAACCTCATCTGACTTATTTGAATAAACATTAACTTCATTTCCTATAATTTCCCCAACAGAGTTATAGATAGAAAAGAATACTTTATAATTTCTATCAGTTGGAATTCCTGATATAAGAATTTCTCCACTATCCCCTTGTACAAGGTCTATATCACCGTTGTTATTCACAATAAAAGCCATTACTTATACACCCCCTCTGCAAGGAAAAAATTTTGCGCTTGTTCCTGTTTCAAAAGAAATTGAATCCCCTCTATGAACCATAAACTGCATTCTATGAGGATCAGCATATTTAAAATAGTGGTGATACCCAACCTCAACTCCATTGATGTATAACCTACGAGTCGACCTATCACCTGCCTCACCTGAATACCAATTCACGTATCCGGAAACCGGAGCAGTCCAACCACTTGGTATTTCATATCCTGCTTGATAATTAGGAGCGATTATATCAAAAATACTGTTTATTCTTGTATTAATTTGTGAAATATTTGAATTTATATTTGATATATCTTCTGTAATACCACCTGTAAGTTTGTCTGAGAGATCTTTTACTTGCTTATTTATGCTATTATCTAAAGTTGAAATTTTAGATTCCAAACTTGAATTATTTGTATATATTTTAGCTGTTGTTTCGTTTATTAAATCTTCAATGTATGAAAAATTTTGATTAATAATATCCGGATCAGCTAAACTCCCAAATCTAATTTTTTCTACTGACATAACACCACACTTTCTATTTTTTCGTCATAATATCGTACATTTTATCGATTTTTTGCTGCATATTTGATAATTGAGCTTTTAAATCGTTATATTGCTCTTTTGTAGAATATGTTTGAGCAACATCTTTTAAAATTTCTCTGTGCTTTATTTCTAATTTTTCGGGCGTGACAAATAAATGCCATTGAAAAATCAGGGATATGACAACGACAAAAGCCGGTGCATATTTTGTTATTGTTTCCTTGTCCCTAGTTAGCTCCTTTCATTCTTTTTAAACATCTGTCTACTTTTTTACGATCAGACCGACTCATTTGTTTTTGATATCTCAGTAATAAATTAGACATATCAATTAACAAATCTTCTTGTTTGTCGTTTTTCTTTTCCTGAAATTTTTTATTTTTCAGAATTTCTGTCTCACATTGTTTTTCTTTCGACTTTTCAGCATAAGAAAAAACTTTTGTAAGAGCTTCAAAAAATGATTTTACCGTTGCAAATATCATTGTCCTATACCTCTATCTTTGTAATAATCTTTTAACGCTTTTACGTATATTTCTCTAATATCAGTAGGAGAAACGTGTTTTTTCTCCATTTTTTCAGAAATTTTTACTACTTTATTTGAGTCCCCAGTTTCCAGTGCAGATTTAAAGCTATCTCTATACTGTTTATATGCTTGTCCTTTGGCTCTATTTCTAACAGCTTTAATATCACTATCACTGAATTTATTCATACGCATAGATTTTTCAATTTCTTCAACTTTTTTAGGGTTGCTATCTCTTTCGTATACGTTTTTAAATTTTTCTCCGGCTTTGTATTTACTCATACCTTTACTTGTAGTCGCAACTAAATCAAACGGACTGTAATCCCCCTTTTTATTTATCGCAGAACCAACAGAGAATGGTAAGAATGTTGTTACACCCTGTTTCGCAGCAACTCCGACACGTTTCCACCCTTTAGCTTCGCTCATTTCTTTATTTTCAAAACCTGATAAAGAATGACCAGTCATTATGGTAGCTGCGGTTTGAGGAATCGGAGCGATTTTTCCACCGATTTTTTTTATAGGGTCTTCTACCATTTCAGGAACTTCTCGGAACTGTTTACCAAATCTTATGTATCTTTCAGTTCCGTCAGAGTTTCTGCCTGCGAATACACAAGTTTTTTGTCCTACTGAATTACCTAACATAGAAAAATCTTTAGCAGTCATTTTTTCAGGGTACAAGTCAGGGTTTTTATCCCTATCCCACATCCTGAATACTGCATTAAGAATATTCATATAGATAATAGATTGGATTGCTGCCCTCGCCCAAAATCTACGTGCAATCTGTCCTCTCATTCCTGAAGCTTCAATATCATCAGTTATTGAATTTATACCGAAAAACTGTGTTGTATCTTTTACTTTTTGCCAAAAATCGCTTGTCGCAGCCAGTTTGTTTAACTTTTGATGTCCTGCTTTACTGCTAAAGAAGCCGAAAAATTGACGTGTAGAAGATAATAACCAGTCAGGCGACATCAACCAACGAGAAAATGCTTTTTTGGCACTTGGTGATATCCCTAAATTTTCCCATACCAAACCACCGAAACTATCATTTACCCATTGTGCAATTTCTTTGCGTTTTGCATCGGAAATAACACCATTTTTTGATTCGCTTTCGACTAATAATTCATAAGTGTTTAATTTATAATTATTATGGATTACGTCCCAAAGAGCTTTATTGTTTAATTCAGTTCCTTTGGCTACTGTTTTTACAGGTAATGAGAAAATTCTGCCAAAGCCTTTGACGTTGTTTTCTAGCCATTTTCCTGTGTTGTCGAGTAAGTTTTCAACAACTCCTCTCTGAACATCAAGTGTAGCTCCGATTTGTAAGCCGTCCTCGATAGCTCTTTTAGCAACTTCATCTTTTTTATAAATGTCGTAATCATTGTTTTTGATTGAATCATATATTTTTTTGAAATTGAAAGTATCTTTAAGACCTTTAACGCCTGTATTACCTAGATATGATTCTGACAATGCCCAAGCGTGGAAGCCACTCAATGAAAAATTAAACATTTTGGCTACTGCGTTTACATCGTCCATAGCCTTTCCTGGTTTAAATCCTAAAACTTCTAAATATTCTTTTTTAGGTTCAAATACGGTTTTTAAAGTCGCTGCAATATCAGGGTGAACTCTGACAGGCATTTTAAAAAATTCCACAACTTTTTCTTCCATAACGTGTTTTGCATCTGACCAATCATAATTTGCAGGTAGTAAACCTTCAAATTTTTTATTTTCGGTCATTTTAGACATTATTTCAGAAGTTGCAGCAGGAGCATATTTTAATGCACTTTCGACATCATTAAACATAACTCCAAATAATTCTGCAATTAGTTCGGAATCTTTTTCTGCGTATTTCTTTTCTCCCTGTTTTGCAAATGCTTCAATACGTTCTCTATTTAGTTCTAACAATTCTTCTCTATGTCTGTTTACAAAACCGCTATCTTGCAAGCCTAGAGCGTTATCGATTGCGTGTCCTACTTCGTGAGCAAGAGTTTTATTGGAGAACCACCTTTGCAATCTAATTTCAGGCGGTTGATTTTTTACGAAACGACCTAAAGAATTAGGAGAGCCGTTACCTTTTCTTGCAGGTATTCTATTTCCGATAGCAACACCGATTTCAGCCAATTTATTTTGTAAATCAGGTGCAACTTTTTCACCAAACTTTGTTGTAACTGGTCTTGCTACGGTTTTGTTTAACGCACTATGATTGATTTCTACCCAGTTACTAGGAGCTTGTGAAGCAGGCAGCACAAGATTAGCACCCTCTGCGGTTTTAAAACTCTTTACACTATCAGCAAGAGCTTTGTCGCAAGTTGCTTTTATCAAGTTATCTGATTGCATTTTTAACAATGCGGCATAATCAAGAACTTTCGGTTTCAATTTGCGAATTTCTCCGTTTTCTAATTGAATACCGTTTATTCCTTGATAATACGTGTCAATTGTTCTTTGTTTACCGTGTTTAGATGTAGTTGCAAAATAGTTAGTCAATAATGATTTTTCTTTACCATTTTCCAAATCCCACTCGTGGTTAATATAATTTTTGATTTTATTTTCTTCTCCTGCATATTCTCCACTTGCTTGAACGGCTTTATATTCATTCCAAAATTTTTCAAATTTATTAGAAGCGGTATCGGCTAGATTTGTGAGTCTTTCAGCCATTCCGTTTTTATTATGGACTTTTTCCCAAACTGTTTCTAATTCAGGTCTGTTAAGTCCTTCAGGAAGTTCAGTCCGTTCTCTTAAAAATGGCATAATCTCTCTTAGTTTTTTGTCATTTACTCCAATTTCCTTAGCCATACCTTTTGTAATATTGATGAAATTATTTAAAACCCTATCAGCTTCATATCTACGCAAGTTGATTTGTGCGTGCCATTTTTGCACACCTTCTTTTAGAACTTTATTATATTTTCTTGCATCAATAATTTGTTTTGCTTTTTCAATACGAGATTTAGTACGAGATTTTTTGGTTTTTTGAGCTTTTGTTTCCAGTTTTATTACAGGAACACTATACGCACTTTCTCTCGTTTTTTCGTATCTTTTAGTTGGTTCGACTGTAAGAGGTTTACTTTCCTCAACCGAATCATCGCCATAAAGCTCAATCGTATCTTTTTCAAACTCTTTTATAAGTTCACTGATAGATTTCTTGTTTTTACGTTCATTCTCATATTCTTCGGTAAATTCTACAAGTTTTTTCTTTCCGTATTCTTCAACATCTTGTATGTCTTTGTTTACTTTTTCAATTTCTGCATTGATTGCTTCTTCTGAATCTTTACCCTCGAAATCAAGTTCTAATCTTGCAATTTTTTCTTTAACTTTTTTCAAAGATAATTTATAAGAAGAAATATCTTTTTTGTATTCATTTATTCTTTTTTGTGTATATTCATAATTCCATTTGTCAGTTTCAGGATCAATGTTTTTTATTTTTTCGGAATTTTCTGCATATTGTTCTTCTGAATATTTAAGCATTTTTTCATCAGATTTTAATTTGTTCAAATACGCCTGTGAAGTTTCCAACCTACCCTGTAAATCTTGGACTTTTGCATTAAGTTTTTGTTTTTCTACCTGAACAAACATTCTCATTTTCTTTTCAGGATTAGAAATCATATTGATTTTTTCTTCTGACGTGTTTAATTCAGAAGTATCAATATACTCTTTGCTTTCGTCCATAATATTATTGATACGGTCGGTTTTTTCATTCAATTTTTGGAACATAAAACTATCAGAAGAATTTTTTAACAATGGAACTACTACTCTAATTTTTGAGTATCTGTTGCCCCTTCTCCAAATTCTGCCAACAACCTGAACAAAATCAGTCGGATTCCAGTCCATATATGGTACATATAGAACAGATGAATTTTTGTTCAAATTCATACCTTCTTTGATTTTATTTGTTCCGATTACAAGTTTTACTTTTCCTTCTCTATCATTGAAAGAATCTGTGATTTTTGTAATTTTATCATCAGAAACGCTAGAATCAATAATTGCTACTTCATCAGCAGTAAATACACCTTTATTTACTAAATATTGCTTGATTTTTGGCAAGAATTTTACACCTAAAGGCATATAGATAAGTTGAGAAGTTTTACCGTCTTTTTTCTTCATTGATTCAACCGCACTCATTATGTAATCAAGTTTTGGTGAATTTTTGATGAAATCTTCAGGTGAAACATCGAAGTTATCTGTTGCTATATCAGGAGAAAGGGTCGCTTTTCGAGATTGATTAATTGCTTTTAAAACAGCACCTTCATCTTTTTTCCCTGTTACGGCTTCTTCTTCTGCTTGAGTAATTAAATTAATTTGCTCTTGGCTTGGCTCTAACGTAACCCTTTTAGTAAATTTTTCCGGACGCACAATTCCTGCATCTTCTGCACTTCTTATAAGCATAACTGATTTTATCAACTCTCTTAGCGAGCTTGCATTTTTAAAACCAGTTACAACCTGTTTGTACTCAACTTCATTTCTGCTATTTACAATCCAATCTGAATTGATGTCAGCATAGTTTTCCATAAATTGATATACGTTATAAAGTCCTTTTTTATCAAGTTCGTCTTTTGCAAGATAAGATAACATATTAAATACTTCAAGCGGACTATTGTTGAATGGAGTTGCGGTCAACATAAATACGTTTCTATTTCCGTTATTATTTAAAACGTATTGTGTTAGCAAAAATAATCTTGCAGCACGTGTTGAAGTACTACCACCTGAAATATTTACATAAGTATTGCCTTCTTGTCCGTCAGCTTTAGCATCAGCAAATAAATTTTTGAAATTATGAGCTTCATCTACTGTCAAGTGGTCAAAACCTATATCTTGAATATTAAATAATTTTTTGTTTCCGCCTTCTGCTTTTCCGACAAGTTCTGCGGCACGTTCTTTTGTTTTTTCTTTACCTCGTTTTGTCGATTCTCTATTGAAGTCGTTTGATACTGAGTAAATTTGATCGATTAAATCTTGTGCAGAATTTTCTCCATACCAAATATTTCCAAGAGCTTCATAAGTAGCTACCGTAACGGTATTTTCTTTTATTTCGCCCTTGAACTTGCTCAAATTATCAACATCGTTTATTTCAAGATTTGGGAATGTTTCTTTAAATTCTGCAATCCAGTTATCTTTTACTTGTTTTGGAACCAAGACTAGCGGTTTTTTACATCTTCCCATTTGCATATTTTGAACGGTTGAAATAATACCAGTAAGAGTTTTGCCAACTCCAACTTCAAACCCTAGTAAACCAACACCTTTATTTGTTAAGAAGTTTACACCTTCTACCTGAACATTTTGTAGCACTAATTTTTTGCCATAAAATTCAGAGTTTAAACCTTTTACAATTATTGGCATCTTTTTAAAATCAGGGTTGTAGGTTGCATTAAATTTTCTATTCCAAGCATCTTCCAAATTTTGCTTTTCTTCTTTTGTAAGTTCAGTTTTTACAAAATCATTGAAAGTTTTATCAACAGTATTTTTCAATTTTGTCATATATTCTGCATATTGACGATTTCTTTCAGCTTTCTTTTCTGCGGCAGTAAGAGAATAGCTAGAATAATGATAATCAATTCTTATCTTATCTCCGTCAATAAACTTTTTCATATCCCAAACAGATACACCATTTCTTTCTGAATTAGTTAATTGGTCAATCCATTTTTTATATCTTTTATCCAGTGTATCAGGAGTATTCACCTTCTTGTAATCTCTTGTTGAGTAATCGTAAACTTCTTCTTCAAGATTTCCTAATGATTGTTCTCTGATGAAATCAGATGTAGGATTGAATACAATATTTTCAACTGTTTTCGGTTCAGGAAGAACAGAAAGCAATTTTTTCTTTTGTATTTCTTTCTGTTTTTCTGAAATATCAGAATTTTCCAAATCTTCTAATTTTTCGTAAATATCGCCCTGTAAATAGTTGAAATCATTGTATAATTTGCCTTTGTACTCATTTACTTTTTCATTCGGTTTATATTTGCTTTCAGGTAAAGTTCCGTCAACACGAGTATCTTGGAATAATTCTAATTCAGCATCAGAAATTGTATTATAGTGTTGATATTCTGTGTATTCAACTTTTCCTTTTACTGTCGCAGCAGGCTTTTTGACCTTTTTGTTAGTACCAACAATATGGTTCGATTTTTTTGCAGCAGTTTTTTCAGTAGTTGCACTTTTTGCAACAACTGTTTCCTTTATATCTTTTTTAGATGTATCAATATTATCAACTGCGTTTTTATCGCCTTTTACTACGTTTTCAAGTTTTCCGAATCTGTTTTTGCGTTGTTCTACTGTTCCTAAGACTTTCTCAGGGTGTTCATTGAACCATTTACCCAAATTCAAATTTTTATCACTTGATTTTAGTGCGGTTTTTCTTAATACCACAATATCTGTGCCAAGAGAAGTAGTATCAAACATATTTTCAGGCAATCTGTACGCATCAACTAACTCACATTTAGAGCCGATTTCTTGTTTTGCAGGAGTGATAGCACTTTCCAAGAAAGAACTAGGTACGATAAACGTCATAATTCCGTTTTCTTTCAAACTGTCTAATCCTCTGTTTATGAAGTATGCTTCAAGACGTGAATATTTTTTACCTTCCCCCATACCTTTGTATCTTCCTGAATATTGACCGTAAGGTGGATTACCTATTACAATATCGTATTCAGGATTTACTGATTTTACAGGTTTGTTATTGGTTTTATCAATAAATCTTTCTTGAAATTCTCCGGTGGTTACATTTGCATCAGGATATAAAATTTTTGTGATTTTTGCTGATACTGGGTTCATTTCTACAACATCAAAAGATGTATTTTCAGGAGCATTTTCAAGAAATCTGCCAATACCAACAGACGGTTCTAAAACTTTAGCACCGTTTGTATTTACATATTGAGCAGTTAAATCCCACATTTTATTTACAATGTTTTGAGGAGTGTAATATTCTGATAATAAGCCTTTACCCTCAGCTCCTTGTTTTTCAAGTCCGCCTGCACCTGCATATTTTCTTAACCAATCTTTTATAGCTTGTGGCATACGGACAGAACCTGCGTATTTTTTATATTCGCCATTATTGATATAATCTTCAATAGCTTTGTTTAGTTCGTGCTGATTTTTGTATTCTTTTTCGATAACTTCCTTATCTTTTTGGCTTATTCCTCGTTGTCCGTCATTAGATATGTCGTATCCTCGTCCGATTTCATCAACAGTTCTTTCATTTGCGGATTTTCCTTGTGGAATTTCGCTTGTACTTGCTTCTGTTGTTTTTTCTCTTTCTGATACATCGGGTCTGTTTCCATTAGTTTTCTCAGCAGAATGTCCATTTTTAACCTCACTTTCTTTAGAAATTTTACTTGAAGAATACACTGAGCTATTCCTTTTGTATTTTAATGGCTTTGATAATCTTATGGCAGTATCTAGGTCTTTTAGGAACATTGGCATTAGTATTCCAATGCTTTCGCCTGATTCATTTCGGATTATTGCTTGTCCTGAGTTATCATCGTTTTTCATAAACAAGTCAAAATCTTTTACCATATCAAAGTATTTCTTATCAAAGACGACATACTTTTCGCCATTTTTGAATATAACTAATGATTTTCCTCTATTTTTAGTTAAAATCGGATTTTCTAATTTTTTCGTATATGTATCATTTGCATTGATATACGCATCTAATAATTGATTGAATTTTCTGTTATAAGCGTATTCTTCTTTTGTCGTATCAACAAAATCAAAATCTGATTCTTTGTTTGCAAAATTGAAATAATCTTTAGCAAATGCAATATATCCGTCTGTTACATATTTATCAGATATTTTAATAGCTTTTGCTCCGCTTGCAGTCTTTAAATCTTTATCTTTAAAAGTTATGGTTTTATTGGTATTATTAAATGTTTTTGGTTCTTCTTTAACAATTTCACCTTTTGCCCATTTATCGATAGTTTCAATTTTCCCTTTTATTGTGGTTGGTAATTTTATTCCTGTATATTTTGTAAACATTTTTTTTGATTTTTCATTGTAGCCCCTGCTTTGTGCAACTAGGACTTTGATTTTGCCTGCATTTTTGTTAACTAGAGCTTCTGCAAAATCTTTATGAAATTCTCTCACTTCATCTTGACCTAGCATTTCAGAATATTCTTTGGCAATTTTTTCTATTTCTGTATTTTCGACATTTTTTACCTTTTCGCTCACTTGGGCAGTTTGGTCTGTATTTTTTGCAGCACTTTTAACCATATCGAGAGGTTGCTCAGTATGGTTATTATCTAAAGCGGTTTTTTCTAATGGTTCAAATTCTTTGTTTATAGCTTCGATTTCTGCATTTGCTTTTCCTGCTAAAATATCCTGTTGGGTATATTTATTATAAACTTGCATAATTCTTGCAGTATGCTCGTCATTTATTTTTCTGAATGTATCATTTTGTACATTTTGTAGATTATCAACTGTTTTTGGTGCTAATTGAGAAACTTTATCTTTCTTTTTAAAACTTTCTTCTTTTGCATTATATTCTTCCGTTGCTTTGCCAAAAGTATCTTGATAAATTTCTTTATTTGTTATAGTCGGATTTTTAATATAATTATTATATGAATCAATTACATCTTGTTTAGAAAAAGCATAATTAGTCGCATTATCGTTCGCAGTTGGATTATATTTAAAATCTTTCTTTTCTATTAAATCATTGTTATTATATTCGTATTTTGCATAGTGAGCATTATTATGAGCATTCGTAGTTGACACATCATCAGTATCAACATTTCTCAATACTCCCATACCGTTTTTATCAGGATTTACAACTTCATATATTTCATTGGAATAAATATCCCTAACAATATCACCTGATTTAAAACTTTTAGTATGACTACCTGTTTGAGATTGTTTTTCAGCAGTTTTTGGAGCAATTTCTTTTATTTTTTCTACTACTTTCGATTTTCTCTTAAATTTCTTTGTTTTCTTCTTTGTTTCTTTTAGAACATTAGTGTTCTCACTTGGAGTTCCTTGTTGAACTTCGTTTGCGACATTTTCCACATTTTGAGCATTTGTTATTGTATTCTCGCCATTTTCTGAAACATTATACAAATTTGTATCATCAATCATATTTGGAACGCCAGTATCTTGAACTGAAACATCAGGTGAATTATTTATTACTGTTTCAGGAGCTATTTTAGCTTTCTTTGCAGCACGTTGTTTTTTTACAGTATTTGGCGCAATTTCTTCAATATTATTAGACATTGCTCCGTTTTTTGATAATGTTCGCAGTGTATCAAAAGAACTTGGAGTGTTTACCATATTTCCAATATTGTTCGCAACGTTATTAAATTTATCTGTTGCTGAATCGTAAAGGACTTTTCCACCATTCATAATTTTGGCAGATACAGTTTCCAGTGGTTTTACAGAATTTTGATTTTCAGGGAATTGAGTATTTAAAGGACGTGATGCCATAGTTCCGGCACCACCCATTACACCGCCTGTGATACCACCAATAGCCATTGCATCGCCAAGCCTTGCAAGATTGTCACCTTGATTGATTCCTAGCAATTTTTCAGCACCAATTGAGACGCCTTCTTGCATTCCTTCGGTTGCTGCTTCTGTTAGTGCTTGTTGTCCAGCACTTTTTAGAACGCCTTTTACACCTTTTGTAACTGTTCCTTCAGGGAATAATTTGCCAAACAACAATTTATCAGAAACCGTTTCAAGAGCTGTATTGATAGCTTTCTCGCCAAGTGCCACATTTTGAATTTGTTTCAACTCTTCTTGTGTTGGCATTCTGCCGTTTAACTCTTGAAATTGCTGAATTTTATCTAAATAAGTACCTTCTTGTGCTAAGTTAGGAATAGATGTTCCTGCTGTTATTGCTCCGGCTTTTGCAACACCTTTTAACCCCATTGTTGCAGCAGCTTTTGCACCTGCTCCACCGCCACTACCAGCCATAAGTAAGTTAGTAAATTGGTCTCCAACAGAACCCAATACAGTTGGGATAAATGTTTGTTTTGATGACAAACCTTTTACACCTTGATATTTCGGGTCAATTTGGATTTTATCTGATAATGATTGCCAATAATCAACATTTGAACGTCCATAATTTGCTAAATTCTCACCATTTTGCAATGCAGTATTTAGCAATGAACCTGCTGTTGAATTTTTTATAAACTTATTATATACAGAGTTATTATTTAAGGTATTAAATAATTTTGTATTTTTATATTCATTGTATACATTGCTTAAAATATCTCCAGTCAAAGCTGTTAAGTCATTTAACCCCTTTGCAAATTCCGGATATGATTTTACACTACGAATTCCTAATTGTTTGCCTGCTTCTGGAATAGAAGCTACAAAAGGGTGATTATCTGCAAAAGTTGGCTGAGGTTGCTGAGGTTCTTCAACTAACAAATCATCATATAATCCTGAACTTTTTGTGTTATTTTTTGCATTTTGTTGAGGAACAACTTTTGGCTGTTCCTCTAATATATCGTCATATAATCCCATTAATTATTGTCCTTATTATTTTATATATTTCATTGGATCAACACCATATTTGCTAATAAAACGGCTTCTTGCGATGTCGAGTTTATTAACATACTTTGGATTTGACATTATTGTATTAAAACCTGCCAAATCTGCAGCCCAGTCCTTATTGTCTTGTGGCTTCATAGCTTTTGTGGTTTTTCCCGAGCCTTTTCCTGTTCCGGATTTTCTACCCGAATTATTGGCTCTAATAACACTTGCATTTGCTGATGTTTGTCTTGCACTAGCATTTTTATTTGCAATTTCATTTTTTACTTCATTGTTTTTTATATCTGCTTCTAGCTTGTCATTATGATATTTCACCATCATATTGTGATAATCTCTCATATCGTTATAATATTGTCTGCGAATATCTCTATCCATTTCCTTATATTGAGGCATCATTAATGCATTCATATCAGTTGACGATAATCTGCCAAATGTTCCAGGCTCAACCTCAATTCCTTGTTTTGCAAGAGCATCTTGGTAGATATTGTTCATTGCTCTTCCATTTCCATATTTATAAGCCATTCCCAAGCCATACAAAGGATTTCCACTTAAAGCTGTTGATAATCCACCTGCAACAATTGCTTGTGCTGCCGGATTTTGTGCAACTCTACCAAGTGTTCCGAAAAATTCTCCAGCTCTACCCATTTTGGATTTTTCATAATATTTAGTATTTGAAATCGGTTTATATGCACTTTGGTTATTATTTATCCAATCTGCAATCTCTTTTTTACCACTATTTTTGCCTTGTGCTACTGCATTAATTACTTCATCTGAATACCCTTTATCTCGCAAAGTTTGTTGATAATTTGCAAGTGTTGGATTTTCAGATTCGGTTGTTACTGCAAACTGATTATTTGTCAGATTTTCAGGAGAAAAACCATTATTCCTATTTTCTTGATATCCCATTGAAAAATCTTTTAAACCATTTGCGAGTTTATCAAGAATTCCTCGTTTTAATTGTTCACTTGTAGCGACTTCGCCTTGTTGAGTTACTGGCTTAACATCACTTGCAAGGGCACGTGCTGTTTCAATTTCTTGCTCCGTTTGAGGTATTGTAATAGCTTGTCCTTGATTTGCTGTTTGATTATACATATTAATATAATCAGACATTTCCTTATTACCAAGATTTAAACCATTTAATGCTGAATTAATAGTATTATCGTCCCAACCAACTTTTCGCAAACTTTGTGCAAAAGCTTCTTTGCTTGTTGGGAAGTCTGAAATTGCACCATCAGGAGTTTGTATACTTGCAGCACCCCCCGTCGGAACACCTTGTGCAATTGCATTATTCGCTTCTTGTTGTAAATTCGCAGCACTTTGTTGCGTTTGCTGTAAATTTTGTTCAGATAAATCATTTTCTTGTTCTGTAATATTTTTGGTATATTTCATACCTTCCCTATTCGCTTTTTTTGCAGCTTTTCTATGCGTACCGACTAGCCCCATAATTGCTAATGCTATAAGAGCTCCAATTGGTCCACCTGCGGCACCTGCACTTGTTCCACCGGCAGAACTTGCAGCAGTAGTGCCGGCTGCAGTACTTCCTGCGGCTGTTCCTGTCGCCGCTCCACTTGCTGTTGCCCCTGTTGTTGCTGCCGTTCCTGCTGTAGTTGCACCAGTTGCAGCGGTACTAGCTCCAGTTGCCACTCCGGCAGTCGCGCCAGTTCCCCCAGCAGCTGCATTCCCTGCATTAATAGTATTATTAAGAGCTGAATTAAGCGTATTATTAGCAAAACCTTTAAAATAATTCTGAGGAGTGTTTAAGGTGTTTGATATTGCATTTGCCCCTTCGCTCATTGCATTTCCTACATTTGCAATAGAATTTCCAAAATTTTGAGCAAGTGAGCTATTTAAATTATCTTTGATCACATTTCCGACTGTCGATAAATTATTCCCATAATTCCCGATTTTATTAGAATAACCTTTTAACTTATTTAGCGAATTTCCTTCTTGTCTTTTAGCTTGCTCTTGTAGATATTGTTGAATATATAAATTGTATAATTCTTGATTATTCATATTTTCTCCTATAAGCCGTAGTTAGCACTACTTGAATTACTTTTAGTTTCAGATGTTTTACTAGCATTTCCACTTGAAGTACTAAGTGATTGAGCTTGGTTACCTGAGATTACGTTGTAACCTTGAAGAGCATAATTCAACAAATTACTGATAATATTTGCTGTATTATCTTGGCTGTTAGCTAATAAATTCGCAGTATAATCACTAATTGCATCATTTTGTTGTTTTGCAAGATTGTTATATAAATCAGTAGCCTGTGAACTTCTAATCATATTTCGTTCAGCTAGTGGACTTATTACATTGTTTTCAAGACTTTTTCTTGTTTCATCATTTAATGTTTTGGTATAAGTCTGTAATTTCGCCTGATTTGTTGCTGAATCTAAACTTGGATTAAGGTACTGATTAAGCAAATCGTTCATATTCGCATTTGTAAAATTATAAATACTACTCAAAGCCGTACCATCTTTTAATGTGGTATTTGTTCCTTTATCAGTAGTTGTTGAAGTGACATAAGGATTATTCGTAGTAGTCGTTTTATATGTAGTATTCGAATTTGTATTCGATTTTGATTTTGAATTAGAACCACCGCCCATATTTTCTACCTTTCATATTTATAAATATTTTTCTCAACCTTCTTAAATCCGCATTTATACAAACAATAAATAGCTGTTTTATGTTTAGTTTCTGCGTAAATATCACAATTAAACCATTCAAAAGTTTTCTTTAAGCATTCAATATTAATTAGATGAGTGTGCCTGTTTGCAAATGCATTAACAAACAATTTATCGCCTCTCATATAGTAGTAGATGCAGCCAATATGTTTGTTATCATCAAAGAATGAATAAAAAAATGTGTTTTTTACAATATCTCGAAACTCTTGATTATCACCAATTTGTTTACAATATTTTTTGTATAGTTTTTTGCATTCTTTGTAATTAAAATCAGGATTATTTGGAATAAGAACTTTAATCAAACCTGTTTTACCTTAATTTTGCTAAATTCAATGTTTTTAATTGAAAAAGTTTGAATTTCGTTTTCTGAAAAAATTTCAATTTCAAGAATTTTAAAAGTTGCGCTCGGGAATTTTCCTATTGAACTTGTATTTTTGCTTGCCCAAAAGTTTTTACCCCAGTAGCCAATCCCCCAATATAAAAAGTTTTTTAGTTTTGATTTTACAAAACGAACTTTTGGAGTTTTAAATATATTATAATTTTTAGTATATTTTACATAAAACTGATTATTATAAGGCAAATCAAAAGAAACACGTGGCGGAAATACCAAGACTTTTAAAGTATTATCTGCACCTAGATTAAATGCAGAGCACTTATAATAATGCTGAATATATTCGCCATTGAATGTAATTCCGTTGTATTCTTCATAAATATTTCCATCATTACCGGCAGAATAAAGTTTATTATCAATAATCGCAATCGCATTAATTTTTTGTGATTTTCTTTTTATCCATTCCCCTTTTAAATAATCAAATATCAAAGTAGTTGAATATTTTTCATCATCATCGGGAAGTAACCACCATATTTCATTTCTACCTTCCATAAATACAGAACAAGCCTGAATTTTACCAATATCATCTGTTTGTATCTTGGACAAAATGCTTTGAATTTCGATTGCGACATTCTCTCCGAGAGTTTTTTCACCTGTTACAATTTGTTTGAAAGAAAATACTGATTTTTTAGTATGATCATAAAAATACAAATTTGTATCGTGAAAAACAAGGGTATTGTAGTCAGCACACCCCCCAGGTGAATCATCAGTCATAGAAAATTCGCCATTTGAAACAGAGAGGAGTTGCGAACTATCTTCATAAAATATTGCCAAAGCCCCAAGGTATTCGTGAATTGCTGTTATTTTTTTTATACATTCTATATAACCGGCAGTTGTTTTCCATTCAGATTGTGCAGTTTTGAAATCATAAATATTTGAAGTTACGGAATACCATAAGATATTATCAGAGGCTATCCATAAACGATTATTGTATAATGCTATATTTATTCCTGAAACTTTTCGACCATCTCTGTCGGTAAGTTTCATATCTTTAATTACATTTTTAGTTGTAATTTTATCATCTTGTAATACCTCTAATTCTATTGTAAAAATTTCCACACCATTGGTAAACACAAATAAATCAGACCAACCTTGTGCAACATCAAAACCATTTGCTTTCCCGGTTACAGTCAGATTATCTTTCAATAGTTCTAATGAATTCTGATTTAAACGATAAAAAGCTCCTTTTTCAGCATTTTCTGCATATACAAGAAAATGTTTCTTTTGTTGTTGGGTCGTTTCAAATATTTTGATAATACTCATATCTCCAACAAGCTCATTGTTTATAGACTTATTTCCTTTGGCTGTTCTAATTCCAACACCACCGTTAATACCGGTGTCATATAATTCTACATTTTGCAAGTCTTGTGCTGTAATTATTTCATCAGAAAAACAAGCATTTCGCTCTCTGATACCACCAAAACGATTGCATAACAGTTGAGTAATATGACTCATTATTACCACCCAATCCTTTTTTCAGTATCAATTCCACGAGCATAATCGATTAAAATTTTATATGCATCTTCATACTGTCTTTGGTATTCTGAATGATTTTCATCTGAACTTGAAGCTATTGCATAAACCATACATAGTGGCAATAATGCTGCTTTAAACAAATATTCATATTTGCTTGGGATATCAATATAATCATTTTCTTTTTCAAGAGTTGCTTTTGATATTCTATTTGCGTTACAGGCAGCAAAAATTGTCCAATATTCGATTTCTATGTTGTAAATATCATCAGGAGTCGGATATAAATAAATTTTGTCATTTTTTATACAAAATTTTTCAGGTAATCCTTCTTTTTCGTCAAGTGATTTAATATCCGGATCATATTCCAAATAATTTTTACCAATTTTTATACAATACACCTTGCGGTTTTTTACAGTTTCTTTCGCTATATTCCCATTAGGAGTGGAGTAAAAATTTACCCCACTCTTAGTCTTAATGAGAAGTGTTTTATTGCGGAAAGGGAACTTGTATGAACACCAAAGCGTATTTAAAGCTTTTTGAATAGATGTAGTTACAGAGCTCTCAAATTCATCTTGCGCTTCAACGTCTCCGTCAAACATAGACCATGCTTGTCCGGTAACTTCATTATATAAATCTATAAATGTAATAGTCCTTGTTCTATTCCTCTGATTCTTGGATTACTGAAAATGCGCTTTGCGCTGGTGATGCTAGAATTTTATCAATCAAGTCAGCTTTTTTTGCTCTTTTATCATATTCGATTTTGTTTTTATCGCAATATGCAATAAGTTCTGAAACCTTCATTTTTTCTATAACATCTCTGTATGTAAGTTCTTGTTTGTTGTCTTTTTGCTCGTCAACTTTATCATCTTCGACAACCTGCTCAAAAGTAGTTGTTTCAACAACATCATTTTCAGGTGGAAGAACAAAATTTTTATCAAGAATTTCATAATTTCCTCTATCATTTAAAATGATTTCAGTTGCTTCCTCTTGTGGAATATTGAATATATTACCGGTTGGAACAAATTTTATTTTCACACATTTAACTTCTGCCATATTATCTCCTTATAGTTTAAAAGAGAGGGTTTCCCCTCTCTTATTTACTGTTGTGCAACCGGTGAAACACCTGCTCTTTTTGCAGTTGCAAAAATTGTACCTTCCACTGTTGCAGTAGTAAGATTTACTGAATCGTCTCGATTTTCAAAACGTGAAATATCTTGTAATCTAATTACATTTACACCAATTGCGACAGCAATAGATAAATCCCCTAACATTGCATTTGGATAATTATCACCTGCTTTTAGTGTCACTGTACCTGCTTTTGTTGCATTTACGACAATTACTAAGGAATTATCCTTATTTTTAAATGCTTTTTTAATTTGCATTTCTCCCGCAATAGCCGTTGCGGTAAAGCTTGCGATTTCAATTGATTGAGTTGCATCTAGCACCGGAAGTTGAACTTCAATATCTGTTGCCATTATTATTTCTCCTTATTTTATATTACCAACTTTAAAAGGGGGAATTTTCCCCCTTTAATTACGACAAATCTAATTTTAGTGGCGCTTTAATTTTTGCAGTACCGAAGAAATCTGCTCTTGGCGCACCAACCCCATACAAAGTATAACCTTTGTATTTTTTATCAAATTCTTTATCAGGGATATAATCTAACATATGCAAGTCTTTAGTAATACCACCTGCCAAAGTTTTGCCATTAATCCCGAATAAAGGATATACCGAATCATCAGCACCACGAGCCAAGTTGTTTGATACTAAAATATCCCAACCGTACAACTTGCCAATATAACCTTTTTCGATTTTTTTATGACCGGATTCAACCCCTTGGTAGAAATTATCCAGTTGACCTAAGTAATATTGGTATTCAGGTGGTACGATACAAAGCATTTTACCGTCAATCCAGTTAGTATGCCCTTTACCGTCACCTTTTTGGAATTTAGCTTGCATATATGCGAGTAGTTCTTTTGCAAGTTTAGGAGTAAATGTTGCAGAAAAACAATCGACATAGTGTCCTGCACGAGTATAAAGTTTTGCATAAGCCTTATCTACTTTTGCAGCAATTTGTTTAATTGTATCTTCGGTATAATTTTTAACCAAATCAACCTGTTTTTCCGGACTATCTGCATTTTCAATCATATCTTCTTCGATTTTTTTAAGTCCAAAGTGTACAGCAGCACCTTTATCAATTTTTACTTTGGTTACAGATGTTGTTACATCTTCTGCATCAGGTAACTCTCCACCATCATAGTCAAAAACATTTACCATACCCGGCATTGCAATTTCAACTTCATCACCTTTATTTTTACCTGTTTTAAATTCAACGTGAGCTAATTTCCCAACAACCAACTCATCATAAATATATTTATTAAAAGCTTTGGTAAAAGTGCTTTTAATTAACGTTTCAATAGCCATATTTTATTCTCCTTTTAAATTAATTCTGATAATTTTTCGTCCAATTCGGATTCGGACATTTTTGTAAGTGATTTGCCTCTTATTTTGCTATTAGAGCCCATTCCACCTGTTAAGCCCGCAATTTCATCAGTTGCATTTTTGTTTTCTGTATTAATGCCTTGCTGAATTCCGTGAGCCTTAAGAACGGATTCTGCAAAATTATCCATAAGCTTAACAAACTCATTTGTTTGCAAATCACACCCATAAGCCCTAAAAGCTTCGCCATACAAAGCTGCAAATGCAGGATTTTTAAATCTGTCTTTGTATTTTTCTACATTCTCATTAAGATATTGTTGAGCAGATAATCTAATTTGATTTTGAAGGGCTTCGCTTTCTTGTGCTTGAAGTTGTCCTTCAAAGATAGCATTTTTGCCTGCAACATCTTTTAGAGTTTCGACTGAAAACTGAGATTCAATTGTTTCCAAAAGTTCAGGTGAAGGATTTTGCTTGTATTCATCAAGCAATTTCGCCATTTCGTCAGGGAATTCGCACTCTTGCAAGTGTTTAGAATACTCATCAGCGGTGAATTCGGCAACGTCTTTGTGATATTGATAAGACTTAACAGAATCAAAGCCCTTTTGTTGAGCCTCTTGTAATTCTTTAGACTCCAATTGCTTTTTTAAGTTTGCAGCTTCTTCTGCTTGTTTTCTCAATTCTCCAAGTTCATTGGATTGTTGTCCTAATTTTTTTTCAAGTTCTGAATAACCTTTTAGGGCATCTTCCAAAGTACCAAATTTTTGTTGATTTTTACTGTCATTTACCGTTTGTTCAGGCTCTTGATTGGCATTATCATTAGAGTTATCGTCATTAATAGACGGCTCTTGATTGGTAATGCTACCAGAGTTGTCTGTCAATTCTGTATTTTCAGTATTTTCAACAATATCAGTCGCTTCTCCTAACATATTTTCTCCTATCTATTTGCTTGTGCTTTTTTAAAATCGAGTTCCCAATCATCAGTTTTAGCAATTAGTTTTAACATTGCCCTAATAGTGTCACTATCAGAGTTGTTTTTTGCTAATCCTAAAATCATTTCCAACTGTTGAGTTCTGATTTTCTTCCAAGTTTGAGATATTACTAAATCTCTTCTTGCCAGTTTTAAATTAAATTCTTCTTCGTCCATTTATCACTCCATTGGTTGAGCTTGTGGAATACTTGCATCAGGAATTACAGCATTAGATTTGCTGTTTTGATTATCATTTTGATTTTTTTGTTGCTCATAAACTTCAACCATTTGCTTAATTTGTGGATTTTGCATAAGCATTTGTTGAATTTCAATAGGAATTGTGTCTTGTTGTTGTAAAAATCTTTCAGGATTTTCAACATCTTTTTGCTCCATATACCACGTAAACAATTCCGGCGCATTCAATGGCATAAATTTAGAAAATCTTTCTGCGGTCTCTGCGACTAAGTCTGCTTTATTGCTTCTTTCAGTTGTTGCAGTTCTGTCAGAATATGTATAACGATAATCAGCTTGTCTTATGGTATCTGTAATAGTAATTGTTTCCTTGTTGTTACCGTTATCAACATAAATATCTTCATCACCTGATTTAAAATCAGCACATAATTTTGCAACTTTTTTAACATCTTCAACGATTAAATCCTGATTAATCGTGTCGATAAGCATTGATAAACGCGTTAATTGTCCTTGTGTTTTGGTAGAAATTTCTGTTGCAGTTTTCGCTTTGCTTTCATCAGCACCTGCCATATTCGGGAATATTCCTGAAACTTCCGCCATCATATCCGATAAGAACGTTATATCATTTAGGAATACTGAAACGCTAAACTCCATAGCTTTAATTTGTCCGGGGGAGAGTTGGTCTCCAAATTCAATGATTTTTCCCGGATAAAGCTTAACATCTTCCTCATCAAAGAAACCTTTTGGAGCATAAAGCGGTGGATTTTCTTGTAATGTTTGCATATCACAAGTTCTGTTCATCAAATCTTCTTGAAGTTGAGCGAGCGACAATACACAGTATAGTGGTGAGATTCCTCTACCTGTTTCAGGGTCTGTAACCCAAGCAGAGAACGTGAATGGATTAATAATCCTGTTATTTTTTTCAAAACGCACAACATATTTTCTTGCAACAACAACGACGTGCCAGTTCTTTAAAACTGTGCCGTTTTCAAGTGTCAGATTTCCCCAGTGTTCCAAAACTTCAACTGTTTTTGAATTACTTGTTTTGTTTTCTAAGTCTTTGTTCAATTGAGAGCAGGAAGAAGAAATCCCTTTGTCCACTTCATTTCTAATTTCTTGTGCAACAGTACTTGAAACTTTGTAATATTTGTTGTTAATAATATCATCTGGCACTTTGTAAGTTTTGTAGATTTTAGGACACTCGTCCCAATTCTCTTTTTGCGCCACATCAAACACTAGATTTGCAGGATTTACAGGGTAGACAAACGGATTGTCATAGATAGTTTTCTCAGCAATATAGTGAAACTTCCCTTTTGCAAGAGCTTCTTGGGCTTTTGGATTTTCCAAATCTTCTTTTTCGATAAGTTTTCTATATTCTTGAGTTTTCTTTTTCCAAGCTACACAAGAAAGCAGTTCTCCGTGACATAATGCGTAATCAAGAATTTTGTCACAAGTTTTTGAATACCCCATTTTCTCAAAGATATCAACAAGAGCCGCTTTTTGCTTGTTTGAATCGTTGTCAGACTCTTGATTTTCTCCTGCTACATCAAACATAGAGTTTGTATTTGCATAAACATTTTTCCAAATAAACGCCTTTAAAACCTGATAAAACATATAAGTTTTGCACATTCTGACTTTTGTTTTCCAAGCTTCATACTTGTTTTCAGGGTCAACAGGCGTAATAGATTTTTTGAAAAAAATCTCTTGAATTAAAGCTTCTGCTTGGTCAAGATTTTGTTGTCTTCTGGAATTATAGTTTTGAAAATCAGAAGAAATCCTTTTTGCAAGGTTTTTTACTTCGTCATCAGACATTTTATGAACTTTGTTATCTTTATCCGTAATATATTCAAAACTCATTATTTTTCAGTCCTTTTGTGAGTTGCCATATACTCAAAAATCATCATTTTGATAGCATCATTTTCTGAAACTTTTAAAAATCTACTCAAAGTCCAGATGTAATCTTTCATTTCAGGTGTAATTCTAATACTTTTTTTGATTAAATCTGCCACTATTTACCCCATAAAAAACGGTAATTTTGCCACCATTAAATTTCTTTCAAATCGATTCCGTTAATAATTCGAATTTCCGGTTCTTCAACGGTTGTATCTTCTTTGTCAATTGATAACGCTAATCGTTGTCCTTTTTGAGCATTTGCAATTGCTTTCATAATGAAATCGAGATTGTAAGCACTAGCTTTTGTTTTCTTTTTCCCTTCGTGAAGTTCTGCCAAATACTGATTTAGCAACAATTCCGCAACTTCTAAACCTTTATCAAATAACTCATTATGTAGTTCATTTGCTTTAACTTTTTTATCAACGACTGATTTTTTAGTTTTTTCTGCTACTTCTGTATCAATTTCTTTGCTTTTTGCTTCTTTCTGTTCTACCCATTTCTCAAGCCTGCAATGCTTGTTGACTGCTGATGTTGACACTTTGTATTTCTTTGCGAGTTCTTCAAGAGAAATAGCGTTGTGAATATAGTAGTTTTTTATCTTAATCCAGTCGTTTCTCATTCGCTCTTTCCTTTTTATGAACGAGCTTGTAGCAGTCGTTTAAATAGCTCGTGATTATACGTCTTTTGATATTAGGACGCCACTGCTTTCGAATTCTTAAATCAACACCGACAACTTCGTAATTATCAAATAGAATATATACAAGCCCTGAAATAAACATACAAGGCATTTCAAATAATAACAGTCTTAATATAGCTTTTATTTTAATCATAATCGTAATAAAAAGGTGTGGGGTAAGAACCACACCTGTACACATCAACGTCAACATAGCAAACAGCCGACATACTAAGTATTAATATTCTATTTTCTTCATCAATTCTCTTGTGCCGTTGAAATCCACTGCATATTGCTTGATTAATTTTTCCCCTTTGCAGTTTTTTATTTCAACGTTTTCACCAAACCTGAATCCCATATTTGAACGGTTGCCGTGTTTTACATTTTTTTGAACATCGCCAATAATGTCAGACTTGTATTCGTTGTATAAACGAAGAGCTTTTTTCCTTTTGGCTGTTTCAAACGTCCACTGTCCACTATAATTCCTTTTGGATACTTCAACTACCCAATTTCCACAGTGTGGACAAAAACCACTTTCAAGAATTCTTTCCGCAAACCCTTTTGGTTGAAGAATGTAACTTTCTTTCGGTTGAAAACTACCACAACATTTCCTAGCTTTTCTCCTTCTCGGTTTGTACGGATACAGTAATGCCGTCCTCGAAATGCAATCTGTCTTTTCGGCTCAAATCCTACTAAACCTTAACATTCCACTTATAATTATTATACCAAATTTTTGAAAGAAAATGTGTAGAAATAGTATAAATATTTACATCTTATAATATCATTGTGAGAATAACCATTGGTTATTTTTATTTGTATAAAAAAAAGAACCCTATGTATATGATTATGTATATGATAATGATGATGAAAATTATATATATAATAAGAAAAACTATATTTTGTGTTTTACAAACTTTTTAATAGCTTGTAGTGTTACAATTTACAAAACCGCCGGCTCCGGTAGTACAATTCGTTGTTGAATAAGAAGGGCGATTTTGCAAACGAGTATATAGTAATCCACCAACTGTTGCCCAAGTTGCAGCTGAATTGTTTGCTTTCATTTGTTTAACATTGGCTATATTCTCAGCGAATACATCTTTTATTGCATTTCCAGCGTTTGGATTTATTTTACATAAATAATCATAAAACATAATCATACTCTTTATATCTAAATTTTCAGAAGACAAGACAATACCAGCAAGAGGGGTTTGAATGTTTTGAGTATTATTCCTCATAGCCAAGCTGGCATACCTGAGAGCATATTTTTTGTATTTATTTTCCTTTACAGTATTATATCTATCTAAATTCATTTGAGTTGCAAGGTCAAGTATTTCAGCAGGCATTTGCTCATTATCTTTTGCATTTATTTTTACGGCACAATCTAATGCAGTATTCCAACTATCCACATTTCTTGTCTCAATAGCCTCATTAATAAGCGCATCACACTTATTTAATGCTTTCTCACTAGCAGCCTGTCCCTGTAGCGAAATAATGAAATTACAAAAAATTATATACAATACACACACAAATATTTTTTTTATATTCATTACCCTAACCCTCTCATAAGTCCGACAATTCTACCAATAAGGTGAATGTCATTCATTCTTTCTCTTTCAATAATACTTGTTGGGTATATTGACTTATTGGGATTATCGGAGATAACAACAACATTGTCTATGTTCTGCACCAATCTTTTACAGAAAATTCTATCTTCATAAGAAAAAATATAAATGTTGTTATCTTTTATTCGGTCGTAATTTTCTTGGATTTCAATAATTAATTTATCTTTATTTTGAATTGTTGGCTGCATAGATTCGCCGTATGCATTAATCACTGAGTATTTCAAAATTGGCGAATATTGTTCAATACAAATTTTAGGAATTCGAATTTTTTCACAATCATTTGATAATTCAAAAGCTCCATTTCCGCAACTTGCCAAAACATCAGGATAGTAATCAACAAGAATTTCTTCGGAGCTCTCAAGAGCCTCATTTTGGACTAATTCTCTGTTATTTATGCCGAAATAATTTTTAAGTTTTTCAACATCACTATAACTATATTCAACATCTCTGAATGCTCGTGAACGAATTGCTTCAGGGGTTAGCTCTAAAACCTTTGCAAATTCTCTGTTTTTAGGTTCTCTTCCTGTATATTTCGTAATTAATGTGACAAGTTCGCTATGTTTCATATTTTTCTCCTTTTACTATTCAAAGTAGAAAAATATCAGTTTTTTACATATTTGTTAAGATATGTAAACATGAAAATTCCCAGTTATTACAAGATTTTCCTACTACTAATAGACGAGATTTTAAAACTTATAGTTGCAAAATAAAACGTTTTGTTTTATAATGAAACTACGGATAGCAAAAAAGACCACTAAACAAAGTTTGGCGACCGCGTTTGAGTAAGTCTTAATTGCACACCTAGACAAGTGTATTAGTATTCTATTTCAAAATGTTTTAATTTGCAACATTTTGTAAAAAAGATTTAAGAGCTTGTGAATATCCGATTGTCTAGGTGGTTCACAAGCTCTTCCCATTATGGGAAGAAAGGCGGTAAGAATGCACATCGAGACAGAAACTCAAAGAGTAGTTCAACTTCTTATCAAGGGTGACGACTATGAGACATTATGCCCTAATGATGAAGACACTTGGTACAACTTAGAAGAAGTTATGGCACAGCCAAGATTAAAAGCCCTACTTGAAGCAGACACTTTGTCCAACTTGCAAGCAGGCAAAATTGATTGCATAGTTTGCAGGGGGAATTGGTAATGAAGATTTTAAAGAAAATTTGGACTGAATTAACCCGAGTTCGCTCAATCTCATTTTGTTCTTATGAGACAGAAGAAGAACAAAACGCAAGATTGTCAAAAGAATTTAACAACAAACTATTGCAAATTCAAACAGAAAACTACAAAAGAATTATGTCAGAAAGATTAATCCCTTTTTGTAGAGATTTGGAACTATCAACAAGTGGAATTTTGCTAACAGACGCTCAACTTCTTGAAAGAGCACATTCAATGTTTATTCAAGCGAAAAAAGACGGTCGATTAGATGAACTCAATAATATCGTGGAGATTACCAATGAAACTAACATATAACTTCTATACAACTGATGAAAGTTTTGATTTTGGAGATTTCCCAAATGGAACTTGCCACCAAACGGCAGAACACGGTTTTTCAATCGAACATAACGGTAAAACTAATGATTTAGATATAAATTCTCTTAATGCTTACGGAGATTTTGAAGAAATGAATAGTATTAAAACCCTCGGAGAATTGAAAGAATATCTATTATCTCATTTAGACGAAGTACAAGATTTTGATTTTGAATGCAAATACACAAATAAAGAAGTGTTTGAAGAACTAATTGAAATCATTGACGAAAATTTACAAAAAATAGCAGCATAGCGAAAGGCGGTAATAAATTGGCAGCACAAACAACAGAATTTTCAAACAAAGATGTAACTTTGAACCGTAACAAATTTATTGGCGGTTCAGACATCGCAAAAATTATGGGATTATCTCGTTGGGGAACTCCTCTTAAATTATGGGCAGAAAAAACAGGAAAACTTCCTGTACCTGATTTATCAAATGTTGAAGCAGTAGAAATGGGAACAAGATTGGAACAGTTTGTGGCAGATTTATTTGCAGTAAAAACCGGTAAATCTGTCAGACGTTCGCCAAAATATTATCAACACCCTGATTATCCTTATATGATAGCTCACGTTGATAGATTAGTAACTGGTACTGACGAGCTTTTGGAATGTAAAACTTGCTCAGCATTTAAGGCTGATGAATGGGAAGGTGAAGAAATTCCGCAAGAATACATTTTACAGGTGATGTGGTACTTGGGTATTACAGGTAGAAAAATCGGACATATTGCAGTTCTTATCGGTGGTCAATCATTCAAGTATAAACAAATCGAGTTTGATGCAGAACTGTTTGCAACAATGGTTGAAGCTGCAAAAGAATTTTGGGGACACGTTCAGGAAGATACACCACCTGCAATAATGCCTACCGATGATGAAACTTTAAAAGATTTATATTCTGAACATTCGGAAGTAATGATTGAGCTTTATCCAAAAGATGATGAAACTGCACAAGCTGCTCAAACTTTGGAAGATAAGATTGCATATTTGCAAGAAATTAAAGCTCATATCAATAACTATCAAGACGAGCAAAAAGAAATTGAAACAACTATTAAAGATATTATCAAAGACAATTTGGGTATCAAAACACCCAAATATGTTGTCACTTGGAAATCTCAAAGCACTACAAAATTTGATACTAAATCTTTCAAAGAATCACACGAAGATTTGTACAAAGAATTTGCCTTAACTTCTTCTTATCGTGTAATGCGTATCAAAGCTAACAAAGAATATGAGGTGGCATAATGGCACAAAATTTAGCAGTAACAAAATTGAAAGCAAAAGTTGCAACAACTCAAGAGAAAAAAGTTGATATGGCAACTTTTATAAGGAATCAAATTGAAGAATTGGGGAAGGCTCTACCTAGCTTTATCACTCCTGAAAGATTTATCAGAGTTGCCGTTACTTCAATGAGGTTGAATCCGAAATTGGCACAATGTACACAAATGTCAGTATTGGCTGCATTATTTCAATCAGCTCAATTAGGTTTAGAACCAAATATCGAAGGTCAAGCTTATTTGATACCTTATAACAATAAAAAGCAAATTGTAGACCCTGTGACAGGGAAAAAGAAATGGACAAAACTGTATGAATGTCAATTCCAAATCGGCTACAAAGGCTATATTGATTTATTCTACCGTCACGGTGCAGCTTTAATGATTGATATGCACACCGTTTATGAAAATGATATTTTTGAATATTCATACGGTACAAATCCTTACTTAAAACATTGTCCGGTATTGAAAGATAGAGGAGAAGCTATCGCATACTATGCGGTTGCAACTTTGAAAAATGGTGGCAGTGTATTTAAAGTGATGTCAAAAGATGAATGTATCGAACACGGAAAAACTCACTCAAAATGTTACATAACAATGGAGTGGTCAGATATTGCAAACAGATATGTAAACTTAGAAAACCCGCATTTTGATGAAAATTCTCCGTGGGCTAAAGATTTAAACGCAATGTGTAAAAAAACTGTATTGATTCAATTAGCAAAATTGCTACCAAAATCAGTTGAGTTACAAAAAGCACTTGCTATGGATAACACAACCAAATCCCAAATCAATAAAGATATGTTTGAAATCAAAGATGAAACAAATTGGGATTCAGAAACAGGCGCCAAGTCTGTCGTTTTACCGCCGACAGAAAACGGTAGTGGGGATTAACTTTCCCCTGCCGTTCCTTTAAAGAACAATGCAGTTTTGAGTGGTTCTGCTTTAACAAAAACCCCTGACATACAGGTTTAGTGTAACGGTAGCACGACAATCTCCAAAATTGTTAGTTAAGGTTCAAATCCTTAGACCTGTGCCACTTAGGAAAGGAGAAAGTATGAGTAGAAAGTTGGTAAATTCAAGAATATTCACGGCAGTTTATTCTAATGATGAAAAAGGAGAGGGCGGAGCTAAACACTATTACACTATTGTTTCAAATGAAACACACAATGTAAACGAAACTCCAAAATTATTTGCAAATATCCAATTCCAAAACGGTGCAATTTTAGAAAACGGTATCAATGGTTGTCAAAATGAAGATTTAATCGAAGTTGTACTTGATAGATTGAGAGATTTTCAGAATGGCAAATTTCCTTGTAGAGAAAATGCTATTGCAATTACAAAATTAGAAGAAGCTCTTATGTGGCTTGATAAACGAACACTAGACCGAAAAGAAAGAGATGTTGAAGGTAAAAACATTGCTTAAAGGTGGTGATATTTATGCACTAGGTTTTTAAAGCTAGTTAGTGTCGTTATGAGTTTCGGAGTTCTCTTAAAAACTCCGCATATCGCAGGGTGGAGAAATGGTATCTCGTCAGCTTCCTGCGCTGAAGATTGGACGTTCGATTCGTCCCCCTGCAACTATTAAAATCAGTTCAAAAAAAAGAGAAAGGAGAAAGTATGAACATAGGTAGTGGTTTTAACGGACAAACAGAAAAAGAGAAAAAACAGTATATCAATATTGCATTTGATAAAACTATTCTGGCACTATTTCCGATTTTAAAGGATGTAAGATTAACTCTTTGGTATGTTCCAAAAGATGAACGTAGAAGCGAGAAGTCACCGGCTTGGCAATTAAATATGACAGAGCCTTATAAACCGTCAGAAGAAAAAGCAAGCGAAGATGCTGTAACAGACGAGGAAATACTATTTTAAGGTGTAAAGATGTATTACGACAATTACCATTTACGTCGATGGACTAAAAGTGCAATCGAATGTTATGCAAGAGGTTGTGTATGTCAAGGTTGTCCGATTTACGAATCTTTTTTTCAAGACAAACCGAGAGGTTGTCAGATGAAATTTGCAGTAATAGCAAGTGTTCGTAAATTCGGAATACTTGACAGTATGAAAAAGGGAAATAAAGAAATTATAGAGGAATAAAAATGAGAGACAGTTATATTTTTTATCGAAATTTCTTTGAATGTATAGAAAAACTTTCACAGAAAGAACAATTATTAGCATACCGCGCAATCAGCAACTACGCTCTTAACGGAGTTGAAACAGAATTATCAGGTATGGCTCAAATAATCTATGAAATGGCAAAACCAAATATAGATTCAAACAACAAAAAATATAAGAATGGTTGCAAAGGTGGACGTCCAAAAGACGAAGATAGTCCTAAAAAAGATTTTGGCGAAGATTGTCTTGTTACATTAACAGAAAATCAATGGGAACGTCTTGTTGTTAAACGAGGTGAAAAACTTGCCCTCAAAATGGTAGAGGTTTTTGATGATTGGCTATCAATTGGTGGAACAAGGGCAAAACAATACATAGGACGAAACAATTATGGTCATTTTAAAAGTGATAGTTGGGTTCTTCAAACAGCCAAGAAAAAGATTGAAGAGGAACAAGCAGAAACAAAACCGAATTGGAGTATCTAATCAGAAATGGAATACAGAGATAAACTACGAGAATTAGGTATAACATTGACAAGAAGTGGGAAACAAACTTGTCCACAATGTTCACACCTGAGAAAAAATAAATCAGACCCTTGTTTAAGTGTTACTTATACAGACGAAGCCGTTTTGTATAAATGCCATAATTGCGACTGGGCTGGTGCTGTATACTATCGTAGTAAGTTTGAACAAACAAAAAAATCATACAAAAGACCTGAACCACCAAAGGTTGTTACTGAATTAGCGCCAATTTATAAATATTTTGCCAAAAGAGGAATTTCTAAAAAAACAGTTGATATGTATGGAATATCATACAATGACAAAAAAGAGATTGTATTTCCATATTACAAATATGGAGAGTTGGTAAATGTAAAATATCGAACAAACTTAGGAAATGGCAAAAAGAAATTTCGCCAAGAAAAAGATACCGAAAAAACATTATATGGCATGGACCTAGTATATGGTACTGGAACATTGGTTTGGGTAGAAGGGGAAATGGACGTTTTGGCTTTGGCGGAACAGGGTATTTATGCCGTTTCTATCCCTCAGGGCGCAAGTGAAAATAAACTCGAATGTATCGAAAATTGTTTTGAATTTATACAACAATTCGACACTCACATAATTGCAGTTGACAATGATATTCCGGGCGACAAACTAAAAGAGACTCTTTTAAAACGAATCGGCAAAGAAAAATGTAAAGTTGTTAATTGGAAACAATACAAAGATGCAGACGAAGCGCTTATTGCCGGAGAAGATTTGAAAGCATTTATTGATAGTGCAGAAGATATTTCACCTGACGGAATTCTAACGTTTTATGACGCGTTTGATGAAATCTATAAATACAATTTTGAAAAAGATGTGGATTTTTATGAAACCGGTTGGACTCAACTTGATAGACTTCTAAAAATAAGATTAGGTTATTTGATGATTGTATCAGGTTATCCGTCAAGGGGAAAATCAACATTCGTTGATAATTTGCTGATGAATTTATCTAAAAAATACAGTTTAAAACACTTAATCGCATCTTTTGAAAGTGTTATTGCCGGACATTACAATTCACTTTTTGAGATGTACACCGAAACAGCAATATATCGCTATATGCGAGAACACGAAAATAATATTTTCGGAGAACCATTTGAGTTTATTGCAGACCATTTTTATCGATTTGATATTGATAGATTGTGGACAGTTGATGAAATTATCGAGCGTGCAGAGCTTGCAGTACGAAAATACGGCATAAACACACTTGTTATCGACCCATATAACAGATTGAATAACAAAATTCTGAATAATAGAGAAGATTTATACGTTGGTTCAATTCTTTCAAAGTTATCAATGCTTGCCAAAAGATTGAATATATTAGTTATTTTTATCGCTCACCCAAGAAAACCTGATGGAGAAAAAATCCCAAATATGTATAGTATTTCAGGTTCAAGTGATTGGTACAATATGTCAGATTACGGCATCATTATCCACCGTACAAGGGGTGAAGATGGGAAATTGAGTAACTTTCCAACGGTTTTTGTAGAAAAAGTAAAAAACTATTTTCTCGGGAATCCGTCAGGTGGAGAAGTTACATTAAAGTATGACATAAATAGGAGGATTTTGACGAATGTGGCGGAATTATGAACGGAATAAAAGACAAATACAGAATCAGAACTTAACTCCTGAACAATACGAAAAAGCAATAAGAGATTTAAGTAATAAAAAAAGAATTTCAAAAAGAAAGAGGAACAAATGACAGATATAACAAACAATTTAATCGATACTGCCGGATTTTTTACAGAACTAGATGTTCTAGTAGATTGTGTTGATTCTGAAATCGAACAAATTCGAGGTTTTGCTCCGGCAGATAGAGAGAAAATCGCTAAAACACAGGTACTTGTATCTTTGGTAGCCCAAAAATTAAATGAATTCAGCAAAGAATATCAAAAGATTATAAATAAATTGTAACTTGAAAGCAGGTTAATTAATGCGAAAAACTAAGCGCAAAGATATGAAGAAAGAAATCGAGCGATATCAAGACGAAATTTATTTATTAAATACGTCAGGGAAACTCGTAAAAATAGATATCACTTCCTTAGAACAGTATAACCATTCAGAATGTGAATTACATCATTTTATCCAGTATCAGGCTTATGTACAAAATCCTGAATGGTACAAGGAACGTGGGATAAAACAAAAGTTGATATTAGTAAGCAAAATATGCCACGAGCATATAGAAAACAGAGGAATAAAGGTACTAACAGATGATGAATTTTTCAATAGATACAAAATTAAAAGAAGCGAACTCTTGTTCAGTCGAAGAAGCAACAAAGTTTTGTAACGAACTAAAAAGGGAACTTTTTAAAGCTGGTTTAAGGGAATATAGCGAAGCTGATTTATCCTTATATCTTGAATGTATTGTAGAAGTTTTGAACGAGAAAAAAGGCGAACGAAATGGAAAGAACGGAATTGATTAACTATTACACAGGTTGCAGAATTATTTTTGACCATTACGGAGAAGAACATCAGAAAAAGCAACTTGTACAAGAGTTAGCAGAATTGATAGTTGCGATTACAAAAAACGACTTGGAAAACATTATAGAAGAAATGGCTGATGTGGAAGTCGTGCTAGACCAATTCAAAATCGCAAACCGTAGAATTAACGGGAAAATTGATAGAGTTATGTTGCAAAAAGTAACACGGCAACTGGACAGAATAAAACAAGAAAAGGAGAAAAAAGAATGTCAAAAACACTAGAAAAAGAAGTTTTGGAAGAAGAAAAAAACGCGCCTAACTCAATTTTTGAAACAGAGTTATTTAAAGACGTTTATCAAAAACTAACAGATCCGCAAGGTGAAATTGGAGAAGAGATAAAAGAAATCTTGCACAGTGGGTTGAAAGATTTTGTAGAAAAACAAATCGAGAACAAAGAAACTTGCAATACTTTATATGATGATTCTTTGCAGATTGCGTTTTGGGCAGGAATTGCAATAGCTATGGGTGGAACAATATTTTCACAAAAAAGAGAAAATTTAGAAAAAGAAAGTAACAATATCAAGAAAAGAATTATTCGCAGAGAAAATCTTATCGGATTTAACGTTACATTTGAAAATGAAGAAAAAGTAACTGCAAAAGCAATTTTTCCAAAAGAACAGTATGAAGAAATGATAGCAGATGGAAAAACAGAACGAGAAATTGTTAGTAAAAGTTTTAAAGGTGACAAAATCATTAAAGATATTCAACTAATGACTGATGAAGAGTTGAAACAATGGTTGGATATTGCCGCAGATGAAATTTTAAAAGGAGAATCAAATGGTTAATGAAAACATTGAAAACAATATTGAAAAACACTGGTTCTTCTAAATTACTAAAAGTTTGGGGCTTATGCCCCTACTTTTAACAAAAATATCAAAAGGATTTAAACAATAATGCAAATAACAGTAGATGAAACAAACAGTTTAATAGAAGAAAAAATGCAACAAATGCAAGAAAAATTTGGTGATAAAGCTAGATTATTAATGTTAGAAATTTTGATGTTGAAAAATAGCTTATATGACCAGTTGGTCACTCGATATATCCCAGTGCCGGAATGGAATGAGTACCACTCATATCCTTCAGTTTCGGCGTTAAGGAATTACATAGCGAACGCTACTAAAAACGGATTTGAAAAAGTCTTTTTTCGTAAAGGCAAAAGAATTTTTATCGATGAAGCCAAATTTTTTGAATGGTTGAGGAACGAAAAAGGTGAATAACAAACAAAAACTTTCAAAAAGGCAGATTGAGGTTATAACTCTTATTGGCTTAGGATATTCAGATAAACAAATAGGGACAAAACTTGGAATATCATACGGAACTGTTCGAGGTCACATAGAAAGAATAACCGCCAAACTGGGAGCTCAAAACAGAACTCAAGCTGTTTTAAATTATAAACTACAAAATAAAGAATGGTTAGAATAATTTTATGGAGAAAAATGAATGTATGAAAACTTTAATTTATCTAGTCTTATCAGTACCAATTCAGACATATATTTTATCGCAATATAACACAG
>ERZ1034878.150-NODE-150-length-37446-cov-13.888583_pt1 | contig 37446 bp, 25 predicted proteins | sample MGYA00520593_ERZ1034878 | MGnify/ENA primary metagenome ERZ1034878 (study PRJEB33766, sample SAMN09781724) | gut metagenome | biome: gut microbiome | host: Homo sapiens | place: Madagascar | study: EMG produced TPA metagenomics assembly of the PRJNA485056 data...
GAAATTCATAGATAAACTTGTTGAAAATTCGTTTAATAAAACAAAAAGCCTTAAAACAAAAAGAGAATGCTAAAGTTTGTGCGTGACAAAGCAAAGATTTAAAACAACAATTATCAGAAAAACTAACTTTTGCAAAAATTTAAAATAGAATAAATGAAAATAGCCTTCAGGCTATTGAAAAAATTAAAAAAGACCCATCTGATGATAGGTCTTTAATATTCTGGGGTGGAAGGACTCGCTTGCATCGTAGGCGAACAGCATTAGCCGTACGAGGCAGGATACCCGACAGGGTAGAACCGCGTTTGAGCGACCTGCGGGAGTGAAAACTTGGAGGTGAGAGGACTCCATTACAGAACATTAAAAAAGACCCATCTAATGATAGGTCTTTAATATTCTGGGGTGGAAGGACTCGAACCTCCGAAATGGCGGTACCAAAAACCGCTGCCTTACCACTTGGCGACACCCCAATACTGGGTACCTCTCTATTATATACGATAAAATTTTATTGTCAATAATAGTTGACAAAAAATATTGGGAAAGCTTGCCATAAGTCAATTAATTTTAATATCTAAAAGGACTCGTTTCTTTGGCATAAACAAATTCGACACTATCTCCAATAATTTGCTCAAACACAGGCAAAACAAGAATTTCACTTTCAAAATGCCCGATATCAAATACAATAATCGGACTATCCAGTGCTGTGTGAAATTTCAAATCGCCTGAAACAAGTGCATCAGCACCGTTTTCAAAAGCCTCTTGGATAAATTCTGTTCCACTCCCTGCACAAAATGCAATTCGTTTAAGCTCTGTAACATCTTTATTATTAACATATCTTAAATGCGGTGAAATTGTTTTAAGACGTTTGACAAAATCTTGAAGAGAAGTTTCGTAATTTATGTAACGAGTGAACCCCTCCCCTGAATTTCTAAGCTCACTGCATTCGCTAAGAAATTCTATCCTCTCCCCGTCGGAGCGAGGAAACAATTTACGAATCAAAGTATCCGTTGTTCCGCCCTGTGCACGATCAAGATTTGTGTGAGCACAATAAATATCTATATTTTTATATAGTAGTGGCACTGTAAACAATGGGTGGTGCGAAATTATCATGTCGCAATTTTGCTCTCTTGCTTGTCTTACAATATCGTCTGTTACAGTCAGGCAAAGCATAATCTTTTCGATATCTTGATTTTTTGTTTCTACAAGCCAACCTGAACAATCCCACTTCTCTTGCGTTGCAAGTGGTGCAAATTGTTCTATTCGTGTTGTAATTTTGTATTTGTTCATTTTGAACCCCTCACCCGTCAATCTGTGACACCCTCTCCCCGTCGGGGCGAGGGGTAGAGATTTAACACCTGTTAAGTAAATCCGCTCTCCCCATAGGGGCGAGGTTATTTTAAATATTTCTTTTGCTATTGTTTTTTTGTCCGCTTTTTCAAGTTTTTTCATACCACCGTTTTTGTCCAAAATCGTAACTTCATTAAAATCACTCGAAAATCCGATATCCTTCCTTGAAATATCGTTTGCAATCAAGTAATCACAACCTTTTTTGACAATTTTTTCTTTTGCATTTGCAATCAAGTTTTCAGATTCGGCACAAAAGCCAACTATTAGAGGGGATTTCCCCGCCCGTAAGGAGTGGTTCTTTTTTTTCTGACATAATTCTTTTAAAATATCAGGATTTTTGATAAGCGTCAGAGTAATCTCATCATCTGCAGTCTTTTTCATCTTTTGAGAAGCTCGCTCTTTCACCCTGTAATCTGCAACTGCCGCCGCCATAATTATACAATCTGCATTGTTAAATTCTGCCTCAACAGCGTTTTTCATCTCCTCGGCAGATTTAACTTTTACAACATTATATTTGCGACTAACATCACAGGTCGTAACCAAAGTTACGTCAGCACCAAGATTTTTAGCGACATCGGCAAGAGCCAACCCCATTTTCCCTGACGAATAGTTAGAAATATATCTCACAGGGTCAATTTCTTCAATCGTTCCGCCAGAAGTAATCACAATCTTTTTGCCGTCCAGTTTTTTGGAATTCAAAACCTCAACAGTTTTATCAAAAATTTTATCCAAAGAACAAAGTCGTCCTTTCCCTTCATAACCGCAAGCTAGATAACCGCTTTCGGGCTCCAAAATTTCAACATTCAATTTGCTCAAATTCTGTTGGATAATCGGATTTTCCCACATATTACAATTCATTGCCGGAGCAATAATCATAGGTTTTGTGAAAGCACAAGCAATTGATGTCAAAAGATTGTCACACACGCCTGTTGCGATTTTTGAAATCGTATTCGCCGTCGCAGGTGCAATAACCATAATATCCGCTCTGTCAGCATAAGAAATATGCTCGGGATTAAATTTTTCAACATTAAATTCTTCAACAGCAACAGGATTTTTGCTCAAATTTTCAAGCGTCAATTTTGTGACAAAATTCAAGGCATTCTGAGTACAAACGACCAAAACTTCTGCGTTGGCACGTTTATACATTCTGATAAGTTCGCAAATCTTATACGCCGCAATTCCGCCTGTAATACCTACTAGAACAGTTTTCCCGCTAAGCATTTTTATGCTCCTTTTCGACAATTTGTTCTAACTCTGAAATGGTTCGTTTCAAATCGTCATTCACAATTTTATAGTCAAACGCCTCTGCCCTTGCAAGTTCCTGCTTAACCTCATTCATGCGTTTTTGAATAGTTGCCTCGTCCTCTGTATGACGACCTCTTAGGCGATTTTCCAAAGCTTCCAAAGACGGAGGACAAATAAATATCAAAACCGCTTCAGGCATTTGTTTTTTAACCTGCAAAGCTCCTTTTGTATCTATTTCCAAAATCACATTTTTACCCTCATTAAGGCATTGGTTTATAAATTTTTTCTTTGTTCCGTAACAATTTCCGGCAAATTCTGCCCATTCCAAAAATTTTTCATCTTCAACACATTTTTTAAATTCATCTTTCGTCAAGAAAAAATAGTTCACACCATCAATTTCTCCCTCACGAGGAGCTCTTGTAGTACAAGAAATTGACAACATAAATTCGGGGTTCTGTGCTAAAAATCCTTTCAAAACAGTGCCTTTTCCGACACCTGATGATCCTGATATTACGAATAATTTTTTGTTCATAGAAACATTATACACTGAACAAAAATTTCTGCATTAAAAAAGAACGGTTTTTACACCGTTCTTTTTATTAAACCCCTCACCCGTCACTTCGTGACACCCTCTCCCCGATGGGGCGAGGGGAGAGATACGAGTTACGCTTTTTTAGTGTCTTTTTTGTATTCATCAATTGCAAGAATTGTACAAATGATTAAACAAATTACGCCTGATGCTAACCAGAAGTAAATTGCACCGTCCCAGTTTTGATTACCGTTTGAACCTAATTTATCAACAAGGAACCCTGTACCTGTTGCTGATAAAAATGCACCGATGTAACCGAAAGTTCCTGTGAAACCTGATGCTGCTGATGCAACTTTCTTTGAGCTGCTTTCTACTGCACAAAGTCCGCCAATCATCATTTGAGGACCGTAAGTGAAAGCACCTAATAGACCGATGATTACGTAGTTCAAGTTCGCAATTGTGTTGAATTTCAACGCGATAATTGCAAAAATTACACCGATTAAGTAAATCAAGTTTACAGGAGCTCTTTTGCCCTTGAACAATTTATCTGAAATCAAACCTGCACAAACTGTTCCACAAATACCTACCAAAGGCAATGAAGCAATCATGTTTGTTGCGTCTTGAAGTTCAATGTTTTTAGCGTTTTTCAAGTACATAATCATCCAGTCTTCTGCACCAAATCTGATTATGTAAACGAAAACATAAGCAATCGCAAGCAACCAAAGAGTTTTGTTGCATAATACATATTTTTTGAAGATTTGAACATAAGACATATCGTCTTCTGCTTTTTGTTCTTCTTCGGATTTTTCTTTGACAGGTTCTTCTCTGTAAACTTCAACGTCAGGCAACCCAAGAGATTGCGGTCTGTCACGAAGTCTTTCGAACAACCACAAAGCAGTGATTACAGCCAAAGTTCCTGGAACCAAGAATGCTGCTCTCCAACCGAAGTGAGCTGCAATGTGACCTGCCAAAATGAAACTCAAAAATGTTCCTGTTTGGTGTGAACAAGACCACAATGACCATTTTGTACCACGTTCAGAGTTTGAGTACCAATAAGTCAAACTTTTTGCAACTGCCGGGAAACCAGCTGATTGGAACCAACCGCTAACGCCCCACAAAAATGCCAAAACCCACAATAGAACCATTGCAGTCATTTTTGGATCAAGTCCTAGCATATTAACAAAGTTTGGAGCAAGTGCGAACAAAATGTTTGCAAGTGCTGTCATCAACAACGCTGTCGGGAAGAATTTTCTAACATCAGACCCGTCAGCCAAAACGCCGTTTACAAATTTTCCGATACCATAAGTCAAGTAAAGTGAACTTCCCAAAAGACCTAATTCAGTAGCTGAATAACCGAATTCGTCCATAATTCCAGGAAGTGCTACGGCGATATTTTTCTTACATAAATAAAAAATTGTGTAACCGATAAAACAAGCGTAAAATATTCTCAATCGCCAATGAGAATACATGCTTTTAACTTTTTCCGGATCCTGAATAGTTTCTTTTACCGGAGGTTCTTTAAAGAATTGTGCTAAATTTCCTAACATAATTTTTTCCTATTTCCTACTATTTTCTATTTCCCTGCTTTTATAACCTGAATATTTCTTGTTTCGTTGATTTCGTGACGAGCTTCTTTGATAATTTCTCTTTTTTCTTCTTCAAGTCTGCAACCGCCAACTAATCTGTCAATAAACCCTGTGTTAAGTTTTACTGCTTTGTCAAAAGCTCCAACTTCTTCCAAAACATCTTTAATCTGGTGCAAATCATAGCCAAAAGACTGTTTTGAATTATAAACAAGGGTTTCACCGGTCTGTGCGATAATCGGCTCACCGCCTTGTTCAAAATACAACTTAAACACAGATTTCAAATCCTGTAATTCGGACTGCAAAGTAGTTACAGTCTGCTGAATTCTTAAAAATCTTTCAAACAAGTATTCTACATTATCCAACTGCTTAACTTCCCAATCGTATTTTTGGAAGTACAATTTTTTTAATTTTGGATAAGCAAGCGCAAGCCCCATAGTATCTGCCATTGCTCGGTGATGATTTTTAAGTTCAACATGAAATCTTTCTGTCAAAGCGTCCAATCCGTGTGAAAACAGGTCAGGGTATACTTCTTTGAACATCTGTTGAGAGTCAATTCTCGGGTTATTCAACTCTTTCCCTGTTGTTCTCAAGCTTGCTTCATTCAAAAATGAATAATCAAAAATACAGTTATGTGCAACAATCGGGTAATCGCCGATAAATTCTAAAATCTTCGGCATTGCCTCAGCTTCCGTCGGAGCATCAGCCACCATATCAGGAGTAATCCCATGTATTGCAATACTTGATTTTCTAATATGCTGTTCAGGATTAATTAGAGTTTGAAATTCGTCTTTAATTTTGCCGTTTTCCAGTCTCACTGCAGCAAATTCAACCATTCTTTCTTTTGTATAATCTAATCCCGTTGTCTCTGTATCTAAAACAATTTCTATTACTTTTTTTCTTGCCATTTTTTTATCCCTATAAAGTTCTGATTAGATGATAGCACAAAAATAAATTATGTGGTATGGTAGAGAGTGAAAAGTGAATGGTGAGTAGTGAATAGTTCTATACATTCGCTTTGCTCAAAATATATTTTGAACCTTTGCTTCTGTATTGGTCTATTCACTACTCACCATTCACCAATCACTTTTACAAAAAGGAGATCAACCATGTCAAACACAATCGAAATAACAGACTCAAGTTTTGAACAAGAAGTACTAAACTCAGATCAGCCAGTAGTTGTTGATTTTTGGGCTTCTTGGTGTGGACCTTGCAGAAAACTAAGCCCTGTTTTAGATGAAGTAGCATCTGAATTTTCAGGCAAAGTAAAATTTGTAAAAATTAACACAGACGAAAATATTAAAACAGCTCAAGACTACTCAATCAGCGGACTCCCGAGCCTTTTGGTTTTCAAAAACGGAAAAGCCTTAGAAAGACTTGTCGGACTTATGCCTAAGTCGACGATTATTTCAAATATTGAGAAGCATTTGTAGGGGATAAGTGAATAGGAGAATAGGTTAATAAGTGAATAAGTTCGTTACAGTTGCTACGCAACAAAATATATTTTCGAACGAAGTGAGCTAAAAGCACTTATTCACTTATTAACTTATTTTCCTATTCACCTTCCACTCCAACTCATTTCCACTTACCCACACGCAAATCACAATATATCCAACGGATCAACGTCAATTGCAAGTCTTATATCCTTTGGCATTGTAATCTTGTTCAAAAAACTTGAAACAAATCTGTGACCTTTTTCGCCCATTTTATTTTTAATTAAAATCTGAAAACGATATTGACTGTTCAATCTCTCGATTACGCAAGGAGAAGGTCCAAGCACCTCTAATCTTTCTGATATCCCGAATTTTTCAACCATTAAACAAAGTCGCATTGCAATTTCTTGTGCAGATTTTTCTGCCCTGAAACCGTTTTGAGAACTCAAAATCAACCTTATAATTTGACTAAATGGCGGATAATCAAACTCTTCACGTGCAGCAATTTCTGTTTCATAAAATTCTCCGTAATTTTGTGACTTCGCACTTTCCAAAGCATAAAAGTCGGGGTTATAAGTCTGAAAAAGAACTTTCCCCGCAAACTCGCCTCTTCCGGCACGACCTGCAACCTGTGTCAAAAGCTGAAAACCTCTTTCTGACGCCCTAAAATCAGGTAAATTGAAACTTGCATCAGCGGAAATTACTCCGACAAGCGTAACATTCGGATTATCCAATCCTTTTGCAATCATCTGAGTTCCAACCAAAATATCTATATCGCCTCGTTGAAATTTCTCCAAAAGCCTTATGTGTTCCCCTTTTCGAACCAAAATGTCGCTGTCAATTCGCTCGACATTGTTTTCAGGGAATAAATCTTTTATGTACTGCTCAATTTTTTGAGTTCCCGTACCGCTGTTTTTAAAAGCATCAGAACCACAGGTCGGACAAACATCAGGAAATCTTTCAACGTGGTTGCAATAGTGGCATTTCAGCATCTGATCTTTCGCATGCCAAATCATCGGAATAGCACAATTCGGACACTCAATAACGTGTCCGCATGCCTGACACTGAGTATATGTTGAAAAACCACGTCGATTTATCAGCAAAATAACCTGTTTGCCCTGTTCAAGTGTTTCTTTTATCTCGACTTGCATAGGCTTTGAAATAACGCTTTTATAAGCCGCACGCCCATATTCCTGCATATTAATCACAAGCACAGGCGGAACTTTCGCATCATTATACCGTTTTTTAAGCTCAAACAGATTTCCTGTATTTACAGCCCTGTAATACGTAGAAATATCAGGGGTTGCAGAGCCCAAAAGAAGCGGACAATTATGAAATTCTGCCAACTTTCTTGCCACAACTCTTGCATCATAACGAGGTGCCGGAGTCGTTTGTTTATAAGCACTTTCGTGCTCCTCATCAATTATGATTAAACCGATATCTTTCAAAGGTGCAAAAACCGCAGAACGTGCACCGGCAAGAATTTTTATCTCGTTTTTATAAAGCTTTTGCCAAACATCATAACGCTCGCCGTCAGAAATACTGCTGTGCCAAATTGCAACGTCTTCTGTCCCAAATTTCTTCGCCAAACGCTTGGTGAGCTGGGACGCAAGTGCAATTTCAGGTGCAAGGAATAGGACATTTTTGCCTGCCTTAATTGTATCGTCTATGAGTTTGAAATAAACCTCTGTTTTTCCTGATGCAGTGACACCATGAAGAAGGATTTCAGGGTGGGAGTTATTAGATGCGAAGTTGCTTAGCTGTTTTTTTATCCCTTCATAGACCTTTTTCTGATCGCCTGAAAGTTCAAAAAGTGCCTCACGTTCTGTAATTTGCAAAATATCCAACGGATTTCTGTACAACTCTTCTTGATAAAGTTTTACGCAACCTAATGCTTCAAGTTTTTTCACTGTCGCACGGGTTGTTTTGGCGTATTTTTCAAACAATATCAAAGGCATTTTGCCTGATTTTTCAAGAAGTTTTAAAATCTCTGTTTGACGCTTTGTCGCACCGTCGTATTTTTCGAACTCAATCAAGGTTTCGGTTTTTGAGGCTTTTTCGATTAATTTCATCGGAATTGCAGCGTTCAAAACCGTTACCAAGTCGCAACAGTAGTAATTTGCCACCCATTCCAAAAGTTTCAAATAATCAATTGAAAAAAGCGGCGTTTCGTCAATAATTTTGCTGATTTTTTTGACCTTAAAATCACCTGCCAAATAATCAGAAAACCCGACACAAAAAGCATTTACAAGTCCTTGTCGTCCAAAAGGCACAAGAATTGCCTGACCGATTTGGATTTTGTCCTTCATCTCATCAGGAATCAAATAGCTAAATGTTTTTACGCCCAAACCTTTGATATTAACAAGCGCCGAGGCGTATTTTTGTTGTGGTTGTTCAAATAGGGTGGTTTGCATGGGTTAAGACGGTGAATGGTGAGTGGTGAATAGTGAATAGACCATTACAGATACTAAGACACTAAAATATATTTTTGAGCGAAGCGAATGAAAAGAACTATTCACTATTCACCACTCACTACTCACTAACTCTATTCTTCCTCCATAAACTCTTTTTTCGCTTCTTGAATAGCTTCTTCAAGCAAGTCGATTTGATCAGGAGTGAAAGTTACACCTTTTTTAGTTGGAAGCCAAGTTTGACCTTCATCTGTTGTGTAGAAAATTCTCATGTTCAAATAGCTTTTTCCTTTGTATTCGCTAATTGAAATTTGTAATTGTTCTGTGTCTGTTCTTTCGATTGCTGCTAATAATTTTGCGTCTGCCATAAAGTCCTCTTTCTTTTATTAATAAAGTGAATGGTGAGTAGTGAGTTGTGAACGGTCTTTATAGCTCACTTTGTTCGTAAATAGCTTTTGTACAATAGCACCTGTAACGGACTACTCACTAATCACTATTCACCATTCACTCAAATTATCATACCACAGAAATTTTTATGATAAAATAATAAATAAATAAGGAGAAAAAATTATGATAAAAGTTGCAGTTTGCGGAGCTATGGGCAAAATGGGTAAAGAAGTTTGTCTTGCTGTTGAAGAATGTCCTGATACAGAATTGGTTGCAAAAATTGATATTGCAAGTGATGGCATGTATCATTCAATAGATGATGCTCATAGGGTTGAAGATATTGACGTTTTGGTTGATTTTACACAGCCAAAATCTATTTTTGAAAACGCAAAATATTGTTTGAATAACGGAATTAAAATCGTTATCGGTACAACAGGTTTGTCAGATGAGCAGATTGCGGAATTGAAAAAACTTTCACAAGAAAAAAATACAGGCTGCTTGATTGCTCCAAACTTTTCAACAGGCGCGGTTTTGATGATGATGTTTGCCAAATTGGCGTCGAAATATTTTGATAATGCAGAAATTATTGAACTTCACCACAACCAGAAAAAAGATGCACCGTCAGGAACAGCTATCAAAACAGCCGCAATGATGGCAGAAGTTAATGATGATTTTACAAAAAACAATTGTCCTGAAACAGAAACAATTGAGGGGGCAAGAGGCGGAAAATCCTATTCAAATATTCACATTCATTCTGTCAGAATGCCTGGTTATATTGCATCACAAGAGGTAATTTTCGGATCATCAGGACAAATCATGACAATTCGCCACGACTCAATGGACAGAAAATGCTATATGCAAGGGGTTTTGCTCGGTGTTAAGCATGTAAATGAAAAGAATGATTTCGTTTACGGATTGGATAATATTTTGTAAGAAGTGAAAGGTTTACTTAGTTCAAAAATCAGAATGACGTGAGTAGTGACTATTCACGAAAAATAACTAAAACGTAATAATAACTCCGAACTCCGAGTCGGAGTTATTATTTTATTTGATATTGAATTCTAAATAGCTTAGAATATTATGCATTCACTAATCGTTCATATTAATATTCTAAGTTTTCAGCATGACAGTTATTTTAACCTTATTTTTGTTCCTTTTTGGTATCTAACTTGTTCTAGCTGCCTTATTGTATAGGGCTGGTCGCATACAACACCGGTCTTCCAAAACTGACATGCTTAACCAGAATATTGCCATCTTCAATCATTTGCTCAATTATTGCATCTATTGATTTTCGAGTTCTGCCGGTTGCCATTCCATAATATTTTGAGTCGAGAATTTTCCCGTTGTAATCATTTTTCTGAACAGTTTTGCTACCAGTTAAAATTTTGCCAATTCCGCTTTTACCATATTGCCCGCCGAATTCTTTCAAAAATTCTAATACAATTTTTTTGATTTCTTCATCGCTAAACTCTTGTGGTTCAATTGATTTACCCCTAAAAATCGGTTCGTCAGGTAAATTTAGAGCCGATGCTTCTTCGATGTTTCTATAAAATCTTGCAACCTTATTATCTGCCAAAACCTGAGTTGGTTCAAAGTGTCTTAAATACAGCCCGCCAAGTGTTTTTACTCTACTCATCGCAACATAAACCTGCCCACATTCAAAAACTCTTTTGCAATCTACGACAAGTTTGTCCAAAGTCATTCCTTGTGACTTGTGAATAGTTATGCCATAAGCGAGTTTTAGCGGATATTGAAGTCTTAAAGCAACAACTTTATCATTGTAATAATATTCAAATTCATGCATCGGGATATTTGCATTCACTCCGTTGTCGAAGGTAATGTTAATCGTTTCATCATTAAAACCTTGTATAACCCCACAAGAGCCATTAATCAAGCCTCTGTCAAAATCCATATTTACCAAAAGCATTACACGACAACCTTTTTTGAGAAAAATTTCTCTATCGGCACGACAATTTTTGTTAAATATGTCCAAAATCATTTCTTCGCGAGGCATAAATCTTTCGTATACAAGACTTTTCCCTCGATAAACTCCATCTTTTGCAACAAATTTAACTATCGGCTCATCAATTGCATTAAATTTAACTGAATTATACCTGTTTGCCTCTTCATTTGTCGAAAAAATATGTAAAATCTCACCATCATCTTCGTCAACACAGCGAGTTTTCAAAAGGTCAATATCCTCTTCTGTCAAGCGATTTATTCGCATATCCGATAATGCTTTGATAAAATCTTCTTCATTTTGCCTGAAATTTCTTTTAAGAACGACATTCTTCAACTCTAATTCGTCCCAAAGTTCGGTTTCAAAACAATACCTTCTCTCAAAACTTTCCCCCTGTTCAACAGGCGGAAGTTGGAAAAAATCACCAATAAACAACACTTGAATTCCACCAAACGGCTTGTCACTTTCTCGAACTTGCTTCAAAACTTCATTGACGTATTGAAATGTCTCGACATTCAGCATAGAAATTTCATCTATTGCAAGGATTTTGCAGCCGACAATTTGTCTAAATTGTGTCGGACGTTGACGAATTTTATCAACCGTCACATTAATCGGATTTCTGCAAAGCCCGACACCAGACCAAGAATGAAGTGTTTGCCCTTTGACGTTCACCGCCGCAATCCCTGTGGTGCTTGTTATGGTTAATTTCTTTTTGTATTTTTCTTTGAGCTTATTCAGAATATAACTTTTGCCTGTGCCTGCAAAGCCTGTCACAAAGACGTTATCTCCGTTTCTGATAAAGTCATCTATCTTTTTTAAATCTTCATTATCTTCAAATGCAAATTCCGGTTTAGGATTAGATTTCACGTTTTTTTGTGGCTTTTCAGTTTTTTTAATCGGCTTAGAAGTTGAAACAATTTCTTCTTTATCCGCAAAAGGCGCATCAAAATCTATCTGATCGTAGTTTGCAATTACATAGTTGCAAACCTCGCTTTTCCCACTAATTCTGCTGAAAACAATAAAATCCTGACCTTCTTTAAGTTCATAATTTAACTTTTTTTGAGAAACCCACATAGTTGAAGAAAAATTATAAAGTCGCTTAAAAGCCTCTAAAATACACTGGCTGACAACTTGAAACTTGTTGCCGGTCAAATTTGTATGAAGTTCCGGGATTTCTTTTAAAAGGCTTTCTGCAACATTATAAATAGAAGAATAATCAACTTCTTTCGAAGTCAAAAAATTAATTATTTCTTGCGGGCTAGAAAAATTAAACTTATTATTTTGCGCTTCCATAAATTCAGAGTATCACAAAGTTTATTTATCAATCAAGGAGAAATCTTTTGGAAGCTTTTGCTCAATTTCTTGTAATAATTCAGATGGTTTAACATTTAATGCTTCTGCAATTTTGAAAAAAGTCGTCAATTGCGGATCTTTCAACCCTCTTTCAATAGTGCTGATTATTGAGCTTGAAATATCGTTTTCGCTTGCAAGTATAAACTGGCTTTTCTCGCCTCGCAAGTGGACAACACTTTCACCAAGAATTTTCATTATTAACTTTTTCTTTTCATCAATTTGCATTTTTTCATTTTATCCGTATATTAGAATAATCGCTTTCGTGTACGCGATAGGATATGGGGATAATTTATGGCTGGTATAAAGAAGAAGATACTTTTGGATTTGGACGGTGTTTTAAACACTTATACAAAAGATTTTAACCCTAATCTTATTCCCCCGATAAAAGATGGAGCAGTTGAATTTTTAAAACAACTTTCAAAAGATTATGAAATTGTATTATTTACAGTCAGAAATAAGATTTTGGCAGAAAAATGGATTGCCCAAAATAATCTTCAAAAATATATTACCGGAGTAACTAATATCAAAGAACCGGCCTGGCTAATTGTCGATGATCGTTGCATCTGTTTTAATGGAGCTTATGACAAGCTTCTCGACGACATTGATGCTTTCAAAGCCTGGCATAGTGCCTAAGTCTTGAGATTGTTAATATTTGGTTAAAAAAACGGGCTTTTTATCAAAACAGTACAATAATATAAGTGTTGTTGATAAGAAGTTAATTGAAAGGAAGTGTCAGATATGAAATTTTTAGTTAGAAAAGCTCCGGAAAACTTTATTAGAACAGTAAATGATGAAATTAGTTCTTTGTTGAACCGTCATTTTGACAGCTACTTCCCGGAAGCAGCTTATTGGGAAGATATGGACAAATTTTCAATGCCTGTAGAAATTGCTGATAAAGGCAAAGATTATGAAGTCAAAGCAGAACTTCCGGGCGTAAAAAAAGAAGACTTAGATATCGACATTGATAAAAATTATATTGTAATCAATGCTAAAAAAGAAGAAGAAAAATGCGAAGATGAAAAAGCTTATAAAAAATCTGAATTCAGATATGGCGAATTTTCAAGAACAGTTTACTTCCCAGACGAAATTGATGTCGACAAGACAGAAGCAAAACTTGAACACGGTGTATTGAAAATCCACGCACATAAACGTTTTGCAGAGAAAGATGCTAAGAAAAAATTATCTGTAAAATAATTTTGAATTGTTTGAGGAGAGTGAAAAATCTCTCCTCTTAACAAGCTTTTACACAAAGCTTGAAATTTTAGAAAAATAAGTTATAATATAAGAAAGGGCGTGCGGATTGCACTCCGCACTTTAAAAGCCCTCTATTTTGTGATTTTAAGCACTATGATTATTAGAAAAATAAGCCATAGTGCTTTTTCTGTAATACAGAAAATCACATTTATCACCTCCTTTCTTAATCGGTTATACAAATTTCTAGTTTGAGCCGTTAAGTCAGTTAATGATAAATTAGGGCTTACCCTTAATTTTTATACTAACATAAAGAGTTATTATTAAATCATTCAGAAAATGGAAATTATTTTGTTAATGTCATAATTTTTTACACAAGACTTGAAATTTTAGAAAAATAGGTTATAATGAAATTACAGAGTGGCAGTTTCCTAGGCTACCGAATACTCATACGATAAAACTAAAAATCTGTCGAGCTTTATTTGGAATTAAAATTAATATTGCAAACTAAAAAGGTGGAGAATTTCTCCACCTTTGTGTTTATATTCGAGATTGCATTATTTTATTCTTACAGGTACGTTGTCGTTACAATCTTGTTTCCAGTGGTTTGCTTCTTGAGCAACTCCTTTGTAACTTTGGTATGTATTTTTTGATCCTTTTGATTTTTTTACTGTTTTTCCTTGTATTACTTGTCCGTCACAATTAAGTGTAATTTTTAAGCCATCTAAATATTTTAATTCAGGATATTTTTTCATATATTCTTCATTTTCCAACAAGTCAGAAAATTCGGTGTATAGTCTTACTGAGTGGGCATCTTGGTATTTTTGAGCTTTTTCAGGGCTAATAGCAAAAAGTTTATCATATCTTTTTTGATAAAATACTGGTGGGAAAGTATTTATATGGAAGTTTGTTATGCCGTGTTTTAGTTTTTCTGCATGTTTTAATGCTTTCAAAATGTTACCTGATGGTTTTTGTTGTTTTTCGCCAACTCTAACTTTTCCTAAAATTACAGCTTCCCAATTTTCACCTGGATTTACCTTGTGATCACAGAATTCTGATTGCCATTTTTCAACAGGACAGTCATTTTTAATCGGTTGTGGCGGTGGAACAGGTTTGTCCTTATTAGGTTTAACCGGTGGAGTATCAGGATTTGCTACCGGTGGTTTTGCTTCCGGTTTTTCGCCTGGAGCGTAAACTCTGTCCTCAATTTTTCCGCCATCTTTAATCAAGCTTGCAAGCCCAAGTCCAACTGCTGCGCCTGCCGGAGTTGTCATAACAACACCGCTAACTTTTGCTGCTGCGGCTGCTGCGGCTGCACCTCCTGCGGCTGCGGAACCAGCTCCGCCAGCTGCTGCGCTACCAGCTGCTGAACTTGCAGCTGCTGCAGATGATACTGAGAATAATGTCCCAAGACCATAGCCTGCGCCTGTTGCTGCACCAATTGCCAAACCTCTGTACAAGTTAGTACGATCTTTTTCATAGTCAAGGTTTGCTTTTTTAGCCATGTGCTTAACCATAGTTGGTGTAATACCTTCTTCAGCTGCTGCTTGACGTCTTTCTCGCAAACTCAAATGATAGTTTGTAGTTTCACCTTCTTTTGTATGAAGGTTTGCGAAATTTACAACTTTTTTCTTGAACATGTCGCTTGAGAAATTACCGTTTTCGTCATAGAATTCGCCTCTATTTTGTTCAATATATCTGCGAGTTTTTCTGCCTCTAATGTATTCGTTATCAACAAGTTCAGATTCTGCTTTGCGTTTTGCTTCACGTCTGCTCAAACCTTGTTCTCTATATTGTTCAACAAGAGTCTTTTTCTCTGCTTTGCGAGCTTTTTGAGCGCGTTTGTAGTCTGCTTTGTCTATAAATACTTGAGTTGTGTCAACTTCTTCTCTATGGTGTTCGTTTTTAATGTATCTTTCAGCTAAGTCTTCAGCTTCTTTTTGAGTTTTAACTTTTTGACCATTTGACAAACCGTAGTTCATGAATTTTTCAGTAGCTTCTTTTTCAGCTTTTTCACGATCTGCTTTTGTATCGTATTGTCTTTCAACAGTCAAACCCTTCATATAATCATTTTTAGCCTCAACTGAATGTCCAAAAGGAAGAAATATGTCTTTCTTGCTAAGTTGTGCTTCTTTAGCCGGATTTGTTTGTGCTTGAACTTTATCAGTATTTTCTGTTGTTTCTGGGCCTTTTACCACTTCAACTTTTAAATCTTGTGGTATGTAATCTTGTCTGATTCCTTGAATACTCATCTTGTTTCCCCTTTCAATTTCCCTCGTGAATGGAAATTAAACTTATTTTTATCCCCTGTACTCATGTAAACAATTTTTGCTTGGAAAAATTGCCTGCTCTCATGATGTTTTAGATGGGTTAAAGGCTGAAAACTATTGATATCAGGTGATAAAAGGGATTGAAAATTGACTTAATATTTTGTAATATTTTTGTTAAGAAGTGAATAAGGCAATAAGTGAATAGGTGAATAAGTGCATTTAGCTCGCTATGCTCGAAAATATATTTTGGTGCGTAGCACCTGTAACGAACTTATTCACTTATTTTCTTATTCACCTATTCACTTCCCCTACAACCGGACTATTCACATCTTGGACAAGTTGTTGTATCATTTACTTATGGCATTGCTAGAGGTAAAAAATTTAAACCTAGGTTTTAATTGCGAATGTGGTTTTAGACAGGCACTGTTTAATGTTTCGTTTTCGCTTGAGTGTGGAAAAATGCACGCGCTTGTTGGAGAATCCGGTTGTGGAAAATCAATTAGCGCAATGAGTATTTTACAACTCTTGCCTAAAACTGCCAAAATTACAAGCGGAGAGATTATTTATAATGGAGAAAATTTGCTCGAAAGTAATTCCATAAAGAAACTTCGAGGTTCTAAAATTGCGCTTATTCCTCAAGATCCCATGACGTCGCTAAATCCTCTTTATACAGTTGGCGACCAGCTTTTAGAAGTGATTAAACTTCATCAAAACTTAAAAGAGAAAGAGGCGTATGAAAAAGCTGTCGAGGCACTTGAAGATGTACAAATTCCCTGTGCAAAAGAGCGAATGAAGGCGTATCCTCACGAGTTTTCGGGGGGAATGAAGCAACGTGCGATTATTGCAATGGCTCTTGCATGTAATGCAGAAATCTTGATTGCAGACGAGCCGACAACAGCGTTGGACGTGACAATTCAGGCGCAGATAATGAAACTTTTAAAAGAAATTCAGCAAAAGAAAAATACAGCAATTCTTCTGATTACGCATGATTTGGCACTCGTGGGCGAAAATGCAGATTTCGTATCTGTAATGTATGCTGGACGAATTGTTGAAAAAGCTCCGTCAAAAGAGTTTTTTGTAAACCCAAAACACCCGTATTCTAATGCGCTTTTGCGCTCCCTTCCATCAAACAGAAATTGTAGATTAGAAACAATTCAGGGGCAACCGCCTTCAATTCAAGAAGATATTTCAGGTTGTCGCTTTCACCCAAGATGTTCAGAGTGTACAAAAATTTGTACAGAAAAAATTCCGCCTCTCAAAATTGTTGGTGAGGAGCACATTTCAGCCTGTTTTAACAATTAATTTCTAGTCGACGTATGAGGTAGAAATATAAACTATTGTAAAATAATCTATTACAAGAGTAGTAAATGTGAACAATAAATGTTATACTATTCTTGTAGTATAAAGTTAGTGTCCATTCAGATTATAGATTTTGCCATCTATATGACGTATTGTTATTTGAGTATAATGGTGTAGAATAGTTTAAGGATTGTAAATTCAATCGTGATATTAGGCAAAAATTTTTAATCATCGGTTTTATTAAAAAGTAGTGTGCAGGTGTAAATATTGAACGAAAATAAAGAAAAAGTTGTAGAAAATAAGGTTAATACGCCTTTAAAAAGTGCAAAGAACGTTTCAAATCCGTTGTCAAAACAGTTGAATGCGCTTAAAAAACCTGCGCTTAAAACACCTGTAAAAACAACTAAAAAAGAAGAGAAATCTGTTTCAAATCCAATTGGGAGTGAAACATCAAGTATTGTTGCAAGGATAAATAACTTCAATACGAACAAGACTTCTAATAGAATGCAAGTCAATTATATGAATGGACAAAATGCGCGTTCTCATAGGGTAATTGACTATGCGGATTTGATAAATAGTTTAAACAATACATTGTCAAACAAAAAAACGACGCACGAATTGTTTACGGCTGTTCATGAATTGTTTTCTGACAAATTGAATAGTACTTTCACAGCATTTGGAGTTTTTCATGAAAAATCAAAATGTATTAATATAAAATTGTTTAATTCTATGGGGAGTACTTATGCGTCAAAACTTTTCTTATCAGATGAGGCTAACCCTGTTATAGAATGTTTCAATACTTGTAAACCAAAAGCGAGTGATAATAACAGTTTCTTGAATGTTCCTTATTTGCAACAATCGTCAACTTTGTTGTTGCCATTAAACTCAATCAGTGGTTGCAAAGGCGTATTAATTATCGGGAAAAATGATATTGAAAACCACATCGGTTTATTCTCGTTTATTGCGGATTATTGTGCGTTGTTTATGGACAATGTTGAACTTATGGAACAGGCAAATAAGTATGCAAATACGGATACTTTGACAGGTTTGTATACTCACAGAGGGTTCCAAGAAGTTCTTTCTGCCGAGCTTAAACAAGCGTCAGAAAATCATACAAGTCTGTCAATTGTCATGCTTGACGTAAACAATATCTCAAAGATAAACAGAGAACTTGGGCATGCTAAGGGTGACGAAGTTATCAAGCTTCTTGCTGAAAAAGTTAAACAAAATATTCGAAGCAATGACAAAGCCGGTCGTTATGGCGGTGATGAAATTGCGATAATTTTACCTGATACAAACACTGCTGATGCCAAGTATTTGGCTGAATATATCACATATTGTTTGTCTTGTTGTTTTGTTGATGATGTCGGTCCTGTTAAGGTTTCCGTTGGAATTGCAACATATCCTGAATGCAGTGGCGATCAAGAAAAACTTTTAATCTTGGCTGAACAGGCAATGTACATATCTCAGGCAAAGGGTTACAAGGAAGGAATGTCTGCAATTGTAAGCTCTTCAGATTACAATTTCTGGGACGATGAAGCGTTGAATTCTTATGCGGAAGTAATTGCAAAACGTCATTCTCAACTTGGAGTAAACTTTGAAGAAGAACTTGTTCACAAATTCAATAACGAACAAATCGTTTCTCAAAACCATTTAATGGAACTTGCAAACTCTCTTGCGAGCGCAATTGATGCCAAAGATCCTTATACAAAAGGTCATTCTACATCTGTTTCGAGATACTCGGAAGCTCTTGCTCGTGCAATTAATCTTCCGGAAGATGAAGTTCAAAGAATTAAATTGGGCGCACTTCTCCACGATGTTGGAAAAATCGGTATTCCTGAAACAGTTTTGAAAAAGCCCGGAAAATTGGAAGACAACGAATGGGAAATTATGAAACAACACCCTACAATCGGTGCTGAAAAGGTTCTTGCGCCAAATCCTGCTCTAAGAGATTTAATCCCAATTGTAAAATACCATCACGAACATATTGATGGAAGTGGTTATCCGGAACATTTAAAGGGTGATGAAATACCGCTTTCTGCAAAAATTGTAGCTGTTGCAGATACTTATCACGCATTAATTTCTGACAGACCTTATCGAAAAGGAATGAGTGTTGAAAAAGCTTGTGAAATCTTGAAAGAAGGCGCAGGAAAACTTTGGGACAGCGATTTAGTTCGTCAGTTCATAAGCATTGCTCCGTCATTGTCGACAAGCATCTAGTGCTACGCACGTAGCCCCTTGTAACGACATTCATTCATACCTCATAAAAGCAGCTAAGCAGCTAGGAAGCGAGGCAGCTAAGTTTTTAGATGCCAAGAGGCGAAGATGCATAGATGCAAAGTCTGATACGGAAGCAGATGCTATTAATCGTCATTGCGAGACGGAACGATTAGTGTAGTCGTGGCAATCCAGCAATTTAAGGCACTAGGGCACTAAGGTCGTTACAAAATAGATTACGGAGTCGTTCCCTCGCCCCGATGGGGAGAGGGGAGGGTGAGGGGAATTAACCAGTTTGGTGGGTTGGGATTTTTGTCTAACAGTATGAATTTTCAATATGAATTTGTTAATTAATTTTGAAACTAAATCCTTTTGTGCTATAATTAATTTATGAGAAAACCAATTGTAGCAATAGTAGGACGCCCAAATGTCGGCAAATCAACCTTCGTAAACCGTTTAATAGGTACGAGAAACTCTATAGTGGACGATTTACCGGGGGTTACACGTGATAGAATTTACTTTGATGTTGAATGGCAAAACAAACTGTTTACCGTAATCGACACAGGCGGAATTATTCCCGGTGACGAGGACGAAATTATGTTGTCTATCTTTGATCAGGCAAAAATTGCTTGTGAAGAAGCCGACAAGATTATTTTTATCGTTGACGGGAAAGAAGGTGTAAATCCTGTTGACTACGATATTGCAAATATTTTAAGACAATCAGGTAAACCTGTATTTTTAGCAGTAAACAAATCTGATAACAAAGAATCTTTGTTGATGGTAAATGATTTTTATTCACTTGCAATAGGTGAGCCGATTGGTATTTCCGCGTTACACGGCTCTGGTGGTGTAGGTGATTTGTTAGATTTAGTAACAGATGATTTTTCAAGAGAAGTTGAGCAGGAAGAGGACAACACAATTAGAATTGCGATTGTCGGACGTCCAAATGCCGGAAAATCTTCTATCGTCAATGCTTTGCTTAATGAAAAAAGAGTTATTGTATCCGATGTTTCAGGAACAACTCGTGACAGTATTGATAGCTCAATAACTTTTAATGACAGAGAATTTGTGATTGTCGATACGGCAGGAATTCGTAAAAAGTCAAAGGTTGACTGGGGCGTTGAAAAATTTGCTGTAGATAGAGCAATTAGATCTATTAGAGATTGTGACGTTGCGCTTTTGGTAATTGATGCAACTCAAGGAATTTCTGATCAGGACAAAAAAATTGCATCTATTATCACAGAAGCCGGTAAAGGTTTGATTATTGCAATAAACAAATGGGATTTGATTGAGGATAAAAAATCGAATTCTGTTAATGAATATAATAAAAAACTTGCCAATGATATTCCGTTTTTGGAATATGCGCCAAAGATTTATATTTCTGCGGTAACAAAACAGAGATTGAATACGATTTTTACCGAGGCAGAAAGCGTTTATGCAGAATGTACAAAACGAATTTCAACAGGACTTTTGAATAAGGTTATAAAAGAGGCTTATATGCTTAATCCGCCTGCATCTTCAAAGGGCAAACGTTTGAAAATTATGTATGTAACTCAAACCGGAATTCAGCCACCGCATATTGTGATTTTTGCAAATAATGCAGAATTGATGAAAGATCATTATAAACGTTATGTTGAAAACAAATTGCGTGAAGCCTTCGGCTTTTTCGGAACACCAATAAGACTTTCTGTCAGAGAACGCTCCGAGAAAAAATAGTTAAATTTTGAACTGATTTATATCTTCTTGTAAAATAATTGCAATTCACGTCATTCTGAGGTTCTGCTGAACCGAAAGAATCTAGTAAAATTAAATGAAAATAGACTGAATTCTTTGCTTACATCGTAGGCGAGTAACGAGCCGTACGAAGTAGATGTCCTTGTGGTACGCTGCCGCTCAGAATGACAACTAAAGTTGTTGTATTTTGTTCGCTTAATCTATTTCCAAAGAACAGTGCCAGCTGTATTCGGGAATGGACTGATTTTACGAATTCTGTTTTGATCTAATTAAAAGTACTAGTGGAATGATTACGAAGGCTGCGATACCGAAGTATCTGAAGGTTTCGACGTAACCCCATAGGCTTGCTTGTTGGATTAACTGGTTATAAACCATACTTTCTGCCATGTGAGTTGCGTTTGACAAGTCAGTACTTGTCGCAAAGCTTGCAGCCATTGCAGTTGTTTTTTGAACAAATGTGTCGCTTGCAAAATTTAAGTGCCCGACCATCATCATTTGGTGAACTTGTGAAAATCTTGAAATCATTGTTGTTGCAACTGATGTTCCGATTGCTGCCCCAATATTTTTTAACAAGTTTTGAACCCCTGCTGCGTTTGTCTGTTCGTCGTTTGTTAATGTGCTACAAGACAAATTCATCATCGGAACCATTGCCATAATCATACCTAAACCGAATACGAAGTTTGGCAAGGCAATGTCAATAAGTGCTATGTTTGTATTGATTTGACCGAACAGTAAACCGCCAATCCCAAGTATTATCAAACCCGCAATAATCAGTGGTTTTGTCCCGAGCTTCGGAGTTAAAACTCCACAAAGCACTGTTGCCAAAAGGCAACCGCCTCCACGTGGAACCATTGAAAGTCCGCTTAAGAATGATGTGTAACCCATTAGCCTTTGCAACATTGACGGTAAAATAGCTGCTGATGCCATCATAACTCCCATTAACACCATTAGAACAATGGTGCCGAAGAAAAAGTTGCCGTCTTTCATAATCGACAAATCAATAAGCGGTTTTTTCTTTTTAATTTGGATTGTGAAGAACGCAATCATTGCCATCATAGATATAGCAAAGGTTTTGCAAATCCAAGCTGCTGAAAACCAGTCTGCGTCGTTACCTTTATCTAACACAACTTGAAGTGTTAAAAGCCAAATGCATAAGAAGAAAAATCCAGAATAGTCCATTGTAACATTTTTCTGTTTCTTTACGTAATCAGGGTCAAATATAAAGCTTTTGGTGAGGTGGAAAGCCGCAATTCCAAAAGGAACATTGACGAAATAAATGAATGGCCAAGACCAAGTTTCAGTCAACCAACCGCCGAGTGCCGGCCCCATAATTGGTGCCATTACAACTCCAAGTCCAAAAACCGCCATCGCGGCAGCACGTTTTTCTTTTGGGAAGATTTCAAAAATTATCGCCTGAGATATCGGCATAATTCCGCCGCCACCGATACCTTGTAAAATACGAGCGAAAAGTATCATTGGCATTGAAGTTGACAAACCGCATAAAATTGAAGCTATAGTAAATATTGTTATACTTAATAGGAAATATGCTTTTCTACCCATAAGTTTTGAGAAGAAATCAACCGCTGGAATAATTACGCCACTGGCAACAAGATAACTTGTGATAATCCAAGTTGATTCGTTGTGACTGATTGAAAAACTTCCTGCCATATATGGTAAAGCTACGTTTGAAATTGTTTCATCAAGTGCATACATAAAGACGGATATCATAACGGGAATCATGACTATCCAAGGGTTTATATTGGCATGGGTTTTATGCATATTTTTATCTCTCCATTTATTTAAAAAGGCATGACTTTACCTCGTTTCAATAGTTTTCAGGGTGAAAATCAAGCATGCCCCTTGGCTTTTGTGCGTTATCGGATAAATCCTTTTCTTTAATATTAAATAATGAAAAAAAAGTTAATGCAAGAATTCAAATTATGAAGAAATCTTAATGCGAGTTTTCCCCGATAAATAAAGATAAATCCAAAAATCAATCTCATTAATACCTTTAATCTATTGCAATGTCATGGTTTAGTGGTGTATTATATAAGTACGAATAGATAAACGAGATTTGGTAGAAGAAGAAATAATTTAAATCCTGAAAACTCTCTTGTAACAAAACTTTTCAGGATTGGGGTTAGCCTAAATAATCTTTCGCAGTAAAGGAGATTTGAGAATATGCAGAACAATATTTTGGATAATAGCAAGGTAGTAAATCTTACACCGTTGACTTCTAAAAAAACTGTTACGGGTGCAACAATTCCTTGCGAGTTAAGAAATATTAAAGAAAACGGCTTGAAACCGCTTTTACATAAAGTTGTAGTGATTAAAAAAGACGGAACCAGGGAAGAATATAATTTCAACAAGATTGTTAATGCTGTAAAAAAATCTGCCGGAAGAGTTATGATTAATCTTTCAGATGATGACTTTAACAGCCTTTCTCTGTATGTTGAAAGCGAACTTGCAAATCTTGATACAAAAGAGGTTAATATTGCTCAAATGCACGATATCGTTGAAAGCGCATTGGAAGATGTTAGCCCTAAAATTGCAAGAAGTTATCGTAACTATCGTAATTATAAAAAGGACTTTGTACACATGCTTGATAAAGTTTATCAGGAAAGCCAAAAAATTATGTACATCGGCGACAAAGAAAATTCAAACGCCGATTCAGCTCTTGTGTCTACAAAACGTTCTTTGATTTTTAATGAACTTAATAAAGAATTATATAAAAAGTTTTTCTTGAATGTTGAAGAACTTCAAGCTATTAATGACGGTTATATTTATATCCACGATATGTCCGCAAGACGTGACACAATGAACTGTTGTTTGTTTGATGTTGCATCTGTTTTAAAAGACGGATTTGAAATGGGTAACTTGTGGTACAACGAGCCAAAATCATTGAATGTTGCATTCGACGTAATCGGTGATATTACAATGGCTGCTGCAAGTCAACAGTATGGCGGTTTTACGTTGCCGGAAGTTGATAAAATTCTTGCACCTTATGCTCAAAAAACTTATGATGCAAGCTATGAAAAATATATTAAAATGGGGATTTCTCCTGAACAAGCAGATATTCAGGCTACAAAAGATGTAGAAAAAGATTTCCACGACGGTTTCCAAGGTTGGGAATATAAATTCAACACTGTTGCTTCAAGCAGAGGCGACTACCCATTCATCACAGTTAGTGCAGGTTTAGGTCAGTCTAAATTTGAAAAGATGGCAACAATTGTAATGCTTAACGTAAGACGTGACGGTCAAGGTAAAAAATCTTGCAAAAAACCGGTTTTATTCCCTAAAATCGTGTTCTTGTTTGATAAAAATCTTCACGGTGAAGGAAAACCTTTGGAAGACGTTTATAATGCAGGTATTGAATGTTCTAAAAAAGCTATGTATCCTGACTGGTTGTCATTAACTGGCGAAGGTTATGTTGCTTCTATGTACAAACAATACGGAAAAGTTGTTTCTCCAATGGGTTGCAGAGCGTTCTTGTCACCTTGGTACGAAAGAGGCGGTATGCACAAAGCAGATGAAAATGATAAACCAATTTTTGTCGGCAGATTTAACATCGGTGCAATCAGCCTTCACTTACCTTTGATTTATGCTAAGGCTCAAAAAGAAAGCAAAGATTTCTATGAAGTTCTTGATTATTATATGGAATTAATCAGAAAAATTCACATCAGAACTTACGATTACTTGGGTGAAATGAAAGCTTCGACAAACCCTCTTGCTTATTGTGAAGGTGGTTTCTTGGGTGGTCACTTAGGTATTCACGACAAGATTAAACCTGTTTTGAAATCAGCAACTGCTTCATTCGGTATTACTGCATTGAACGAGTTGCAAGAACTTTACAACGGAAAATCTTTGGCAGAAGATGGTGCATTTGCTCTTGAAGTAATGGAATATATCAACAAGAAAGTTGATGAATACAAAGAACAAGACGGATATCTTTATGCAATTTACGGAACACCGGCAGAAAATCTTTGCGGTTTGCAGGTTAAACAGTTCAGAAAGAAATATGGTATTGTGAAAAATGTTTCTGACAGAGGATATGTTTCAAACAGCTTCCACTGCCACGTTTCAGAAAAGATTTCTCCTGTACAAAAACAAGATTTGGAAAAACGTTTCTGGGATTTGTTGAACGGTGGTAAAATTCAATACGTAAAATACCCTGTTTCTTACAATACAAACGCTATTAAAACTCTTGTAAACCGTGCAATGGATATGGGATTTTATGAAGGTGTTAACCTAGCCCTTTCATATTGCGATGATTGCGGTCACCAAGAATTGAATATGGACGTTTGCCCTAAATGTGGTAGCAGAAACCTTACAAAAATCGATAGAATGAACGGTTATCTATCATATTCAAGAGTTAAGGGCGATACTCGTTTGAACCAAGCTAAGATGGAAGAAATTAAAGACAGAGTGAGCATGTAATGAGATACCATAATATTACAAAAGAAGATATGCTCAATGGTGAAGGTTTGAGATCCGTTTTGTGGGTGGCAGGCTGTACACACCATTGCAAAAATTGTCACAACCCTATTACTTGGGATATTGATGGCGGAATTCCTTTTGATGACGCTGCAAAACAAGAATTGTTTGAATCGCTTGATAAAGATTACATTTCGGGCGTAACTTTCAGCGGTGGCGATCCTTTGCACCCTAAAAACAGGGACGAAGTATTCAAACTTGCAAAAGAAATTAAGGAAAAATTCCCTAATAAGACAGTTTGGGTTTACTCAGGATTTTTGTGGGACGATTTCAAGAAAAACGCCGGTATGAAATATGTTGACGTATTTTGTGACGGAGAATTTGTTGAAGACTTAAAAGATGAGCGTATTCCTTGGGTTGGCAGCTCTAATCAACGCGTAATTGATGTTCAAAAATCCCTTGCAACAGGAGATGTTGTGCTTTTGGAGAATAAGTAGTGCTACGCACGTAGTCCTCTGTGGCAATATTCATTCATACCTCATATTTTGGTGGGAAGCTTTTACGCACGTAGCCCTCTGTGACAATATTGGTTCATACTTCATATTTTGGTGGAAAGCTCTTACGCACGTAGCCCTCTGTGACAATATTGGTTCATACTTCATATTTTGGTGGGAAGCTCTTACGCACGTAGTCCTCTGTGACAATATTCATTCATTCCTCATATTTTGGTGGGAAGCTCTTACGTTCGTAGACCTCTGCAACAATAATCATTCATGTCTCGTATATTGTTAAAAAGTATTTGCGAGTAACGAGCATTAATTTTTCTTGCTATTCAGAATTTGCTGTAACGAACTTATCGCCTTAGCGACTTCCCGACTTTTTTAAATAACCTATCCCAACAATTCTAAGCTTTTCAATTTGTCACTGATTTCATTCATAAGATTAACGTCATCTGTCTGACGCGCAAAATTTTGAGCTTTTGTCAACAAGCCTTTCGCCTTTGTGACATTGCTGTGTTCAACCATAATATCAGCGGCTTTTGCGTAATTTTGTGCTGTTTTCAGAGGTGATTCTGCATCTGTGTAGTGTTTAACGGCTTTGGAATATGATTTCAAAGCATCTTGTGAATTACCGAATTTTTCGTAAGCGTCGCCTAGGCTAGATGAAACAAACCCCTTCAACTTTGAATTATCTGTCTGATTTGCCAAATCATCAGCGATTGAAAAATAATTCATTGCCTCATCGTCGTACATATCTGTGAAAATATTTCCCATTTTGGTAAGCGAAGTTGATTGTGCTGTGAAGTTTTCAGTTTCTCCGGCAAAAGAAATCGAATTAAAATAATGATCTAACGCCGGCTCAATCTGGTTTACGTCATCATAAATCTGTGCCATTGAGTAGTGAGCTTTGGTTTTAACGTTGTTGTCCGTTGTGTTTTCAAGCGAGCTGTTATAACTTTTTAGGGCTTGCGGATAGTAATCATGATCATCATAGATTTTTCCGACTTCATAAAAAACTTTTGCTTTTGTTTCTGTGTCCCCTACTTCGTCTGCTCTTTGCAATGCTTTTTGGAAGGTTGCAATCGCTTTTTCAGGCTCGTTTGCATAAGCTAGTTTTTTAGATTGAATGAACAAAGATTTCAATTCTTTGTCTTGCGGAATTAAAGAAACAACTTTTGAATTAGTTTCAATTTCTTTGTCTACCGGTTCAGAAACGGTTTGAGCAACAGAATTTTTTTCCTCTGTTTTAGTTTCTTCTTGGGTACTTCCTTGCGGGAATTTAACCAAAAACTGAGGATTAATTTCTTCTTCATTGTATTTGAAATCAACTTGTTGCAAAAATAATGCATCAACCCAGTTTTCAACAACTTTTGAATCTTTGTTAAGTGTTTGAGAAATGTAGTTATCAAGGATTGATGACGCATTTTTCAAATTTGATTTAACAAGTTTTGTGTTCGGATTGTCTTTTTTTACCTGAGTTTCAATCAAAGAAAGATAGCCGTTTACCTCTTCTTTCAAGTCGTCTGGGGTTCCGATTGCGGCTGCTGTATTTCTAAAATCTTTTAAAATTTGTGCAATATTAATAACCGTACTTCTGCCTGAAAGCGTTTTGGTTGGCATAACCTCGGCTGTTTGTTCGGTTTGTTGTGCAACTTGCGGTTGAACAGTTTTTGGGCTTCTTGCTTGTGCTTGAATTTGAGAACGCATTTGACGCCAGTCAACTTGTTCTCCGTTGTTTTGTTGTTGATAAGCAGGCGTGTAGGTAGGTGTTTTTCGCTCAACATATTGAAGCCCCTTGCTTTTAGCGTTCTGATTTCCTTGCTCTTCACGCTGTGCAGAAGCTGTGTTTTGCTCGTCGTCCTGTTGTCTTTTGACAAGACTGCGTGCATCTTTATTCAAATATGGTCGTTGAAATATACCGTTTAACACAAATCTACCCTCTGGTAAGTCTAATATATACTAAAACTCACCAATTTACGTCATACTTTCGTATGAATTTGTAATTGCGTTGTCACAATCCAATTCTTTCTACGGTTTATGTTTAAGGTTATTTTATTGAAAGTCAAAATTTAGTCTGCAAGAACGTACATTTCGCAATTTTTACAATCAAATCTCAACGGATATTTTTTGCCTTTTTCATCGATTAAAAATAATTTTTTCGGCGATTTGCACATATTGAGTGCAAATTTCAGACAATGTTTTGTGTGCATAAGCTCAATAGGGCGTGCTTTTGGCAAATTTGTTTCAAGCGACATTTCACAAACATTACACCCAGCATTTTCATAAAAACATTTTGCCTGAGAATTATGGATATTTGCTCTGTAATCTAATTCTTTTTTTGGAAATTCCACTTGTCGTAACGGTTTTTGGACTTTTCTTTTGTAATTTTTCAGGCGTTCGTCCATAAGTTTGTCGAGAATATTTCGTCTTAATTCGTTTATTTCAGAAATCGGCAAAAACGGCAATTCACTATGAATTTCAACGTTTTCACAATAAAAATCGCTTTCACCCGTTTTTTGAAGTTGCGTAATGAAATTTGATTTCATCTTATCCGGATTTTTCGCCTGTTCAGTTGTAGAAATCGGCATTTGGACTGTATTTTTGTCCTCATCAATTGCTTTTAGACAAGAGTTTTCAAAGATGAATTTTACACCAATTTTTCGTTTTGTTTTAGAATTTTCGAGCTGTTTTTCAAATTTGCTGTCAAAGTTTCTGAAAACCTCTACACCAACGGCGATTTTGTCCATTTTGTTCGGGTAAATTTTATTCCCCTCTACTTTGTTTATAAGACAGCCTGTTTCATTGAAATAGAGCCCGTCTTGCGGATTTAATGTATAATTTGCTCGTTTGTCTTTTGTTATTTCAAACCAATTTTTACCGACTTTTGAGATTTTTCCCAAGTGTTCGCCGAGTGATTTTGGACTGTCAAAGTTAAAACATTTTTTTCTTTCGGTAAGAAAATAGTCTGTGAAACCTCTGTTGAAACTTTTTCTAACGTCGGGTTCAAAGTCCAAAAATACCTTGCCGGAAGAAGTTTTTAGTGCCAGTTTGTCAATTTCTTTTCGGTAATATGCGACGACGTTTTTGACATAATTCATATCCTTCAAACGACCTTCAATTTTGAAAGATTTTACACCTGCATCAATCAGTGCTTTCAAATGTTTTGAGGCATTAAAATCCCTCATGCTCAATAAATACTTGTCTTTTGCCAAAACATTTCCAGCATCATCAACTAATGTGTACTTTTTGCGACAAGCCTGAGCACATTCACCCCTGTTGGCAGACCTTCCACCAATATATTGGCTCATATAGCATTGTCCGCTGTAAGAAACGCAAAGTGCCCCATGGACAAATGTTTCAACCTCAATCGGTTCGTCTTTTGAAGCGTAATCACAAATTTCTTTAATTTTTTCCAGCGAAAGTTCTCGTGCCAAAATTACACGTGAAGCCCCCATTTCTTTGAAAAATTTAACCTTATCCAAACCACGATTGTCGCATTGTGTGCTTGCATGAAGTGCAATTGGCGGAAGTTTCCCGTCTAGTGCAAGTTTAAAAATCCCCATATCCTGAACAATTATGGCATCAACTCCGATTTCATAAAGCGATTGGATTAATTTTTTCGCTTCAATAAGCTCACTGTCTGTCAAAATCGTATTTACTGTCACGTGGACTTTCACATAAAACTTGTGTGCATAGTCGACAATTTCCTTAATATCTTCAAGTGAATTTCCGACTTTTTTGCGAGCACCAAAATTTTGTGCTCCAATATAAATTGCGTCACAGCCTGAATTTATTGCAACTATTGCAGTTTGTTTGTCCTTTGCAGGTGCCAAAAGTTCAACTTTTCTCATAGAATTTATTATATTACAAATAAAAATATTGCGATTTTACTTAACATAAAGTGATTTATCTGCTATAATCCAAGTATGGATAATTATGAAGATTTTATTTCTACTGTAAGCCACGAATTAAGGACTCCTCTGACATCAATAAGAGGGTTTTCTCAGACTATGCTTGCGTCTTGGGATAAACTTGATGATGAAAGCAAAAAGAAATTTTTAAACATTATCGTTGAACAATCAAACAGGTTGATTAATCTTGTTGAGAATATGCTCTCGGTTACAAAATTGCACAATGCAAAAGAAAATTTGATTTTGAAAGAATTTTCGATAAAGCAACCGATTGAAACCGTTGCCTCGATTGTAAAAAACCAGTACAAAGATAAAACTTTTGAAATAATAATCGACAAATCTACTCCTGCAATTTTGGCTGATACAGACAAGTTCCAACAGATTATGACAAATTTAATTGAAAACGCTGCAAAATACGGGCTTGAAAACTCGACAATAACCATAAAAGCAGGACTTTCAAATTTAAAAGCTATCGAAGCTAATTGTTATTCCGATAGAGAAAATGTGTCGATTAAAGTAATCAATTTTGGGGGCGAAATCCCATCTGAGGATTACGAAAAAATATTCACGAAATTTTCAAGAATTGATAATCCGCTAACCAGAAAAGTTCAAGGAAGCGGACTGGGATTATATATTACAAAAAATTTGGTCGAAAAAATGGGTGGCAAAATTTCTGTAAATAGCACGTTGAAAGATGGTTCAAAAGACGTTTATGTTAACACTTTTGAGGTGATTTTACCCGCCGAAAACATTGAACAACAAGCGAGGGAAAAATGCAGTCAGTAACTCTAATTATCGACAAAAGACGAGAACTTTCTACAAAGTACAAAAAGCTCCTAGAAAACAATCATAGCAAGGTTTTTATAACAAAAAATCTGCTTTCGGCAATGAAACTTATTCAGGATAAAGAGCCTGATTTGATTGTCATTTCGGACAGTGTAGACGGGAGTTTGTCCGATTATTGCAAGAAAATTAGAGCTTTGACATACAATATGCGACCAATTATTATTGCGACTTCAAAATCTGCCGAGTTGCAAGACAAACTTGATGTTCTTGAAAACGGTGCTGATGATTTTATCTCAGAGCCTGTGAATTCGGAAGAATTTTTGATGCGTGTGAAAGCTCACTTGCGGAGAGAATTTGAGTCTAATATGGACTTAAAACACCTCCTTCCTGGGAAAAACTACTCAATGCGAGCTCTAAAACGTATCGTAAGCGAGGAAAAACCTTGGGCTGCAATGCTTGTGAGTATCGAAAATTTTGAAAACTACAAGGAAACTTATACAGAACTTGCCTCAGATAAACTTGTTCAAACCTATTGTGCAATTATAACTTCTGCCCTTTCAGAAGGAGATTTTTTAGGTGCGATTGCCGAAAACAAGTTTATCATAATTACGGATAGTATAAAATCTGAACAAGTCGCAAATTATCTGACTTTTGCATTCGATTCGGTTGCCTCAAAATTTTATTCGCAAATGGACAATCGACGCGGGTTTATGATTATGCACGGAGATGAGCTCGCCGGAAGACGTTCCAACTTTGTACATACAACAATTGGGGTTGTGACAAATGAATTCGTTCAGTACAAAGAATCAGGACAGTTGTTGAATGCACTTTTGAGAATTCACAAACTTGCTGACGTGCCGACAAAATCAAACTTTTTGACCGAAAGACCTTTGATTAGTGGTGAAAATTCGATTGATAATGAGATAAATAATCGAATTTTGATAATCGAAGAGGACGAAGCGATGACAATACTTTTGACGACTATACTCGACCTTCAAGGCTATGAGGTGAGCGTCTTAACGGATTATGAAGTCCCAAATGAAGCTAATCCGCCTGCTTTAATAATTCTTGATGCCGGAAAAATTGATGAGTTAAAAGGTTTAAAATTGTGTCAAAAACTTCGTGAAAATTCGATTTTTGATAAAACAAAAATTGTTGTAACTTCGATTTTGCACGATAAAGAGCTTGTTTTGACATCAGGTGCAGATTTGTATATCCCAAAACCTTATGAGATTTCAAATCTTATAAAATGGGTTGAAAAGCTTTTGGATAGGTAGTGGTACAGCTAAGATTAAAAAGACGATAAGACGATAAGGCGATAGGACGATAGGACGATAAGTTCGTTTCGATTAAAATAAAGTAGGTCGGCATTGCCATGCCGACAACGAAACTGATAGCAACTATTTCTGTAATGAACTTATCGTCTTTACGTCTTAGCGTCTTTTTTTAAGAGTTGTAGGTTGGGCATACCTGCCCAACATCGTCCAATGAAAAATATCTAAAACGTATATCTTGCGCCTATTTCACCGCCGATTTTGCCTCCAGAGCCATAAGTTACACTTGTATCAAGAGCAAGTTTTGGAGTCGCTTTCACTCTTGTCCCAACTTGTAATTCGCCAAACGGGTGAGATTTAGTGCCGTCTGTAGTTTTTGTCCAAACTTTACCAACTTTTCCTTTTGCGAAAACAGTAGCATCTCCAAAGTTTTTGCCGACTTGTTGATAAACGCCACCATTGAAAGAAAATTGTTTTGTTCTTGCATCTGAGGAATAATTTGTTGAATATCCTGCTCCTGATTCAAAAATAGTATTGCAATTGTTTATGCGGTAAGCACTTAAAAGCGTCGTTGCAAATCTTTTCGTACTATCATCTTTGCCAAAATCGGTTTTAGAGTGGAGTAAAAAGTCTGTTCCGTCTGTGTCTGTGCCATATTTATTATAAGCACCGTCTAATGTAATGTTGTAACCTGAAAACTTTCCGTTTCCGAATGAAACATCTGTTGAAACAGCACCATTAAGCCCCGATTGATATTCTCCGTACTCTGTTCTGTTCAAAGTCACACCAGACGTCAAAGTTGCACTTTTTGTGATAATAGCTTCTGGATTTTCTTTAGAAACTCCGATTTGTGTTTTAGAAGTGTTTAAACCCAAACTGTACTGGTTTTTTCCACCTTTTAAAGTTGAATTCAAAGTGTTTGTGGTAGTTGTCACAATATCTTCTTTGGTCTTGATGTTTGAATAAGAAAGATTTACTTTTTTCAAATCTGCGGCGGTCGTAATTGTTCTTGCAGTATCATTTTGATTATATGATGTGTTCAAAAAATTGTTGTCATCAATTCTGTACATCAATGAATTTTCGGTATAAATTCCACCTTGCTCGTCAGAATATCCGATTTTTGACTGCAAATTAAACTTTTCGCCGGTTTCGACAAGCTCCTCTTTGCGTTCTTTGTCCTGATTTTCAACTCCCATTGGGTTATCAGGATTTAACAATGGCTTTTTGACTCCAAGTCTAATCGATGTGTCATCTTTATTTGTTGTCAAATTTGCATCTAAAGTTGTTTTACTTTTGAATTCGTGGCTGTAGCCGACATCTCCGTTATATGTGAATTCTCCGTTTTCTTGTCCGATTGTGGCGTTAACAGAAACTCCGCTGTCAAAAGTCCCGTTGTAACCGAGTTGTGCACCGTGGGTAATTGTGCCGTTGTCCTCTCCGAGCGAGGTGCCAAAATTAAGACCTCTAAAATCTTTGCTATAAGAAATTTGTTCAGAATGTGAGATTTCACCACCATTTTGGGCTAAGTTTGCGTCAAATTGAACGCCCTTTAAAGTCTTATTGTATTGTACAGAATATATTTGAGTCGGGAGTTTAGAGTCTTTGCTAATTGTTGTAGAAGTTGTTGCAGAAATATTGCCGACAGAAGTTGTTACGGCATCATTTTTTTGAACAGTTACTTCTTCAAGTGTTTGTTTTTCGCCGTCTTTCTCTTCACTTGCTTGGACAGTGATTTCTTCTGTGTTCTCGTCGTTTCGCAATACTCGCTCCTTGTGTATATATTATATAAAACTTATATATTCGGAGAATTGCGTTTTCGTATTCGAGAATATTTACAAATATTTACGAAATCAAATTAACCAAACCTGTTGAGTGGTCAAAGTGGCATTTTGCAATGCTGACTTTACCTGCTTTTACGGCCTCATTGATTACAACAGAATGCTTCATCAAGTAGTCCTCAACCCATTTTGTGTGCTCTTGCGCAAAAAAGTTATGGCAAGTTATATCTTCTTTTTTATCCAAAACAGGATAAACACATTTCAAAATCGAAGAAAAATCTTTCATTGGCTCCGGATAATGATCTTTTGCATATTTCATAACCCCGCAATCATCGTGTCCGAGAAGGATTACGAGCGGAACTTCAAGTTTTTTTACTGCATATTCAACGCTTTCCACAACGTTTGGACCGGTTGTCATTCCTGCAACTCTTACAACAAAAAGTTCTCCAATTCCGCAATCAAAAATGATTTCCGGTACAACTCTGCTGTCAGAGCATGTTAAAACGCATGCATAAGGTTCTTGGTGAAACGCGTACTTTTTTAAGGTTTCAAGGCTCATGTTTTTTGTTGTCGGCGTACCGTTTACAAAATTTTTGTTGCCTTTTAATAATTTATCCAGTTCTTTTTTAGCTCTTTCTATCATAGAAAGATTATATGGGATAAATAAGAAAAAGCAAGGAGCGGTGAAGCAGCTTAGTCTCTATGCCTCTTGGCATCTAAATCAGTTTTTTCGTGTCGGATTAGCAAATCCGATCTACGTTACATCTAGCCGTCTTTTGTAAACATTTCTTTACAAACTCCTCAAACCCTTAAAGTTTCCCCGCAAATACGCCGTAATTCAAATTAAAGGAAAAGGATTGCCATGTCAGTAAACAGTGTACCAAATAAATATGAAATATTCCAAATTTTCTACTTCAAAGAAAATAACAAGTGGTTAAGCATTACTGATGCTATGCAATACTACTATGACCTTGATGATGAAAATAGAGCTAAGTTTGAAAATTTTTATGAAGAAGAAACAGGTTACGAAATTATTAGCCCTAACGGCTATGGTTTGGATAGATGTGTAAATTCTACAACTACAGACAAGGATAGCTCAACTGCCAAAGTTATTCGTACTAAAAAAGTTAAAACTAAAAAAGTAACCAAAGAAGAGAAAGATAATGGCAAAGTTGTTCGCAATCCTGAAAAGAAAGATGGTAAAGTAGTTTGGACTACAAAAGACGTACCTGTTTATGAATCAACTCTTTCTACTTTGAACAAAGCAAACATTGCTGTAAAAGCTACAATGGAAGCTGTTGCGAAGAGAAGAGGTATAATCCTTGATCCTGTTTGGTCTGCTTATACTGCAGAAGAAATTATGGCAATGTATAACGATGGTGTTAATATTCCTCAAGACATCGTTGATTTGGCAAGCACTGAATTACAAGAAAATCCGACAGTAACTCCTGATGATGAAGAAAATGCTGATGGTGTAGAAGATGAAACAACTGAAAAACAACCTTTCCTTAACCTTATCCCTATCGCAAAAGACAAAATCGAAAAGTGCGAAGAAAACAATGACAAATTAGAAAAAGAAATTTCTGATCTTATTCCTGAACAACAAAAACAAGAAAAAGACATTGCAGAAAGCATCAAAAAACAAAGAGAAACTCTTGACGAGTACCAAAATTCAGTAAAAGAATATACAAAACTTCAAAAGAAGATTGAAAACGGCGAAACTTTGACTGAAAAAGAACAAAAAAGATACGAAGATTTGTCAAAAGTTTTGGGTGCTCAAAAAGATGAAACAGACGGATTTGAGCTAGATAAAGCTGAAATTACAAAATCATTGAATGACATCAACATTCTTGCTGTTTTGGGTGAAAAACTTGCAGATGAAACAATTGAAGTTGGTGACGAACTTGGAGATTACACATCTAAGACTAACTACAAAGCTACAAGAAAATCACTACTTCCACAAGTTGGAGGTTGGCTTGGTACTGCTGATTTTTACATGACTATGGGCAAAGCAATCGGCAAAGATGCAGTTGATATCGGTAATGACACAAAAGAATATTCTACTCAAACTCAAGGTTCTGTTAATGGAATTGCTGATACTTTGGATATTAAAGGAGATCTTGCTTCTAAAGAAGCTATCTTGAACGGCGAAGTTCAACCTTCTGAAGATAATTCTGAGGAAAAAGCTGAAAAAGATAAAAACCAAGACAAAGAACAAGAAATGCCTTTGGTTGTAACAGATAAGTTTGTTGTTGACCTAATCAAAGAAGGCAGAGGTATTAACGCTGATTTAGCTAAACAAATTAAAATTGCCGGCAGACAAACAAAAGTTGCAAAAGGCGATATCGTATTTGCAGGCTTGTCAGACAAACGTGTTACACAAATCGTTAAAGCATTCTACGATGCCGAAGAAAAACGTCAACAAGAAATCGAAAAAACTGAACAAGAAAACGAAAAGAAACAACAAGAAATCCAAGACGTTATGGACGAAGCTCAAAAACGTGCAGAAGAAGAAGCAGAAGAAAAAGCTAAAACAGAAAGCCTAGATCCAAACAATACTGACATTGATGCAATTATCAATGGCAGAAACGACAAAAACAACGATGTTCAAGTTGAATACACTGACGAAGAAAAGAAAAAAATTGATACACTTAACGGCGATATTGCTAAAAACAACCACAAAATTGAAGGGGTTAAACAAGAATCAGTTCAACATAGAGAAGCTGTTAAGAAAAGCACAGCAAAAGAAAAAACAAAAATCGACAAATCAATGCCGATTGAAAAAGATGCTCAAAAAGTAAATCAAGCTTACCAAGAAAAAGACCTTCCTGAACACGATGAAAGAATGGATTTCATCAATAAAGCAGGCATGATTCTTGCCGGTATCGGAGCCGGTGAAATCACAATCGGTTCAAGAATGATTGTTGTAGGTCATGCTTTGATGAGCGACTTCTTGACTTTGCAACAAGGTATTGCGCTGGTTACAGCCGGTTCTATAATTTTGACAAAAGGAACAATCAGCTTAGGAATAGGTTTGACAGCAATGAAAGTTTCTGATGACGAATCTTTAATCGAAAAAGCTGAGAAAAAGACTGATATTGCGGAAGAAAACATCAATAAATCAATCACAGACTTGTCAACAGTAGACAAGAAAATTATTGATGTAACAAAAGCAATGTCTGCCGGCGGAGAAGATGACAGTGCAGATACCCCTTCTGCAACAGAAGGTTCTGGCAACGCAGAAAATAATGATAACGCACAAGGCGCAGACGGTTCACAAGATACTCAAAACGGTGAAAACGGAGCTCCAAACGGTGTAACAGCACAAGCAGCTACTAATACAGCACCTGCAAATGCCCCTGCTGCAACAACTACAACTCAATCTAAAACAATAGCACCAACTCCAAATGAAACTTCAAAAACAGTTAGCAACGCTGCAGATTCAGCTGAAAATAATGTAGAAAAAGAAGTTGATAATGCTCCTTCAACTGACGCTCCTTCTGTAAATAAAAATCAAGCAGAAAGAGCTATTAAAAATGATGAAGATAAAGATGCAGAAAATCCGGCAGCTGTAAAAAAACAACAAAAAACAAATGCAACAACATCTACAGGTGCTAAATCATCTTCTTCAAGTAAAAAAGAAGCAATGTCAACAGACCAAGCTAAAAAAGATGTTAGCAAATCAAAAGAAGCTGCAAAAGATTCTAGCAGAGATTCTGAAAACGTAAAAAAAGACACAGATAAAACAAATAAAGAACTTAAAAAAGAAACAAAGACTCTTACTAAAAAAATGAAACGAGATCAAAA
>ERZ1034878.151-NODE-151-length-37397-cov-12.157571_pt1 | contig 37397 bp, 51 predicted proteins | sample MGYA00520593_ERZ1034878 | MGnify/ENA primary metagenome ERZ1034878 (study PRJEB33766, sample SAMN09781724) | gut metagenome | biome: gut microbiome | host: Homo sapiens | place: Madagascar | study: EMG produced TPA metagenomics assembly of the PRJNA485056 data...
TACGCCCATTGGGCGTACATTAACACCCATGGACAGCAAACAAGCAGTCCACCGCACCGGCGGCTTCCGGGTCTCAATCAGGAGAACATCATGAACACCATCATCGCTACAGCAAAAGTCCGCACCGTAACAGCTCGCCTGGTGCGCGACGATTTCCAAGGGCTTGTCATAGAAGTCGCGGGTGCAAACAAGTGGCTGCTGTGCGAAACGCCTGACAATACTGCGCGCATGGATCTGCAAGAGGAATGGCGCGACGAAGTGGAGCGTGCATTGATCGCCGCAGGCGCAGACCGAGATGACGTGTGGATGGCAGACTGGCAAGTCGCTTAATCCTCAACCCAGATACAGGCCCTTCGGGGCCTTTTGCATCATGACATACCGCATTTATCTACGAGACGCCCAGCAGCAAGTGAGTGACAAGACCGTCACGGCCTCCCGGGAGGTGGCGATTGCTGCATTCAAGGCGCTGACCGAGCGTGTAGACCTCGATGGCTCGCGCATGCTGGCTGTGCTCAATCGCGACGGAAAGCCTGTGGCTCATCATGATTTCAGCAAGCCAGCGCCGCCCGCTCATGGCTGCGATCCTGCGCGGTGGTGGCGAGGCCGCGTGCATGAGGTTGACTTTACGAAGGCTGGCTAATGCAGAAGCCTACATCTGAGCGCATTTGCGCCGCTGAAAGACGGCGCATAGTTATATCATCAATAATCGCAAAATGGTGTTGGTCATGAGTGCAGAAATCAAGTCTCTTGTTCTGGATACTTGGGCAGGCCGCCGCTGCGTCAATTGTGGCGAGACTGTTTTGGTCCCCAAGCACGCAGTTGTTGACCTCCCAAAAGATACTCACAAGGTCGAACAGGGGTACTACGACGGCCATTTAAATGGCTATGGAGGCGTGGTTGATGCCCGCTAATATCCTGAACCTCCCGCAGTACAGGGTGCTGCGGGTTGAGGAAACCGACCACGATTACCACTCCTTCAAAGCCCGCTCATGCGGGCTTTGTCGTATCTAAAGCAAAGATTAAAGGCATTGTCACCATTGTTATAGTGTAAATCTATCTGGCATGATTCTTGTTTTTCAGCCGATTTATTGAATTTGGCAAATTGGGCTTGTTTGGAAGAAATTACCGTTCGTCGTGATTTCTTTATTTTCTTGTTGCAATAGTTCGGAATCTGAACTATATTATCTCCAACGGCACAGCAATAACGCATAGCCAATCAAGGAGAAGCAGCATGACAAAGTACATCGTTTCCGCAAATGGCACTGAATTTGGCACATACGAAGCCAATAGCGAGCAAGAAGCGCGTGACATGTGCGCAAAAGATGCAGGCTATATGAGTGAGGCTGATATGGTTGAACAGCTTGGCCAAGATTCTGAGTTGGTGGCCGAGGTTGCATGACATTTAGCCTTAAAGACTGGCAAGCGCGGCACAAGTACACATACGACACTGCCGCGCAAGCGCTCGGAATTGGGCGCACAACGTATTACGACTATCTCAAAAAGCCTGAGCTGCCTAAGTGGCTGGTTCTGGCTTGCAAAGCGATAGATGCGGGCATCGAGGCGCATGATTTGGGCAAATTGGGTCTGGGGCAGTGCCCTGATTAATAACCGCTTGTCCGGCGTGTGCCGTTTGTCGGAAAGTTTGTTTTTGTGCTTGCAATTTACGCCCAATGGGCGTACATTAACACCCATGGACAGCAAACAAGCAGTCCACCGGCCCAGAGGATCTGGGAGTCCGAATGAGGGATCACATCATGAAACTCTTTCACACAAGCCCCAGCAAGATTGAAAAGATCAACAGCGATGGTCGCTTCGGTGAGTTCCTGTTCTTTTCTGGCAATGTCTACACAATGACTGTAGCGGCTCCAGTGGTCTATAGCTTGGAGCTGACTGACAGTGATGTGATCAAGGCTAGCCAACTGTTCTATCACGAAGATGCAGCAAAGCTGACGGGATTAGTGGCCGAGCTGGCGGAGCGTCTGGGTGTCGATGAAGACACGGCAGAAGCATTGATCGAGGAATCAAAGTCTGTCTATGACATCGACAGCATCGAAGCCGAAGACGCAGCAGATGCATCTTGGGATGTTCAACTCTTCACCGCCCGCGCTGCAAAAATTCTCGGCTTTCGTGCGGTGCAAGTTACAGATGAGCAGGGTGCGGCATGGATGGTTGACATGCTCGGACGAGAGAGCGAACTGACGTTGCAATAAGCGCAACTCCCTGTGTTTTTAAGCGCAAGCCATAGCCCCACGTGTAGTGGAATTTTTGGATTAAGAAAATGGGAAAGCATCGTGCATGGACGGATCAAGAAATAGCTCTGCTCGGAACAATGAGCGATGCTGATCTAGCCGAGAAACTTGGGACAGCGAAAGCTAATGTCACATCACGGCGACTCAAGCTCGGTATTGCGCCCTTCAACGCGCACAAATCCACAAAGACCCACCCTTGGACCGACGAGGAAATCGCGCTTCTCGGAAAGATGCCGGACGCGGCTGTAGCTCATGTTACAAACAGGGCGCTCAACAGTGTTCAGCAAATGCGTCACAGAAAGCGTATCCCTGCTTACAGCAGAAAAACCAGCAAAGACATAGATCGCGCTTTTATTAGCTGGGATAGAGCCCTTGAAATGCCAGCTCCTGAACTCTTCGAAGCAATACAACAGCACTACGCTCACTGCTTTGGCTCAAAACTCACGTACACGATCCTGGCGTGCATGAGTCACTACAGCTTGTCTCGCATGCAAAAGTGGTTCACGGCTGGAACTGCGCAAGAACCCATTTCCGTTCCGACGCGGCACCACTTGTGGCTGCTGGCCAAATCCTGGGGCTCAAAATGAATATCGCAGACAAATCTCAAGTCGTCATCAACGTGCCGTCCGCAAAAAAAGGCGCGTGGGTAGCGGCCAGCCGCGCCCAAGGACGCAAGCTCACAGACTGGCTTATTGAGCGCATCGACGCGCCAGAGCTGCAGCAAGACGCCGGGGACTTTGACGGTTTTACGCTAAATGTGGGGGTGTTTTACCCTTTTGAACGCTACGTGCTGGCCCTGCCTGACGCTGACGCCCGGGAGCTTTTCCAGCGCCTGCGTGCGCTGGACGCACGGCAGGAGGATGCCGTGGCGGCTATCAAGATTGCGCGCAGCTATCTTGAAAAGCGATGCTGCATAGCTGACGGCACAGCAGACAGGGACCTTTTTCACGACATCAATGCAGACGCGCTGCACTACTACGGGGCAGCTCCTGAGCTGACGCACTTTGATCTGCTGGAGGCTTGCGCGCAATGACACAGCCTGCGCCCGATGAAATACGTGCTGCGCGTGAAGCTGCTGGACTTACGCAGTCCGCTGCAGCGGCACTTGTGCACGCCAATCTGCGCAGTTGGCAGAAGTGGGAAGCTGGCGAACGGGTGATGCACCCCGCTTTTTGGGAGCTTTTTTTAATCAAGAGCGGGCAGCAGCGCTCAATGCAATAAACCGTTTTGCAGCTTGATCGCTTGGGGAACTTTCCCCCCGTGTTACCGCACGGGGGGCGCGCTTCGCGCGCTGGGCAGGAGCAGGCGCAGAAGCAGCGCCCGTAACGAACTTCTCACCCACGTAGGCAACAGGTGCACCCACTTCAGCAGTGTGGCCCTGATATGTCACCACGTGGTGCCCTGCCCCTGCCCCACCTCAGCGGGAGCCGGAATGCTTTCGCTTTGGCTTTTGTGGGCAGGCGCAGGACTTAAAAGAGGCTCACAGCCAGCACCGATGCATTGCTGCACAAGAGATATCAGACTGTCGTAGCTCTTGACACGGCTTGAATTGGAAAGCTCTAGGCTTGCGATATTGGCCAGAGCCAAAAGGACAAAGCCGCCATTTGAGATACAGCCCCCATGCGTATCACGGGTGGCCAGCGCTTCCTGCAGCAAGGTGTTAGTGGTTAATGACATGCTTCCGGCTCCTTTTATTGTTCGTCATTTGACCAGAACGACGACCAAGGCGGCTACGGCCACAATGGCTGCAACACCGGCCAAGAGCGCGGCCATCATTGCCCCGCTTTTCGCGGTTTGAGCATCGCGGCTGCTGTTCACGGCATCGCGGCCCGCCGCTTGAGCATCGCTTATCTGTTGCTTTAGCTGGTTGCCCGCATCAACCAGAGCGACCCCCACAGCTTCTGCAACGGCCTTGCAAGCCTGCTTTGCTACATAGTCCGCCGCTTCTGTTATCACGCGCCCTGCAACGTCCTTGGCCTGCTGCTGCTGCTGTTGCAATGCAATGGTTAGTTCCCGGCTGGCTTCGCTGTAATTCTCGCTGGCCAAGTCGAGATAACGAGAAAGTACCATTTCATTTATGGTGACGGTGACAAGAATAGGATCATCCTTGCCAAGCAAAACATTGTGCTTAATTGCTACTTGTTTGCGTATTTCATCAATATCTATCATTAGCCGCTCCTGTATTTAAATAACAACGGCTAATTGTTCAAAAATTGAGTTTTTGATTTTTGCCAAACGAGATTTGGCCATTAATTTAAAGTCTTCCGATACTGCAACTTCATCAAAAGTGAGCTTGCTATCAAGCATCAATTTAACGTCTTCGCCAAATGTGCTGCCAGTTTGTCGAGCAATGCGAACAATGCCGCGTACACGGTCTTTGTTTTGCTGATAAACCTTCATTTCTTCAAAGGTTTTTCCTTCGGCTTCAATGTCGCCAAAAAATTCATTTAGCCAAACAATAATTTCAGCATTGCCCGGCATTTGTTCAACCAGTGAAGCAAAACCAGCAAGCGTGTCACGAATAGCTTGGCCGCCAGTAATTACAGTGTGAATAATAACTTGCTTGCCATTTTCGCCAATCAAATTGATAGCGTCATTCTCTGCAATGTAGTAAGACAATGGAATAAAAGAAGCCGCGCCATTATCAATAACAAAATTTGTATCAACTTCAATAACCTGTTCAATCAGTTTGTCAAAGTTACGTTCAATCAAGCTGCCGCCTTCCATCAATTCCAAGCGTTCAGCATTGAATGCTTTATAACCGGCTAGTGTTGCGTTTACCGGGTCAGTATCAACAACGGTCACAGGGTTGCCGCTTGCGCGCAGGTATTGCGCAATCAAAGAAGATACGAACGATTTACCTACGCCGCCTTTGCCTTGCAGGGTGAAATGTACTTGTTTCATTTTGGTTTCCTTTTCTTCAAATAAGGTCGCGGTCGTTTCCGCTATTTGGGTCATGTGAGAAAGGGACGGGCTTTGCTGCTTTTTGTCCCCCGGTTGCTGGTTTTGCAGGGTTGCTTGTGTTGCTGCCTGCCTGCTGCGTTGTGGCTGGGTTTGGAGGCCAGCCGCTGGTTTGGTTTTCTTGTCCATGATCGTCTTCCTTCGCCAATAAATACCTGCCTACATATCGGTTGAACTGCGAGTAACTGATGCCGAGGGTTTCCGCGTGATCCTCATATATAGATCGTTGCGGGTGCCCGGCGCTCATTAGCTCTCGGAACTTGTCTGCGTGGGCGAGGAAGGCAACCCGGCCATCACCTTTTCGGCTCTGTTTGCCGGTCATCTTTCACTCCTTTTTTTGGTGCCCCAATCGGGCAACGCCTGCATTGTATCCTGATATGCGATCATATACAACTATACGCGAACAAATGCAATCATATGCGATTTTACGCGATAGCGCAAGCGCTTTTGCGCGATCGTATGCGACTATACGCAATCATATGCGATTTTACGCGATAGCGTGGGGTTTTGTGCATTTTTTGGGCCTTAACTGGATCAACTGCATTGAATCGCGTAAGATTGCGTGATAGAGGATGGCAAGATGTGTGTTGTACCGGTACGGGCTGCGCCCGAACCAGTCCACCACCTGCCTTATTCGCCTTCGGCTCAACGTGCATCTTGCTCTGCGAGGCCCACAGACGCTGCCGCGTCTTACGAGAGAAAACAAAGGATGATCGAGTGAATGAGAAAGACTTAAAGGCACCAAAGAAAAGGGAAGGGCGGCCACGCCGCGCCAGAATTGAAGTCTGGCTAACGCCGGAAGAAAAAGCGGTAATTGCTCAGGCAGCCGCAAATGCGGGACTTTCGGAATCGGCATATTTGCGGGCGCTTGGGTTGAACACGCCTATTAGCTCAGTTTTGGATTTGAATGCAGTCACCGACATGGTGAAAGTTAATGGCGACCTTGGCAGGGTTGCTGGGTTGTTGAAACTTTGGCTTGCTGAAAAACGCGGTCAAGGTGCCCAGCCAATAGCTGTTGAAGTGGTCATGGATGAATTTAGAGACATTCAGAAGTTAATGCGGGACTTGATAGCGAGGGCATTAAATGATCGCTAAACGAGTTCCAGCCTCAAAGGGGCAGTCTAATGTAGCGAGACTGGCCCGCTATATTGTCAACGCCCAAGGCGGACTTGATCCCCGAAGCTGGGAGCGTACAGCAGATTATATTCTTGATAGCAATTCAGAAGCTAACGAGAAAGGCGAAAAGGTTGGTGGCGTTCGCGTTACTAATTGTTTTTCAGATGATCCAGCAGATGCAACTCAGTTAATTCTAGCCACTCAGGCAAAAAATAAAACATCAAAAAAAGACAAAACCTATCACTTGGTTTTTTCTTTTCCACCGGGAGAAAAACCACCATTAGAAGTATTACATGCAATCGAAGATGAATTATGCGCAACAATTGGATATGCAGATCATCAAAGAATATCAGCGGTTCATATTGATACAGATAATTTGCATGTTCATGTTGCAATTAACAAGGTGCATCCAACTGGGCACCAAAACATAGAGCCTTATTACGACAAAAAAAGATTGATGGCCGCATGTGAGCGGCTGGAAGTTAAATACGGCTTAGAAAGAACCAATCACGGACTAGGAGAAAATCAGCATGAGCAACGATATGACAGAAGTAACGGACGAATACAACTTGGGCCAGAGCAGCGACCCGGAGAGCGTGACAGCCTTTTCCGTGCCTATTTACGAAAGTCCCACAATCTCAAGACTGGCAAAAGACCAGAGGCCCAAACCCTCAACGGTTTGCGAAACTTGTCCGGCTGCAATATGGCACACCTTAGCGAACGAGGTACGCTGTTATTGCCGAACAATGCACGTCATGGTTTGGAGCAACACGGAGAAAAACCCATTGACGGCCTGCGATGGACGAGAAATGGCAATAGAACAGATGATGGTCGATCAGATGGAATAGGGCCAACAGTCAGCACTATTGAAGCGCAAAGCGGTATTGAAACGCTGGCCAGCTACGTTTCAAAGAATGTTGCAGCCGCTATCAACGAGGCAAAAAGCTGGCAAGGAGTGCATGACGCACTTGCAGAACATGGGCTGGAAATAAAACCACGCGGGGCCGGTTTTGTCATTGGTGATGCAGGCTTGCCCTTGTGGGTGAGAGCCAGCCAGTGTGGCCGGGATTTGGCCTTTAAAGCCATGACCGAACGGCTTGGCCCATACGAAGCATATCAAGGGCAAAACGAGGGCAAAGGGCGCAAGGCCAGATATACGCCAAAGCCCGTGCATCAACACGCCAGCACTGCACAGCTTTTTGCTCAATACCAAAGAGAAAAGCAAGCCAATCTTGCAGCCCGCAAGAGCGGCTTTGAACACCTAAAGAAAGAGAGCGCCACATATCTTGCGGAGCTGCGGCACTGGTCAGCGCAGCAGCGGGCTTTGTTGAAGGTTAGCGGTCGTGGTGTGACTCGCCGCACCATGTCAGTGACCATCAAAAACCAAACAGCAGCAGCGCGTGAAAAGCACAAAACAGCCATACAGCAAAAGCGTGAGCAGCTTTACAAAAGCACCGTGATGCCTAGCTGGGCCGACTGGCTGGCAAGACAGGCCGAGCAGGGCAACCCTGATGCGCTTGATGTTCTGCGAAGCAGGGCGGAGCGTGAAGAAAAGCTGCGGGGTGATTTGTTGACGGCAAAGAATGCCGACCGTGCCAAAGCCGTTTTGTTGAAGGCATTGAAACCAGCAACCCGGCGCGATGGCACCGTGTCCTATCGAACGGCTGATGGTGGCATGGTCATTGATCGAAAAAGCCACGTTCAAGCACAAAAGGCAACGACAGGCGCAGCCCTTATTGCACTAACGCTGGCCGCTGAAAAATTCGATGGTCAACCTCTGATTGTTGAAGGCACAGAGCAATTTAAAAAAGAGGTGGCCCAGCTTGCAGCTATGCACAGGCTGAATGTTGTGTTTGCTGATCCAGTGATGGAGGAAGCAAAACAACAGGCCGCAATTGCAAGAGAGGCTGAACAACCCAAGCCAGCGCAGGCAACAGGTTTCAGCAGTTTGGTTGCTCATGGTCGGGCACCGTATGAGAACAGGCCGGGCAGTAGAGAAAGCTACTTTGTGACGCTGGAAAGCGACAAAGGAGAGCAGCACACCATATGGGGTGTTGATCTTGAAAGAGCCGTTGCCGAGTCAGGCGCAGAGCTTGGCGACAAGATCAAATTGGATCATGTGGCGGCAGAGCCGGTGATGCTTCCGAATGGCCAAACCGCACAGCGCAATCAATGGCGTGTTGATAAGGCACCAAAAGAAGAAAGCCGGGCCGCTTCCGCTACTACAGAGCCGCCGAAATCTGTCACTGAATGGATTGAAAAACGGAATAAATCACGCGACAAAATATCGTCTATAGACTATCATAGAGCATGGCAACAAACTGATGCGGGCCGGGCCACATATCAAGGCCGCCGCAAGATGGAGGACGGCACCGAAGTTATTTTGTTAAAGCGTGGTGATGAAATGCTAGTGAAGCCAGCAGGCCCGCGTGTCGTGGCTAAAGCAAGTAAATTTAAGGTTGGTCAACCCGTCGTCCTCGATGCGCGTGGCCGTTTTGTAAACACTTCAAGAGCGATGGAGCGATGAGCGAAAAAAACACTTCAATCGTCAAAGCCCGTGTTATCGGGGCGACGATATTGGTCATATTCATAGTGGCTGTTAATGCAGCTTGCACTCAATTTATTGCAGCCCGGCTGGGGTATCACCCCGCGCTTGGCAAACCCATAGTGGGGCAGTTTTACGGGCCTTTTGACTGGTGGACTTGGGCCTTCAAGTTCTATGACGCTGCACCTAATACCTACAACTACGCATTCATAATTTTCATGGTTGGCGTGTTGCTTGGGATTGTCACTTTTGTGCTTGTCGTTGGCTTCAAATCCCGAAGCAGCCGCAAGCATTCTGATGTGCATGGTAGTGCCCGCTTTGCGGAATTTTCCGATGTGCAAGAAACAGGACTGGTGCCCCAAGCTGGAAAGCGTGGCGCGGGTGTTTATTGTGGTGCTTTTGATGATCCGAAAGAAGAACGCACACACTATTTGCGCCACGATGGCCCGGAACATATTTGCGCGTTAGCGCCCACCCGATCCGGTAAAGGTGTTGGCCTTGTTGTCCCAACACTTTTGAGCTGGCCCCATAGCACTTTTGTTCTTGACCGAAAGGGCGAAAACTACGCTATGACCGCAGGCTGGCGACGCAAAGAAGCAGGCAATGTGATTTTGCGATTTGACCCAGCCCAGCCGGGCGAAAGTTGCGGATGGAACCCACTATCAGAAATTCGCTATCGCACACGCTTTCAGGTCAGCGACACGCAAAACATTGCCTTGATGGTTGTTGATGATGATGGCCGTGGTATTGCGGGCGACCACTTCCGCACAGCAGCTTTTGAACTGTTGGTGGGCCTGATACTTCATGCCCTTTACAAAGGCGAAACAGTGGGCCGCACACCTTGCCTGCAAGATTGTGCCCACATGCTTACTGGTGTTGGTGATTTTGCTGCACCTGATACCGAAAACGACTTAGCAGACAACGAAGAAGGCGACCCGAAAGCCTTAACCGGGCTATTTTCGGAAATGCGCGACGTTGCTTTTGCTTCAACTGATCCAGCAGACAGAGAAGCCAAACTTGTGATTAGTGGCGTGGGCCGCCGTATGCTTGAAACGCCAGCGCGTGAGCTGGGCAGCATTATTTCAACCGCAAACAATGCGCTTTCTTTGTACCGTGATCCGATTGTTGGTGAGAACACTTCACACAGCGACTTTACGGTGTCTGATCTTATGGATCATGACAAACCAGTCTCGTTGTACTTCATAACGACCCCCCGCAACGCAGACCGTATGCGCCCGCTGGCCCGCTTGTTGTTGACGTTGATCGTCAGCACCTTGGCCGACCGCATGGAATTTGATGATGGCCGCTCTAAGACGGTACATAAGCACCGCTTGCTGTTGATGCTTGACGAGTTCCCAACGCTTGGAAAGTTAGAGGTGTTTGAAAGTGCGCTGGCATTTATTGCCGGGTATGGGATGAAAGCCTACATCATCACGCAAGACGTGCAGCAGCTTTACAAGGCATACACCACAAACGAAAGCATCATATCTAACTGTCACGTTCGCATTGCCTACGCACCAAACAAGGTGGAAACCGCCGAGTGGATGAGCAAGATGGCTGGACAGTCAACAGTCATTAAAGAGCAAATCAGCACGTCAGGTAAACGCTTTGGCATGGTACTTGAGCAAGTTTCACGCAGTTATCAAGAGGTGCAAAGACCCCTCATGACTGCTGATGAAATCATGCAATTACCGGGGCCAAAAAAGAACCCAAACGGCGACATTATCGAAGCAGGGGAAATGCTTGTTTTTGTGGCTGGCCACCCGGTTATCCGAGGTCGTCAAATCTTGTATTTCCAAGACCCGACATTTGCGAAGCGTTCCAAGATTGCGCCGCCTGAAAAGACTGATGTTGTTAGGCAAAGACCTGCACAAGTCAATCACGAAGAGCAGAAGCCGAGCGACAGCCCGGAAGGGTTCAAAGTCTTATGAGCCGCGCCCATACTTTTGGAGTCTTGGGTGTGAGTACCGCAGCCGCACTGGCCATACTTTTTGGTGCCGGTCATGCCCTTGGCTTTCGCCTCAATTTCACAGATTCAGCACCGCTAGGCTTGTGGCGAGTTCATCCACTCGCAGCAATGGAGCGCGGCGAACTGGTGGAGGTTTGCCCACCTTCACTGCCAATAGTCCGGGTGATGGCTGATAGGGGATACCTTGGCCCCGGTGATTGCACTGCGGGCGTTGTATCGCTTTTAAAACCAATTGCGGCCGTGCCTGGCGATACCGTCACGGTACGAGCTGGCCAGCCCCTGCAAGTCAATGGAAAGGCGCTGCCTTGGACAGAGCCAATGGCGACATTGCCGGGCTGGCCAGAAGGTTCATATGTGGTGGCAGAAGGCTATGTATGGCTGCTTTCAACGTACAGCAAAGGCAGCTTTGACAGTCGCTATTTTGGCCCGGTGCCGATGGCCAATGTTCGTGGTCGCGCTGCGCCTGTACTGGTCAACGGCAACACCAAAAACATGACTAAAACAGATGGAGGGATTCAACCATGATTGGCATTGAATTGATGATGGCCTGCGCTCCGATGGTTGCCCCTGAAACCATCCAGCAAGTCATTCATGTTGAGAGCAAGGGCGACCCCTTGGCAATCAATGTGAACAAAGGGCGGCTTGCGCGAAAGCCGACTGATGCAGCCGATGCGGCCACGCTTGCGAAAGAGTACATAGCACAAGGCTACACAGTTGATTTAGGGCTGATGCAAGTCAACAGCAGCAACCTATCTGCGCTTGGCTACCGCGTAGAAGATATGTTTGAACCGTGCAAAAACATTGCAGCAGGTGCCCGCGTTTTGTCCGATTTTTACGCGAGAGCAAAGCCCAAACATGACAACGAGCAAGCCGCTTTGCGGGCTGCATTGTCCGCCTACAACACAGGCAATTTCATTAACGGTTTTAGCAATGGCTACGTTGCTAAATATGGCATTGGTGGCCCTATCAAGCTGGAGCGAGTTCCAGCGATCAACCCTTACACGGCAGACACAGCTGTGACTCTTAAACCTCGAAAGGAGATAGCAATGAATAACACCAAAGAAACGGTGCTGCCGGTCGTTAGCGAGTCGGCAGATGATGCGCAAACCCCCGGTGTGCAAGTTGAATACACCGCCGATGCAGCAGAGGAAAACGGCGCGTTTGAAGAAACAGCATTGACAGAGCAAGAAGCGTGGGAGGCTAACGCAGACCTTGTGGCAGACCCTGAAAGTACCGGGATTGTGATTGCCGGTCAGAAGGTAAATCGCGGAGGAAACTAACCATGAAAAAAGAGTACGCCGAGGAAGTCGCGGCGCGGATCATAGAGCAGTTGGAGCAGGGCACCGCGCCGTGGCAAAAGCCGTGGCAGCCCGGCGAGCTGCGCTTGCCGTACAACCCGACCACCGGCAAGGAATACCGTGGCATGAACAGCCTTTGGCTGCACATGCAGGGCCACAGTGATCCGCGCTGGATGACCTACAACCAAGCCGCCGCCGAAGGCGCACAGGTGCGCAAGGGTTCCAAGGGAACCCATATCGTCTACTGGAAGTTCAGCGAGGAACGAAAGGCCACTGACGAGCAGGGCCGCCCGGTCATTGACCCGGACACCGGCAAGCAAAAGACCGTGACCGTGCAGCTCGAACGGCCGCGCTCATTCACGGCCGTGGTGTTCAATGGCTCGCAGATCGACGGCTTGCCGCCGCTGGAAGCGCGACCCACCGGGCCAGAGCCGGAGCGTCACGCCCGCGCCGAGGCCATTTTGGCCAATTCGGGCGCGGTCATTCGCCACGAACCCGGCGACCGGGCTTTTTACCGTCCCAGCACGGACAGCATTACGCTGCCCGAGCGCAACCAGTTCCCGAGCGCCGACAACTACTACGCCACCGCGCTGCATGAGCTGGGCCACTGGACGGGGCACCCGTCGCGGCTTAACCGCGACCTTGCGCACCCGTTCGGTTCCGAAGGCTACGCCCGCGAAGAATTGCGAGCGGAAATTGCCTCGCTCATGTTGGGCGAACGCCTCGAAATCGGCCACGATCCGGGCCAGCACGCGGCCTATGTCGGTTCGTGGGTTAAAGCCTTGAAGGAAGATCCAAAAGAGATCTTCCGGGCAGCGTCCGATGCCGAGCGCATCAGCGCCTACGTGATGGACTTCGAGCAAGAACAGATGCAGACGCAAACCGTCGAGCGTCAGCCCGTGCCGGAAGTCGCGCCCGAGGTTGCGGCCGAGCTGCAACGCGATCACGAAAACGCCGTGGAAGGTTATTCGCCGCTGGAAAGCTGGCAGATGATGAAAGCTGAAGCCGAGCGAAACGGTTATTCCGCCCGTATAGGCTTCGCGTCTGGTGAGTTGGGCGACTTCTACGAAATCACCTACCACGACCAACATGGCGAGCCGTCCGGCATTCGCACGGAAATGTATGGCGATAGCAAGCTGATGACCGAGTACAACGGTACGCGCTTGTCACAGTTCATATCGAACGACGACGAAAGCCAGCCTGCAACGCTACGCGCAGCTATTCAACAGCACGAAGCCGCCAAGCAGGCGCGGCAGGCAGAGCAGCAGAGTGTGCCGTACACGCCCGGCCAAGAGCCGCCCGGCTACACCGTTCAGAGCCGCCGCACCGTACCGGAGAACGCCGCCAATCACGCAGGCCAGAACGCCGTCTATGTGCAGCTTGATGACGGCCGTAAGGCTTGGGGGTTCGGTGCGACCGACGAAGCCGCCGAGCAATCCGCCGTAGAACGTGCGCAGCGCGTCGGCCTCGATGCCGACCGGGCACCGACCCGCGCCGTTCTGCATGAGCAACCGGAGAAGCCTATGCAATCGCGCACCTATCTGGCGGTGCCTTACGCCGAGAAGAACGAGGCGAAGGCGCTGGGAGCCAAGTGGGACAAGGAAGCAAAATCATGGTACGCACCCGAGGGTGTGGACGTGGCCACGTCTGGCCTTGCCCGGTGGAGCGTGGACAAGGCCAACGTCGTCACCGCGTCGGAACCTAAGCCCGCCATCGAGCAGTTCAAGGACGCATTGAAGGATGCGGGCTTGCAGCTCAAGGGCGAAGTCATCACGGACGGGAAGATGCAGCGGGTGCCCGTCGATGGCGACCGGGGCGGTGCCACCAGTGGCGCATACGCCTACCACGAAGCCGGGCGCACGCCGGGCGGTTTCATCCAGAACTACAAGACCGGCGAAGTTGTACATTGGAAACCCGAAGGCAAGACGCCGGAACTCAGCGCCGCCGACCGTGCCCGGCAGGCCGCCGAGGCGGCCGAGCAGCGCAAGGCACGCGATGCAGCCCGCCTGTCCGAGCACAGAGCGACCGCCGCCGCCGCGCAAGCGTTGTGGAACGAGGCCCCGGCTGCGACCGCTGATAATGCCTATTGCAAAGCCAAAGGCATCGCCAACCCGGTAGGCCTGCGCGTCGTGCCGGACAGCGTTTCGCCGGAGACTGCCGCGCACGGGATCAAGATCGCCAAGACAGCCAAGGAAGCCAAGGCGCTGCGCGAGGCTGACCCGACCAACCGGGTTTTCAAAGCGGGCGACCTGCTGATACCTGGCACAGACGGCGAGGGGAAATTGTGGACGCTGCAAAGCGTCAATCCCTACTTCAAATCGTTCATGAAGGGCGGCCGGAAAGCGGGCCTCTACACCGTTGCCGGTGCTGACGATCCGCGCAAGGCGCTGTCCCAAGACGGCGATTCCCCTTTGGTGCTCGCCGAAGGCTACGCCACAGCCGACACGGTTTCGCGTCTGCTGGGCGGTAAGCCGGTCATCGTGGCATTCGATAGCGGCAATCTCGACGCGGTGGCCACCGAGCTGCGCGAGCGTCACCCGTCGCGGCCGCTGTTGATCGCCGCCGACAATGACCACAACACGCCGAAGGAGCTGGACGCTAACGGCAAGCCCAAGGTCAACGTTGGACTGGTGAAGGCCACAGAAACCGCCGAGAAGCACGGCGGCGGCGTCATGGCCCCGCAGTTCAACGACGGCGAGAAGGGTTCCGACTGGAACGACCTCGCCGGGAGCCGGGGCGACGAAGCTGCCCGCCGGATGCTCGCCGAGCAAATGGCGGTAGCCAAGCGTGATGCGGCCATAACTGCCGAACGGCTGACCACCCTTGCGCGTACCCGCGACATGGAAGCCCGCAACGACCCGACGACGAGCGCCGACGATGCGGCCGTAGCAACAGAGCGCGGGCACGCGGCCGAAGTATTGGCCGGTGCGCAATCCGCGCTCAGTGAGGTGCGCAGCATGGCCGCCGATGGCGTGACCGGCAATACCAAAGGGGCAACCCGTTCGGCTGCTGCCGTCAAAGCCGGGATCGACCGGAAGACCGAGGCGATGCACGACCGCGCCAAAGAGGAACGCCAGGAAGTGCTGAGCCATGGCCAGACCGGCCCGCTCGATGGCGTCAACGCTGGCGTGTCGTGGAAGAAGCTACCCGAGCAAGCCAAACAGGCGCTCATCGAGGACGTGAAGAACGGCAAGGACGTGGCCTTGCCGAAGGACGCCCCGGCCAAGCTCAAACAGATGGCAGGCCTTGAACCGCCCCCCGCGCCGCGCTCGCGCAGCCGTGGGATTGATGCAGGCCTTTGACGAGAGACGGCGGCCGGGCGCTGTCTGGCCGCTAAAGACTGAATAGGAGTACGACCAATGACTACATTGGTAATCGTGGAATCACCGAACAAAGTAAGCAAAATCAGCGCGATTCTCGGCGACGGCTACAAGGTCATGGCCAGCGTTGGCCATGTGCGTGACCTGCCGCCGAAAAAGCTGGGCATTGAACCGCCTTCCTTCGAGCTGACCTATCAACCGACCGAGCGCGGACAAGGCGTTTTGGCCAAACTCAAGGCCGCCGTCGCACAGGCCGACCGCGTGTTGCTGGCCACCGACCCCGACCGCGAAGGCGAGGCGATTTCGTGGCATCTTGCCGACGCGCTACGCCTCAAGAATCCCGAGCGCGTGACGTTCACGGCCATTACTAAGGAAAAAATCCTTGCGGCCTTCGCTGCGCCGCGCCCGCTTGACATGCAGCGCGTACACGCGCAGGAAGCTCGCCGGGCACTTGACCGCATCATTGGCTACCGCGTCAGCCCGGCATTGTCCGATGCCACCGGGCAGCGGCTTGGTGCGGGGCGCGTGCAGTCTCCGGCTGTCCGCCTTGTTGTTGACCGCGAACGGGCCATTGCCGCATTCAAGGTCACTCAGCACTACGGCGCCGAGCTGATTTTCGAGAACGACGACAGCACCAAATGGAAAGCACAGTGGGACACAAAACCGCATTTGCCCGAGGGCGAAAGCTACCTGCTGGATTCCGCGCTGGCCAAGCTCGCCGCCGCCGTTCGCAACGTATCGGTCGCCGAATACGAGGACAGCGAGAAGGGCCGGGCACCTGCCGCGCCGTTCACCACCTCGACGCTGCAACAGGCCGCCGGTCAGCGTCTCAAGTTGAAGCCCAAGTGCACGATGGAACTGGCGCAACGCCTTTATGAGCAAGGCGCGATCACTTACCACCGCACCGACGCCCCGAACATGGATGACGAAGGCCGGGCAGACATTGCCGCCTATGCGCATGGCGCAGGCCTGCCGCTGGCCGAGAAGCCGCGCAAGTGGAAGGCGAAGGAGGGCGCACAGGAGGGCCACGAAGCAATCAGGCCGACCCATGCCGCCGATCTTGAATGCGGGGAGAACGACGACGAGCGGGCACTGTACCGACTCATCTGGCAACGTGCGGTCGCGTCCCAGCTTGCCGATGCGACCTATGCCGTCCGCACCGTGCGTCTCAGTGGTGACGCCGAGGGAACGCCGGTATCGTTCAAGGCGACCGGCCGCACCCTGCTGACGCCGGGTTGGCTGGGCGTCTACGCCGACGATGCCGAGGACGAGGACAGCGAACCAGACGAGGCCGCCAACAACCCGATTCCGGCGCTTGCTGTGGGCGCGGAGCTGGTAGCGGCGGACGGCCGCGTACTCAGCAAGAAGACCAAGCCGCCCGTCCGGTTCAAGGAACCTACTCTTGTCGCCGAAATGGAACGCCTTGGCATCGGTCGCCCGAGCACCTACGCCGCGATCCTCGACAACATCACCACCCGCGAATACATCGTGGCCGACAAGAAGGGCTATTTGCAGCCGTCGTCTATCGGTGAAGTGGTGCGCGATGGTCTGGTTGACCGCTTCGCGTTTATCGACCTCGACTACACCCGAGGCCTTGAGGAACAGCTCGACCAGATCGCAGAAGGGCAGGCCGACTACCTTGGCGTTGTGTCGGCCGCTTGGGCCGCGCTCGATGACGAGCTGGGCAAGCTGGAATCGGCCGCCCTGCCAGTTGCGCATCCGTGCCCGACGTGCAGCAAGCCGCTGCGCCGGATCAAGGGGCAACACGGGTTCTTTTGGGCCTGCTCAGACCGGGAATGCAAGACCACCTTGCCGGATGCCAAAGGCAAGCCCGGCGAGCGCAAGGCACCACCACCGCCGACCGGCATTGCGTGCCCGAAATGCGGTAAGGAGCTGGCCCACCGCGTCGGTACGAGCAAGCCGGTCAAGCGTGGGATGAAGCCCCGTCCGTATGACTTCTATAGCTGCACCGGCTTCCCGAAATGCGATGCGAAGTACAACACCGGGCCGGATGGCAAGCCAGTGTTCGGCGATGACGCGCAACCTGCGCAGGAGGTTGAGGCATGACGCTGTTCAGCGAGTACACCGATGCCGAGCTGGCCGCGCTGCCCGATACCATCGAGCCGCTGACCACGCTTGAACTGCGTTCCGTTCTACTGGCCCTCGACGGCGATAGCTTTCCGCCGCACTCGATGTACACCAAGGGCTTGGCCAGCGCGACCGAGAAGATGGAACGGATGCTTGACGAGGTGCGGGCTAGACTGGTGCGCGAGCGTTACCACAGACCGGCCCCGGTCGAAGACTAAGGCCCGGCAACGCAAACAGCAGGGGCCACGCCGCAAGGCTGGCCCTTTTTCTATGGAGGATCGACCGATGTTCGAGAAACTGCGCCTCAACCGCGCATGGCGTGCCGAGCTGCGCGAGCTTGACCAGAAGAAGGCCCCGGCCCATCTGGCCAAGCCCGACGAAAGCAGCCCCGGCCGCCTCCTTTGGTGCCTGCCGGTGCCCGGCAAGCCCGATGTTTTTATGGCGCTGGAAAAGGGCGAGCACGCCGATCACGACAGATTCGTGGTGCCGGTCAACGCCGTGGCGTTCAACCGGCTATGGCTGGCCGGTGGCCTCAATTCGCGGGAGCGGCCGGACGGGTGCCTGCTGCGCCGGGATATGCCCGCCGATAGCAAATACCGTCACGCGGCAGCCTGCTTTGCCGAGGGGCCGCGCTCGCCTGTGCCGCTGGCCAGCGTCTCGATGGAGCGCACTCGAGACGGCACCCAATCGGTCAGCTTCGGCGACGGCGTGACGCGCACCTTTTGGCTGTTGGCCAACAACGTCGCCGCGTTTCCCGTCCTGATCGCAGGGGAGGCCGCCGCCAAGCAGCTCGCCCAGCTCGCCGGGACTGACGGCAGCATTTTGCGCGTGTCCGAGGCTTTCCGGCAGGCCGAGCAAGCCCCGGCGACCGCACAGAAGACGACCGGCACCAAAAGGGAAGGGCAGGGGGAGGCGGGGAAAGTGCCTCAGAGGCCCGCACAGGGCCACAGGCGGCCGTCCCGAGGTGGCGGCATAGCTATCGACTGACCAGACAGCAAATCGTCAGTTGATTGCCAACTCGAACGGAGCGGCATTGCATTCATCGTTGCCACACAACAGCTTGAGGCCCGGTTTTCCCCATGCCTGCGCACCGCAGCAGGGGCAGCGGTACTTGTCCCGATTCGACTTGTTCCCGGCCGGTGCGGGCTGGATCAGTCCGCCATCGCCTTCGTCGCCATCACTTTCACCGTCGCCGAAGATCGCCACGATTTCAGTTCCGGCAGGCGGGTGACGGTCGAACCACGTAATGCGGAACTCGGTCTTTAGCAGCGCCTCGGTGGCCTGCATGAACGGGCCGCCCTCAATCGCGTAGTCGGCCATCTTCTCGCCGGTCTTCTTTCCGCCGGGCTTGCCGGTGTCCGAAGGCATCAGGCCGATGGACTCCATTTTGTCGGCCCATTCCTTGTTATGGTAGCCCCGCCGCCCCGGCTCGCCGAAATGGAACTGCCAAGCGTGCGCCATTTCGTGAACGAGCGTCTGCAAGATTTCGAGCAGAGGCACGACACCAAAATAGGACGGATTCATAGCGATTTCGTCGGTCATGGTCTTTTCGTGCCGGTTGGCAAACCGACGCGACGAGAAATAGCCATAGGTGCGTTTTTCGCGCTGCATCGTGATGAGGCAGTGCGGTAGCTGACCATCGAACAAGGCCGCGTTGTAGTGCTCGAACGCGGCTTGAAGTTCGCCATAGGCCTGCGTCGTCGGATCGAGAACCGTCACTGTCATTTAAGCCCCCCTTTTGGTGTTGAACGGGTTGTGTTTGCTCAGGCCGTGCTCGGCCAGTACGTAATCCAAAGCGACCCGCGAATAGTCGCCACCGCTGCAAGGGCGAACCCGGCCTTTCTCGATCAGGTACAGGCCCAGCAAATGAAGCTGCCGGGCCATCGCTTCGAGTTCGGCCGTTGCTACGGGTTGTTGCTGCTTTGCACTGGTCATCGCCGCATCCTCTCACAATTGGATTGCATAATCCAAATGATAGCCTATAGAGTATCTTTTGCAAGTCCGGGAAACGACCGTTTGCCGGACTGTTGTTTTTTGTCCGAAAACAATACATTGCAGACGTTTGCCGGACAATGTAGAATTACGGACAATAAGCGGACAATTTAAAGGAAATGGTGGCCATGCTTAAAAAATTTTTTGGTAGCCGTATTGGTGAATCGAATGAAATCATTGAAAAATTGAACTTTGCCCGATCTGTTGGTAAGCGATTGGACGAACATCGGGAAGTTGTAGAAGCCATCGAGCGAGAAACAAGTTTTTTTCATGAGCCAACCACAAAATGGCACCTTGGCCATATGGCTACTCAAGACGACTATTTGATGCGCCTTTATTTCATCGTGCATAAGTGCTGGCCAGATGAAGCGTTAGGGGCAAAGAAAAAGATGCAAATCAATGGGGAATATGTACGACCACGCCCGTTGATACTTGGCCCTTGCGGGTTGCCTGAATACAGGCCAACCAAGGAGATTTAAGAGTAAATGCGTGATCCAGACGACTTAAAAACATTGGACATGGGCATGACCACTTTAATTGGTTATGCCCGCGTATCGACTGCCGATCAGAACATGGCCATGCAGATTGAGGCACTGGAAGCGGCGGGCTGTCACCGTATCTTTTCAGATGTGGCCAGCGGTGCTAAGTCAAATCGACCGGGGCTAGATGAAGCCCTAGCCTTCATGCGTCCGGGTGATACTTTGCTTGTGTGGAAGATTGACAGGCTGGGCCGATCCACTTCCCATTTGGTGCAAATCATTGAGGACTTGCGAGAGCGCGGCATTGCTTTTAGATCGCTAAATGATCCCGGCATGGACACATCGACTAGCACGGGAAAACTCATTTTTGGATTTTTCGCAATGCTTGCTGATTTTGAGCGCGAATTGATCCGGGAAAGAACCAAGGCTGGCTTGGCTTCTGCCAAGGCCCGTGGCAGAAGTTCAGGGCGGCGGCCTGTAATGACACCGGCAAAACTAAACAGAGCGCAGCAGCTCATGAGCAAGGGCGCGACCGTGCGAGAAGCTGCCGCAGCAATTAAAGTGGGCAAGACGGCGCTATATGATGCGCTACGGGCACAAGCGTGCCAAAGCGCCGGAAGTAACAAGGAAAACCGATGGCCCAAGGTAACTGGAACCCTGACGTAATCAAGGCAAAGCCACGCTGCCGCCTGTGCCGTCGCGTGGTTTTAATAAAAGATTTGGTTCGTCTCGATGGGGTGAATCCTGCGCATAAAAATTGTGCGGATGAGGCTGGCCGTGCTTATAGCCACGGTGGAGTGAGTGTGGGTGGTAGCACTGGACTAAAGGCCAATTACCAAGATTTGACTAAGCGCGTGCAGCAGAGCAAAGGGCTAAGTCTCATGGATTTGGTTGACCGTTGCGCGAAATCCAATCAACCCTGCGACAACAAATAGGAACGTAAACATGGCGAAGCGCAACAAGTGGCCCAAGAAGCATTACACAGAGGCCCAAAAGAAATGGTGCGATGACTATGAACACTGGACTGGATTCGAGCCAATCATGGGGGATTACGAAGCAGGCCACATGAGCTTCCGTGACGCGGCAAAAGCGGCGGTTCGCTGGTACGAAATGCACACATCCGACATGCATCTACGTGTTTCGTCGATGCCTGTCCCCGACACCTCAGAGCAGGCTCAAGCCTGATAGGAAACTACACCAGTCAGTAGCACATGATTACTGGTCATGTGGCAGCGGGTGTGGTGGTGGACAACGCACAGGTGATTGGACAGCTCGACGCGCTCAATGCTGAGTTCAGCTCACGGCTTAGTCATCTGTCTAAGGTCAAGAAGAGGGCAGTTTTGCGCATGTGGAGTCTCCGGTTTCATGCGCAGACAAAACGTCTGCCCTATGTATAGCTCCACGTTTTATCCATGCCGCAACTTTCCTTGATGGCGAGGTCTGCACAAGCCTGCAGGCTCGCTTTGCCTGAAGATGTCAGGTAATATCAATATACATCAGCAAGCTCCATGCGAATGCGGGCATAGAGGGTGGCAGCGCACAGTCTGCGCGCCGCACGTTTGCGACAAAGTTGCACCGTAAGGGCTATGACTACAGGCATCTTGCCGAGATTTTAGGAGTACAGAGTGTGACGACAGTAAAGCGGCTTGTAGAAGCCGATCCAGTTGATCTGGGCGACCTTGTAGCGGGGGCTGTTTGATGGCAGTAGCGAAGAAGCAGAAGCCAGTAGGCGATGTGACCCGCACAGCGCGGGCTAAGTCGCTGGTGCAGCGGCTCCAAGATGCGGGTGGAAAACGTGCAGTGATCGACTTTGATGCTGACGGCGTAAAAGACCTGCAGAAGCTGCTTTCTACGGGGTACGCAAGCACCCAGCGGGAGGCGGTTTTGAAGGCTGTAAAAGAGGTTGCAAAAAAGTTGTAGAAAGCTCTTGACGGCGTTTATATAAACGCTATTATTGAGGCATCAAACAACTCAACGGAAACCCGTGATGCTTACTGAACGCACATTCATCAAAGAGACAGTCACCATCGGCGAGAAGACTTACTACGTTTCAGTTGTGCCTGCCTGGACTGGGGAGCCTTCCGGCCACATGGAAATCATCGCTTCTTGGCGCACGATCAATCCGCGCACTGTGCAACAGGCGCACCGCGAGTATTTTGAGCAAAGTCGCAGCGTGAGCATTTTTGGCGCGATGGGCAAAAAGGTGATGAAGGCCATGACAGACGTTGCTGCTATCAACGCAGTGGCCGAGTTCAAGGCTGCAAACGCCGCTTACTTCTAACAACTGACCAAGGAAAACAGCAGTGGAGAAGTTAAAGCAGTGGCTTTGGCCTTTTGATGAGAGTTTCTTGGAAGTGGAGCACTTGCCTGAAAACCTCAAAGAGCAGGTACGAATGCGAAATCGTTGGCGGTTGGATGCATTGCGTCCGTTCATCCTGCGTTGGGCTGGAGTTGTGGGTGTTTTGGGCTTGTCCTTGTACATAGTGGGGCACATGCCGAACAGTGGCCTCGTCCTCGTTTTGCACACCGTTTTATTTACAGCCTGGTTTGTGTCAGTTTGCATTACAGGTGGCTTGTTGTGGCTCTACTCAAAACGCCCCAAATAACCGATAACCGAGCAAGGAAAGCATCTTGACTGGCCCCACGGGGCCACAGGCCACAGCAGCAAGCCCAGAGGTTTGCTAGTGCGGCTTTTTTCAAAAGGAGATAACGATGCCAGCTTGCATGCGTGAGAAAACCTATGAGAAGTTTGATTTTGGGCAGCTTGCTTTGCAAAAGCTGCAGTCAATCAAACCAGTGCCTGAGAACTTTCGTCTTTATGTTGCTGGAGTAAAGCCTGAGCCGCCAAAAGAATGGACACACATGGAAGTGATTGGTGCTGAATATCGTGAAGCCACGAAGGGCATAAACAAAGGCAAGCTATGCGTGATGGTTCCGAACAGCAAGCGCGGAGTAAAGCTGACCCGTGCTGAGCTTGAAGAGTTCAGGTTAAAGCAACAAGCGCAAAACTTGGAGTGGAAGTCCATCAGCCCAAACACCCGCTCAGTGACTGTTCAGGGCCGTCATTTTTGTGCAACTCGTGCTGCAGGTAAAGACGTGTGGCTGCTCATAGAAACCCAGCGCTGCATGCATGAACACGGTTCAGCAACGCCAGTAGAGGGGATGCAGTGGAGCGGCATCAAAACGGCCAATTTAAGTGAAGCTGTCTGCAAAGCGCTTGGCTCGCAAGAATAGTTGAAGGAAAGCCACCTCTATCGGACGACTTACAACATTACAGCTTTGCTTGGCTGGGTCGCTGTGGTCATTGGACTAATTGGCGCAGCACTTCAATACTTTCATCTTTTTTGTCGCTTTTTCACTGGCCAACAACCTAGACGAACGAAGGAAATCACCATGAACTACATCGCCACCTTTTACAGCGTCCGCAAGATCGTTCGCACTGTAGCCAAGCTGTTTGCATGGCTGGCTGGTATCCAAACCGGCATTTTATTTTTACTGGCCACCGGCGCTGATGCACCGGTGCCGTTCACCGAAGTATACCAAAGTGCCCCTGCCATTCGTTTTAGCATTTGCCTTTTGGTGTACTTCATTGCGCCACGGATCATTGATGCTTTGATCCGCAAGCTGGCTGCACGGCCTGCATAACAGCCATAAAAAAAGGCCGGTTTCCCAGCCTTTGATGCGCACCAAAAATATAATCAACCAATAGAAACCCATCTTTCGGCCCCGTCATAGTCGTTGCCGCCTTCTGCACGAAATACGCGCCCATTTTCATCGACAGCAATTGCATTTGGCCGTTCGTGATTTGGGTCTCTTAGCGAGTCTTTCCAGCCGTACACTTGCCCTTCCCAAATTAGAACAATACCGCTAATTGTGTGCGGCTCAGTTTGAATACGCCGCCATTTTTCAGCTATTTTTAAGTAATTCATATAACCCCAAAAAATTGGGGGCAGCCTGTTGCTGCACCCTGTTGATAGAGCTTATTTAGCTAGTGGGTGCCCCGTCCAAGTTGGTAAAATAATGTCTTTTGTCACCATTACATTGAACTGGTAGCCGGGCCGTACTTCTAGTGTTGGCTGAATGTTCATATTGCGTTGCGCCATCTGCATACCGAGCTGGCCCATTTGCTGGCCAAGAGCGCCCGCAATGATTTGTGAGCTGCTGTAGTTTTCCCCGTTGCTTGCTTGCGGCTGCGAAAGCTGGATGCCAGCAGAGAAAACAGACAACAACAAACCATTGCCAAAAATGCGCCAGTAATGGTTGTTCACCTTGTCATTGAATCCGGCATAACCGCCAACGTCAGCACCCGGCATACGATCCAAAGAAATAGACGAGCCATCGGGGTAAATGATCCGCTGCCAGCCGACCAAGGCACGTTTTTGGCCAAGTGTCACATTGCTGTCATAGGTGCCCACAAGTCGCGCACCTGCCGGAATAAGCAGAGATTGACCAGTTGCGCTGTCATAGACGTTTTCACGCACTTGGGCAATGATTTGGCCCGGCAAATCGCTGTTTAAACCTGAAACCATCACACCAGGAATCACGGTGCCTGCTTTGACCTCTTGTGAGGCATCCACAGCAGCCGTTCTGCGTTGATTTAGGTAGGTTTCAGCAGCCGGAGAGCCCGCAAGAAAGGCTTGCTTTTCATTTTGGCGATTTTCAGCAGCCATGCTGCTACCACCCCCACCCATGCCGCCAAAGTCACCACCTACGCCGCTTGGTGCGCTGTTTGCAGCCGCCATTGCAGCATCACGCAAGATTGCATATGGATCATTGCCAGCACCTTGCGAAGCATCACCGGCACCTGTTTTCATGGTGCCGAAACTTTGCACAGTGCCATCAGAACCAAGTGCAGCTTCTGCTTGCGCCAGTTTGCGTTCTTCTATCCGCTGAATGATCCGCAAGCGGTTTTGCATTGCTTCTGACATTGGAGCTGGGGCCGCTTGTTGTGCGGCTTGCTCTGTAGGAACATCGGAGAAGGTCACAGCATTTGGCGTTGCCGCTGGCATGTCTGTTGGCACTTCTGGCGGTGAATAGTCGCTTGGCCTGACTGGCGGCAAGTTCGTTGTATTCACGGGCGGTTGCGGGCCTACAGCAATGCGTCCACCTACGTTTTGCCGTTCATAAAATGTGTAGGTAATCCCTATCACAGCAAGCGCGATCAACCCACCCACAACAAACAAAGGTACGCGATTCAGACGACGAACCCCCTTACCTTTTTTTGGTGCTGCCAGAAAATCTGGCGACTCCTGCGGCTCTTGTGGTGTTGTCGGCTCATTCAGCTTGTCATTGCTCATTTGACCCCCCCATTGCGTACAGCAAACGGTGCGCCGGGCACTAAAGTGCCATCAGTGCTGCGAGGATAAAACCGCGATGCTTCACGCTGTAGGTATTGAAGCCTCAAAACCACGCCGTTATCCATTGGCGATGCCAAATAGCGCAGCATAGTTCCTTGCTCTTTTTTCGGCCCTTCTTTTGCGTCAGCTTGCGTGACCCCGTAGCCACGTTCGCGCAGCTTTTCGACCATGACAGGGGTTAGCACGTCAGCTTGGCCAGCGGTCGGGCTTGGAGCATCTAGCACCAAAGTAGTGTGCGCCGGTGGCAACGGGCCTGCCAGATGCGTGACGGCATCAGCGGCCAGTGTGGCTGCGTCAGTCGGTGTAATTTCCTTGGCCACATACGACATGGTTGGTCGTGATGTTGCGCAAGCTGCAAGCATCAAAGACAGTGCCAAAGGCATCAAAATTCTGATTTTGTTCATATTAACGGCCCCCCGTGCGGCTAATTTCAACCTTGGTTTGTGAGCGTCCAACGCCGACGATTAGCGCGGCACGATCCAGAACCTTATCGACAACATAGCGATCACCAATAAGGCGGTAGTTCACCAGTTCTTCGCCACCACGTTGACCAAGGGACACAAGCGCGGGTGCTTCGTTGAAGTGAGAGGACGGGAATTGAATGTAAGTTTTCACGCCATCGGTGTAGATGCGTACCGGCTTCCATGCCGGGTTATCACCACTCATGCGGAAATTGAAATCAAGATTGGCCAAGTTTTGGCCGGTGGGCAGCGTGTTTGCGTGTGTGGTTTGCGCTTGTCGTTGAGCATATGCGGCCCACTCGCGCTGAACGTCATCAGGGTAATCGAACGATAAAACAGGAATCCACTCGCGTTGTGTGCTGGCCAGCTTCACGGTGTAAATGCGGCGATCCGTGGTAATAATCAGGTTTGTGGTTAGCCCTGCATCAGTCGGTTTAATCACAACCACTGTTGTAGCTGTTGGGCCTACGCCCTCAGTGGCTGGCGTAATTTTCCAGCGCACTGCATCACCTGCGTGTACGTCATTGACAACCTCACCAGCTTGCAGACGGATAGAGCAAACTTGCAGCGGAGTGCAAACAAGAGTTGGCAACGTTGCACCAAAAAGATATTTAACCGATCCATCATCGCCACGACGCGGGCGGTCAGGGTGATTTTTCCACTCGTTGGCCAGCTTGATGCCATAGGCTTCTTTGCCATCGAGCCTAATCTGTTGGCCAGACACCAAAGGAATAGGTGGCAAAGCCTCTTGTGATAGAGCCGGAACAGTTGTTTGTGCAAAAACAGGAGCAGATAAAGCGGCTGCCAGTGCGCAAACTACCCACTTTTGATTATTCATAAATTTCACCTTGAAAAGTCTTTAAAAATTACCTGAAAGGCGCGTAGTCCAAGCGCACTGCTGCGCATAAATACCCAATGGGTTAACCATGATTTGGGCTTCGTCAGTGGGCGGGGCCAGCACTGTTGTGATAGAGCCCTGATACTGCTTTGTATCAATGAGCTTGCCTGATCTTTGCTTTGTTGCTTCTGTCCATTCGACTTGCCACGTTGAAGGGGAAATTGGCACCACTGCATTTACAGTGACTTCAACCGTTTCATTGGCAGAGCGGCGGTAAGGGTTCTTATCCCGGTGATAAGTGGCTAATTGCTGATAGCAAGCACTGTCCGGGTAAGTCATTGCATATGTCTGGTCAATCAGTGCTTTTTGCGCTTGCAAATCCGTGTAAACGGTACGAGCGCCAATCACCCAATTGCGCAAAGCCGCAACCATTTGCCGGTTGTCTGGTGTGCTTGCAACATTTGCGCGGGCAACCCTTGTCACTTCCCCGTTCCCGTCAAACTCGACGGCATACGGGACAATTTTGTGTTGGCCGGACACCCACACAAGGCCGCTAACAGCTACAGCCGCAATTGCAAGACTTCCGAGGGCGACAAGTCGCCAGTTGTTTGCAGTTGCAATATAGCTTGCATAGCGTTCGTTCCATTCGCGGCGGGCCGCCAAATATGGCGTTTCCGGCTGCGTCGTTTTTTTGCTCATAGGTTTGGTCTTCCGCTTTAATTTCATAGTCTCAAGGCTATATTTTGAACTAAAAAAGAGCCTTCTACAAGTGCAAAAGGCCCATGATGTTTGTTTGCTACTTTTTGGGGTTTCGGCCCTTGGGCAATGCGGATTTCACAGCGTCAGAAATTCGCCCTTGCCCTTTTTCTACAGATGCGCCGAGTCGGTCTAGTTTTGGGCCAAAGCCGCGTTTGCGCAGCCATTGGCCAAAGGCCCACCATGCAATGCCGAGAGCCATTAGGCCGAGCAATATCAAAATTGATGCAATCATGATTTGCCCTCGCTTTTTGGTGCGTCGGTTGTCGGATCTGCTGCCGGTGCCGGTGTGCTTTCCGCTACTGGTGCCGCTGGCGCGTCAGCAGGACGAATGACGTTTGCCGGGCCGTCATCACTCATTTCATTCGGTGCCATATCACCTGACCCAGCTTGCCCGGCGCTTGCGTCAGAGCCTGGAGGCGGAGCGCCCAAAGATAGTGCCGCCGATCCTTCCATGCCCGGCACGGACATGGCAGAAAGAATGCCAGAGCCACGAGTAATGGCAGAAGCTATAGAACGACCGCTTATGCCCCCTTCTTCGCTTCCTGCGGCTTGTGCGGGTTCTTGTGGTGCCTCAGATGCTTGCTGTTGAGATTGTGCGTTTGGTGCAGGGGCTGGGCTGTCATCATCTTTGCCCACCGCTTTGGCTGCTTTGTTGGCCTCTTGTGCGGCTTGCTGAACGCTGCTGCTGCCTGTCTGTTGGCCACCGCCACCCGTGCTGCTGCCGGGTGCTTTTGGTGCGCTGCTCGATGCGCCACCTTCACCAGTACCACCGCCGACACGCGGAGAAGCGCTTGCCGATTTGGCTGCATTAGATGTGCCACTGGCCGCGCCACTTGATGCACCACCGCCGATAGTGCTACCGGCAGACGCAGCACCGCTGGCTGCGCTGCTGGCTGCGCCTGCACCACTTCCACCGGCCAGAGATGCATTGATTGCCCCGGCAATGCCGCCAGTAGCTGCACCGCTTGCGCCTGTTCCTGCCGCGGCTGCTGCTGCCGGAGCTGCTGCGCCTGCTGTTGTAATGGTTGCTACTGCTGCTGCCGCGCCTGCTGCTGCTGCCGCTGCCATGCCACCAATGCTAGAGCCACCACCAGACGAAGTGCCCGCAATCAGGCCCGCGATCATTTCAGGGATGGTTTTTGCGAAGTATGCGCAAGCAAGAGCCAAGCCGATCATTGTCCACATGCTTGCTGAATCGTTGTTATATGCGGCTTGCCATGTTTTTGCGGAATCGACGATTAAACCGACAAGCAAAGTCAATATGAACAACTTGGCACCAACAGAAACAGCATAACGAACAACCGCCAATGCAAATTCGCGTGTCCATTGTGATGCGCCAAACCCCATAAACAGCACGGAGGCATTGATGACAATATAAGATTCAATAATTGTCAGGCCCATAAACGCTGCAATAAATGCAAAGCAAAGCAGAACGATAATGCCCGCTAAAGAAACCATGAATGCCGTTAGTGGATTCCATGTTTCTACGTTGCCGATGGTGTCCGCCAGTTCAACGGCAACGCCAAAAATATCACCCGGTTTAAGTGCTTTCCCATAACCGGCGGCCTGCCCCCCAGCTTCGCGGAAGCTATCAACGACAGCCGCGCCCCATGTTGTTGAGAAAGTAAGCAGGGCAAGGAAAAAGCCGGTTACGAGAATAAAGCGGATCAACTCACCCACTATTTCCCCAAAATCAGCTTGTCTGAACACCAAAGGGAAAAACGTCCAAACAAACTGGATGCTTACCAGCAACCAAAAAAGCCTTATGGCGTAAACCCGCAGCTTTTCATCCCATTGCCCTGCTTTTTGCTGAATTAAATCAAGAAGACCCGTAAAAGAGCCGCCAGAGTCCTTGAGGTCAACTTGTGCCATCGCGGTTTCCGGCATTAAAAGCAGGATCGCGAGCGCAAGAAGCCCGAAAAGGAAAAAATTGTGCCCGCGTATAGCCATGCTCAATACTCCTTATTTCGTGCAGAGTTATGAGGTGCAACCCGCTTAAATGTATCGGTGCCAACAGTCGAAGGCTTGTTAATTGCTGGGCACTCAATAGGCGCAGGTTCGCGCACTTTAATTATGGTAATGGTGATTGCGCTGCCGACCAGAGCAGACAGCGTACCCAACATCACCAACTTCCAAATGGTCATAGATGAAAGCACGGTTAAAACTCCTTATCACGTCCGCTATTCGTTGGACGAACAGCGTTAAATTTTTCACGGGCTGCATCATCGACGGCCCGGCGCTCAGTTTCCACGGCCATAAAGTTTGCTTGCATAGTGATTTGCGTTTGCATCAAGTCGCGCAGCTTTTGCAATTGCTGTACGTTTTGAGCCGCAATCTCGTTGCCCGCTTGTATCGCCTGCATCCGTCCTGCTGCCGTGCTGGAACGCTGGATGATTTGATTCAGCATGTCTGTTTCATCATCAAAACTACTGATATTCATGCCAGCGGCGGTGATAGCTGTACGCACGTTATCAAGGCCAGTTGTGGCCCATTTTTCATAGCGTACTGGCATCATCGAATAGGAATTGCCTTGCCCGATTGATTCAAGATAATTGGCGTACCCTTGATATTCTTGTTTGAATCGTTCATCCATGTTGGCCATGTCGCGGCCTAAAGATTTGGCATTTTGATAAACACCAATTACTTGGCGCAGATCATTGCCAATATCTTTAAACATATTGCCGGGCAGGTTCATGGCTTGCTGCAAGGCATCTTGCAATTGTCTGGCCGTATTTATTTGCGTATTGACGGCCTCTAATTTTTCCAGTGCTTGCGTCCACCAGTTGCCGCAGTTGCTGCAATACACTGTTAATGCAGCCGCAGGTGGTGTGTAGAAGACACCAGCACCAAAAAGGGTGGCGGTGATTGCAAGTGCAGCAGTTCCACGGCGCATAGTGTTACGGTGCCAAATAGCGCTCATATTCAACTCCTTTATGTTTGAGCCAAGCAATGGGCCAATCTTGCCCATGTTCAGCAATTAAATGCCGTACTTCCGCTAAGTCTTCTTTATCGGATACGGCGACAAAAGCTAGAGCCAGTGGCCCTAAGCCAAGTTCAAAAACACGGCGACCTAGTGGCGATTTGTAGTAATACTGGCGCTTGTATTGGCCGTTTTTCAAAATGCCAATTTCACGACTATTAAGCCCAAACATTGCATAGAGGTCTGCCGGGCCGGGTGTTTCTTTGGTGCCGTGTTGCTCTGCTTCTTTGTTGGGCAAAAGGATTTTTGTCGGGCACTGTTCAAGAAGCACATCAAGCAGGCCAGAGTTAACCGCGTCAGAAAGTGATTGCGTGGCCATCACAACCGCGCAGTTTTTCTTGCGCAGCTCTTTGAGCCATTCGCGCAGCTTTTCACGGAAAACCGGGTGGCCAAGCATTACCCATGCTTCATCAAGAGACAGCAAAGAAGGCTGGCCATTGAGCGACCGCTCAAAACGTCTGAATAGATAAAGCAGCACAGGGATTGCGTTTGCGTTCCCCATTTTCATCAGTTCATCAAGTTCAAAAACGGTGAAATTGCTTAGTGCCAGTGAGTCATCTTTACCATCCAGCAAGTGACCCATTGAGCCGCTAATTGTGTAATGGTTTAAAGCGTCTTTAATGTCCGCATCTTGCACAGTCGCAACAAAGTCTGTCAGTGAACGGAAGTCACGCGGAGACTCGCGTAGCAAGTCCATTGCACGGTGAATTTCCGCTTTTTGTTGCGGGCTTGGTGGCTTTTGTGCTTGCAGCTCATAACACGTGGCAATCCATTCTTCGGCCCAAAGAGCCTCAGAAGGTGAATCAATGTCAGCCAGAGGCATCAATGCTGGCGTTTCGGTTTCATCATTACCAATGTCGTAATGCGTACCACCGGCAGCCATGCAAAGAGCATACAGGCTTCGCCCCTTATCAAAGGCAATGATGTTTGATGGTTGGCGCGATCCGTCACGACGCGGGCGGCTTTGGTAGCGGCGAAATTGAGCTAGCATAGTTGCCAGTAGCGTTGATTTACCGGCACCAGTGGGGCCAAAAACAAGCGTGTGGCCAACGTCACCCACATGCAAATTAAGGCGGAAAGGTGTCGCGCCAGTCGTTACCGTGTGCATCAGCGGTGGCGATCCTGCCGGGTACAAGTCGCAAGGGTTTTGACGCAAACCGGGCCAGACGCTTGCCAAAGGCAGTAAGTCCGACAAGTTCAAGGTATGCACCAAAGGACGGCGGATATTTGGGTACGTTTGGCCGGGTAAAGAGCCTAGCCAAGACTCAACCGCGTTGACAGTTTCAATACGAGCTGAAAAGCCTTTGCGTTCAATTTCCCGGCGAACGTAGCGGGCCTGTTCTTCTAAAAACTGGCGGTTTTCGTGCATCAGCACAATCACTGGCGTGTAATAGCCATAGGCAACCAAACCGCCCTTGGCATCATTGATTGCAACCTCAGTTTGCTTGGCCATTTCCAAGGCATCAGTGTTAATCATGCCCTTTTGTGACTTCATGACTTGTGACCAGAAGCCGCGCACTTTTTGCTGCCACTTCAAGCGGTAGCGGTTCAAAGCCGAGATAGCTTCATGCTGTTCAAGAAAAATGAAGCGGGACGACCAACGATAGGGCAAAGGCAGGCCGTCGAGCATGTCAAGAATGCCGGGATAGCTGGCACCCGGAAAACCGTCGATTGCTACACACGATATAAACTTGTCACCAAGTTTTGGAGTGTCGCCGGGCCACAACTCAGGAAAGCCAAGCCACGCATCAAGGTACATGGGGCAGTCTGGAATGCGCAAAGCGATTGCGTCACCAGTCAGCGTGAAGTGCAGGTAATTGACAAGTTCGTCACTGTCGTAAGCATCATCACCTTCACCTATTTTTATGGTGCCCATCCGGCGCATGTGCAGCAAGTCACCAAGGCCGTCTTCAAGGTCAAAAATGCGCTTTTTGAAATCAGCAATTAGGCGCTGTTCTGGCGAAGTGTCATCACGACCATCATCGTCATAAACCAGTTCGCCAAACTTAGATTCACGGCGAAGCGGTGGCAAAAATTGAAGCACCAAAGCATATTCGGTTTCAAAGTGCCGCCCTTCCTGTTCAAACATTTCACGGCGTTCTGCATCAATCAGGGCCGTTATAGGTTCTGGAAAGTGTGACGATTCAGGGGCTGGATAGCCCGGCGAGGCCAAGCGGGCCGCATCGACCCACACAGCCCAGCCGGAGCCGAAGCGGGCCAGATAGTTATTAACCAGTGCAGTAAGGTAGTTGCGTTCCGAGGCCGTCGCTGATGCTGCATCGTCACCACGGAAAAAGAAACCCGCCATCAAGGAGCCATCTTTACCCTGTACGATGCCTTCATCAATGAGAGCAGCATAATTGAGCAAGTCCGGCAGCCCTGCTGCCTTACTGCGGAATGGTGCGAGAGCAAGCATATTCCGCTCCTTTTTAGTAAATACGCGGCGACTTTGCCGCACGGAATGGGCGCGAGAACGGCCCGTAATAATTTGCGTACTTGAGCTGGCGTATATAGACCTTGGACATTTCCGGGTCAGCCTTAGCCATCTTTCGCAACCCATGTGCGCAGATAAGCCAAATCACCACGCCAAGCAGAGTGGCCACCAAATTCAAGGCGGACACAATCAGGCCGCCTGCAACAAGCATTGAGAAAAGCATCAATTCACGCTCCCCCCCTGCAATCTGCTGCGGCCTATGCAAAGCCCGGTGGAATGGCGTCATGCGACGCGCTTCCTTGGTGCCTTCCATTACTTACCCCCTGCCCCTGCAATAGCAGCATTGGCCAAGTCAGATGCAGTGATTTGCGCATCAGAAGGAACAACCGCACCAGAAAACAGAGCGCCAGTAAGCAAGGTGTTTGCAAACACAATCACGCAGACCACAAGCACGACATAAATAATGCGGCGAGTAAATTCAGATACTTCACCACCCCAAATCAATGTGGCACCGCAAGCGATGATGCCGAGCAACGCAATCACAAAAGCAACCGGGCCGCTAATGGATTGTTTGAGTTTGTTTAGTGGCCCTTCCCACGGCAGACCTACCCCGCCGCCCGCTTGAGCGTCAGCCGCATGGGCCGGATTGATGGCACCAAAGAAAAGAGCGACAGCAAGCAGCGCGAGCCAAAATGCCGGGCTTGTCAACACTTGACGCAGACGAGCTGCAAGCGTTGTGGTGTGCGAAGAAATAGCAATAGCGTTCATAAAAAGTCCTTAGATTGGTTTAGTGACGTAGTTGCTGCCGTCATGGCCATCGACCGTGACAACTTCCTTAATGCGCCTTCCCCCATTGGCTGTTTTTTCAATCGAAACGATCAAATCCACAGCTTCTGCGATCAAGGCTTGCATGGGGGCTTGTGTCGCTTCCGCCACAAGCTGTTCCATGCGAATTAACCCGGCAGGTGCCGAGTTAGCGTGAACAGTGGCCGCACCGCCGGGGTGGCCCGTGTTCCATGCTTTGAGCAAGGCAAGTGCTGCACCATCACGGACTTCACCGACCAGAATCCGGTCGGGCCGTAGGCGCATGGTTGCCTTGAGTAATCGGGTCATATCTACATGATCCACTGCCCGCATAAGTACGGCGTTTTCAGCCGAGCATTGAAGTTCGCCAGTGTCTTCAATGATGGCGATGCGGTCTTGTGGTGCAACTTCTGCCATGTAGCTAATGATGGCGTTCGTCAGCGTTGTTTTGCCCGTGCCAGTACCACCAACCACCAAGATATTGCGGCGAGACTTCACCGCATCCATGATGGCGCTGCACTGTTTTGGTGTCATGATTTCGCCGGCCACATAGTTTTCCAGCGTAAACACCTTCACGGCTTTTTTCCGAATGGTAAAAGTCGGAGCCGACACAACGGGCGGTATCAGTGCTTCAAAGCGCGATCCGTCCAGCGGCAATTCACATTCAAGAATCGGGTTTTGTGCCGTGATTTGGGTTCTCAGGGTTGATGCAACCGTGCCCATCAGGCTTTCCGCCTGCGCTGCTGGCATGGTTCCAACAACTTCCATTTCAACGCCCAGCCGCTCAACCCATAAGCGGCCATCGGGGTTTAACATTATTTCAATTACCGTTTTGTCTGCTAGTAGTTCGCACACAACTGGCCCCAGCTCACGCCGGAGTTTTTCATTGATGCGCCTGTCATGCTCTGTTCTGTTTGCAGAGATGCTAGAAACCGGCTGCGGCTTACTGTCCATACCTGCCCCTCTGTAGTCAAAGTGATAGCCTTGCGTCCATGCCGCATGATAGACTGCAGACTATCAAACCTGCAAGCAAAGAAAGCCCTAAAACGAAAAAATCCCCATACAAAGACGGGGATTTTTGAATGATGAAGTGGCAAATATGTTGTTGTTACGGGACAAGCAGCTTCCAAAGCGGAACATTGACCACCTTAGCCAAGGCGGCCATGTTGTCGATGTTGATGGCGCAGCGTCCCGTTTCCACTTCGCTGATGAACGACTGCGCATAACCCGCTTTATCGGTTATGTCTCGTTGTGTCAGCTTTGCGGCTTTTCTGGCCTTGCGGAAGTTCTGGCCAAAAACCAGTCTTTCGCGTGGCGGTTTTTCTTCGGTGTCGCGTGGCAAGTTCATAGCTTTTGCGTGGCACCCCCCTTAATTGATTGTTGTTAATTTCGCCCCAACTCTTGACGGCGAAAAAACCAACAAAAGGAGCAAAGGACGAATGAAATTAGACCATGATACCAATATCGGCGGCAAACATCATGTGGATATTGCTCATAGTGGAGGTTAGACCATGACCGGCCCAAAGCACATTGGAGAGCCAGCAAACGCGCTGCTATCACGCCTTGAGAAGCTACAAAAGACGGTGCGAGAACGTCACGCCAAGCGTGTAGAGTCTGCCGCCTTGCCGGGTGAAACTTTCGACCAGGCGGAAGCCCGCCTAAAGAGTGAAGACAAAGAACGGCAAGACCAAGAGCAACGAGCCAAAGAGCTTGCAGTAGCAGCAGCCGCAGCGGGCAAATCAATAGTAAGAAAAGCACCAAAAGGGGATGAACAAACAGACTTTTTTGTCCCTGCCCTGTATGACGTAGGGGCTAGAGATACACGCAACATCATGGACATAGCAGTTTTTCGTTTATCAAAGCGCGACCGGCGAGCTGGTGAAGTCATTACCTATGAACTGCCTGATGGTGTTGTGAAGGTTTCAGCCGGTGCAGCAGGCATGGCCAGCATTTGGGATTACGACCTTGTTTTGATGGCTATTTCACACCTCACAGAAGCCATGAACAGGTACAGAGAGGATAAAGGCGACAAGCCCGGCAGAACATTTAGGCCCCACATTGGTGACGTACTTAAATTCGTGCGCCGCGCAGATGGCGGTAAGCAAAAGACTGATTTGGTTGAAACCTGCCTACGCCTCAACACTACGCATGTGGCGATCCAGCGAGTACGAAAAGGGCGCGACGGGCGCATGGTGTCGGTGTCCGAGGGCGAACCTTTGATTACGTCGTACAAAGTGGTCACAAACCCTACAACCAATGCCCCGGAATTTTTGGAAATCGACGTGGCCAAATGGATGTACCAAGAAGTCACAGAAGGGAAGAACCCCGATGTTCTTACAGTCCACCCAGACTATTTTTTAATTGATCCGGGCATTGGCCGTTTTGTCTATCGGTTGGCCCGCCAAGCAGCAGGCCGCAGCACAGCAACATGGAGTTTTCAAACCATCTACGAACGCAGCGGGTCAGCAGGCACCCTTAAAAAGTTCACGGAAAACCTGCGCAAAATAATCACCTCAGACACGTTGCCAGAATACAACTTGAGCGAAACAACTGGCCGACAAGGCCCGATGCTTGTCATGCGTCACCGTGACTATGTGGAAGCAATCAAGGAGCCGGGCGAGTGATTGCCGGTAGTTTCCTTTTGGTGCCAGTCAGTGCCAGCCCCCAATGTACGGAGCAGCACACCGCAAAAAAAACAATGCCTGTTGCTGATAGCCTACAGGCAATCACCAGCCCCCAATGTACGGGACCATTGTGGATAGCCCGTACATTGGGGGCCAAATCCCGTACATTGGGGGCCAAATCCCGTACATTAGGGGCGGGGCATCTTTGCAAGATGATGATTTTAAAAGTTTTTTTTGCGTTATCCACAGCTAAAACTCTTCTAAAACTCTTAAAACTAAATAAAACCTTTTCTGAAAAAAAATGGTCTTTTTTTGAAAATCCAAGCGATGGCCACCAACTGGCCAACTATTTGCATTTCCAAAAGAATGCCTTTAATCTTTGCTTTAGATACGACAAAGCCCGCATGAGCGGGCTTCGAAGGACTGGCAAGAGGTGGAACTCTGCCAGTCTTTGAGTCGAGGGGAATCCTGTTGTTTGGCGACGCGGGAACTCGACTCTGTAGCGATCATTTTAGAGGGCATAGCCTTCTATGTCTACAGAGCCAGCCCCTTAACTTGCAAGCTGTCACGCAAAGCGCCTGCGTATGCGTGTTAGTGGGGTTGGAATCAAGAGCTTGTTACCCACTTTCGTGACAGTCTGGCCAAACGGGGAAACTCTGCACATGGCCAACCGTGCGACGCGCTTCACACCTTCCTAGAGTCGCGATCTAGGAGCTTTAGTAGTGGCAAGGGGAATAACACCGGCACCACGTTAAAAACGCCGAGGGAGCGCCCAAGAGGTAGGCTCAACTAATGCAGCAGGTCTATGGAGTGTCTACTCAGCGGGCAGAGGGGGCAGGAACCTTGCGGGTTCTACCGATAGTGAGTAGCAAGGCGAGCATCCAGAGCATGTAAATGTTCGGGAGGGCTTGCCTGTCTTGAAGCGCAGCGGAAAGACAGGCAAGCGCATCACAATTCAAAAAAAAGACACCAAAAGGAAAAGCTATTTCAAGGCCGTGCAGTAGCAAGTGACCACTATTTTTCTTGAGTATGCCGTTCGTCGGAAAGTTTGTTTTTGTGCTTGCAATTTACGCCCATTGGGCGTACATTAACACCCATGGACAGCAAACAAGCAGTCCACCGC
>ERZ1034878.159-NODE-159-length-36772-cov-14.959828_pt1 | contig 36772 bp, 28 predicted proteins | sample MGYA00520593_ERZ1034878 | MGnify/ENA primary metagenome ERZ1034878 (study PRJEB33766, sample SAMN09781724) | gut metagenome | biome: gut microbiome | host: Homo sapiens | place: Madagascar | study: EMG produced TPA metagenomics assembly of the PRJNA485056 data...
GTATCTTAACCACGCGCCAGAATTTCACTGATAGTCTGATTAATGTCCTGACTGAAGGTGCGGATAATTTAACTTTGGCGGATATGAACTCCGAAAGCGCCACCATGCTCGCCCTCCAAACCCGCCAGCAACTGGCGGTTAATGCCCTCTCACTAGCATCTGAGGCAACACGGGAGATTCTTAAACTCTTCTAAAAAATGTCATTCTGACCAAGCGCTAACGCGTGGTCAGGATGACGATGGTGGAAAAACGCTCCAGTTGAAATGACATAAAAATAGATATCCCCCAGTTCATAGTTTACTGAGGGATATCTATGCTTAGACGGGTAAACAATTGATGACTGGAGGGGTGGTGAAAAAAGTTGATTGCGAGATGATTTTTTGCTTGCCAGAATCGTAAAAGAGAGTCATTATTCGCTCGAATTTGGTCGCGAATCGCGACAATTGCATGCAATTATTTTACCTTATCTCGCCAAGAGGAGCAGTTTTCCTACGGTTTGGCGGGCTTTCAGTTTTAAAAATACAATAAAATGTTTAACCTTCTGCGGTCGGGTTTCAAATTATATTTGATAGTATTGTCGCAGAATTCAACCACAAGGATTTAAATTAAATGAAAGAATCTTATACGAGCAAAAGACGTGTAAGAAGAACCTTCGGCAAAATTGACGCTGTGGCGGATATGCCGAGCCTGATTGAGATTCAGAAAGGTTCTTATGACAGTTTTATCCAAGCTCAAGGCGCAGAAAAATGCGAATTCGGTTTGGAAGAAGTGTTCAAATCTATTTTCCCGATTAAAGACTTTTCCGGTAACGGCGAGTTGGAGTTCGTAAAATACGAGCTTGAAGAGCCGAAATATGACGTTGATGAATGTATCAAACGCGATATGACTTATGCTGCTCCGGTTAAGGCGACGTTGCGCTTAGTGGTTTGGGATACGGACGAGGCAACCGGTGCTAAGTCAATTCACGATATTAAGGAACAAGACGTTTATATGGGCGATATTCCGTTGATGACAGATAAAGGTACATTTATCTGCAACGGTACGGAACGTGTGGTTGTTTCGCAAATGCACCGTTCACCGGGTGTGTTCTTTGACCATGATAAAGGCAAGACCGTTTCGTCGGGTAAGTATTTGTTCTCAGCTCGTGTTATTCCTTACCGCGGTTCATGGTTGGATTTTGAGTTCGATGCCAAAGATTTGGTTTATGCCCGTATCGACCGTCGTCGTAAATTGCCGGTAACTTCGGTTTTATATTCTTTGTACTCAAAAGAGACAGAAGAAAAAATCGCTAAATTGGCAAAGCAGGGTAAGAAAATTGATCCGGCAGAAATTAAAGGTATGGATAAAGAAGAAATTTTGAATTACTTCTATGATGCCGATACTTATGTTGCTGACAAGAAAGCTTGGAAAGTTAAATTTGCACCGGAAAAGATGAAAGGTGTCAAATTTGACTTTGATTTGATTGATGCCAAGAGCGGCGAAGTTGTTTTGGAAAGAGGTAAAAAACTTACTCCGCGTTCGGCACAAAAATTGGCCGATGCCGGATTGGAATACTATAAAGTTACCGCTGAACAAATGCTGGGTAAGTTTTTAGCTAATAATGTGGTTGTGGCTAAAACCGGTGAAGTTTTGGCGGAAGCCGGTGATGAAATTACACAGGAAATGCTGGATAAATTTGCAGCTAACAAAATCGGCGAAATTAAGACCTTGTTTATTGACGGGGTTAATGTCGGACCGTATATCCGCAACACTCTGGCCGCAGATAAAAATCATTGCCGCGAAGAGGCTTTGCTGGATATTTACCGCGTTATGCGCCCCGGTGATCCTCCGACATACGAAACCGCTAACCAACTGTTTAATGACTTGTTCTTTGATAACGAACGTTATGACTTGTCATCAGTCGGTCGGGTTAAGATGAATGTTGCTTTGGATATTTCATTCGAAGATGCTCCCGATGATTGCAAAGTTTTGCGCAAAGACGATATTCTGCGCATTGTTAAGCATTTGGTCGAATTGCGCGATGGCAAAGGTGAGGTTGATGATATCGACCACTTGGGTAACCGTCGTGTACGTTCGGTCGGCGAATTGATGGAAAACCAATATCGCATGGGCTTGTTGCGGATGGAAAGAGCCATTCGTGAAAGAATGAGTTCGGAAAATCTGAACAATGTTAAGCCGCAGGATTTGGTTAATGCCAAACCGATTGCTTCGGTTATCCGTGAGTTCTTCGGTTCTTCACAATTGTCACAATTTATGGATCAGAACAACCCGTTGTCGGAAATCACACACAAACGCCGTTTATCAGCATTAGGCCCCGGTGGTTTGTCTCGTGACCGCGCCGGATTTGAAGTCCGCGACGTACATCCGACTCACTATGGTCGTATCTGCCCGATTGAAACTCCGGAAGGTCCGAACATCGGTTTGATTAACTCGTTGTCAACTTATGCCCGCATTAATAAATACGGCTTTATTGAATGTCCGTACCGCAAGGTTGTTAACGGCGTTGTTACTTCAGACGTGGTTTATTTGTCGGCTGACGAAGAAGGCAAATTCAAAATTGCGGAAGCTAACGCAAAAGTTAAAGATGACGGACATTTTGAAAATGACCTTATCGCATGTCGTAAAGCCGGTGAATTTGAGTTTGCTCATCCGGAAGAAATCGACTTCATCGACGTTTCGCCGAAACAGTTGGTATCAGTAGCTGCGGCTTTGATTCCGTTCTTGGAAAACGACGATGCGAACCGTGCATTGATGGGTGCTAACATGCAGCGCCAAGGCGTGCCTTTGCTGCGTTCGGAAGCTCCGTTGGTCGGTACGGGTGTTGAAAATGTTGTAGCTAAAGATTCGGGCGCAACCGTAGTATGTAAGTATGACGGTATTGTTGACTCGGTCGACGCTAATCGTATTGTGGTTCGCTCCAAAGACGAACACGCTGCCGATGCCGGTGTCGAAATTTATCGTCTGCAAAAATTCCGCCGTTCAAACCAAAATACCTGCATTAACCAAATTCCGTTGGTTAAGGTCGGTGACGAGGTTCATGCCGGTGATATTATGGCTGATGGTCAATGCACCGATATGGGCGAATTAGCTTTAGGTAAAAACGTTTTGGTAGCATTTATGCCTTGGAATGGTTTGAACTACGAAGATGCTATTTTGCTGTCGGAAAGAATTTCTCGTGATGATGTCTTCACCTCACTGCATATTGAAGAATTTGAGGTTATGGCTCGTGATACTAAATTGGGTCAGGAAGAAATTACCCGTGATATTCCGAACGTTGGTGAAGAAGCTTTGCGCAACCTTGACGAGGCCGGTATTGTATATATCGGTGCTGAAGTTAAGGCCGGTGATATTCTGGTCGGTAAAGTCACTCCGAAGGGTGAATCGCCGGTTACGCCAGAAGAAAAATTGCTACGAGCAATCTTTGGTGAAAAAGCTTCCGATGTTCGCGATACATCATTGCGCGTTCAACCCGGTATTGAAGGTATTGTGGTTGATGTTCATGTCTTCTCACGCCGCGGTGTAGAAAAAGACGAACGCGCTTTGTCGATTGAACAAGAAGAAATTTCACAATTGGCTAAAGACCGCGACGATGAAATTGCCATTATCCGCCGCAACGTCGAAGCCCGTTTGAAAGCTATTTTGAACGGACACAAAGTTGTTGATGCGCCTAAGGGTATCGCTAAAAACACTACCATTACCGATGAAGTTTTAGCGGCTGTTCCTTCTTCACAATGGCGTAAAATCGTTGTTAAAGACGAAGAAGTAATGTCCAAGGTTGAAGAGCTATTGGCAGCGTTTGATGCCAGAATGGAAAAAATCCAGAAGCACTTTGACGACAAGGTCGAAAAAGTTCAACGCGGTGATGATTTGTTGCCTGGTGTCTTGAAGATGGTTAAAGTCTTTATTGCCACCAAGCGTAAAATTCAATCAGGCGATAAAATCGCAGGACGTCACGGTAACAAAGGTACTATTTCACGCGTATTGCCGCTGCAGGATATGCCTTATATGGAAGACGGTACTCCGGTTGATATCGTGTTGAACCCGTTGGGTGTGCCTTCACGTATGAACGTGGGACAAATTTTGGAAACCCACCTCGGATGGGCCGCTCAAAAATTGGGTCAACAAATTAACGAGTTATGGGAGCAGGTTAAAGCAGGACAAAAGACTGAAAAAGAACTGCGCGAAAAACTCAAAGATGTTTACGGCGAAAAACAATATAATCGTGAAATCGCCAACATGAGCGACGAAGAATTGGATTTGATGATTCCAAATCTGAAACGCGGTGTTCCGATGGCTACGCCGGTATTTGACGGCGCTACCGGTGACGATATTAACGAGATGTTGAGCAAAGCCGGTTTGCCGACTTCAGGTCAGATTGATTTGTATGATGGTCGTACCGGTGAGAAATTTGACCGTAAAGTTACCGTCGGTATCATTTACATGATTAAACTTCACCACATCGTCGATGAGAAGATGCACGCTCGCTCGGTTGGTCCGTACAGTTTGGTTACGCAACAGCCGTTGGGTGGTAAAGCTCAATTCGGTGGTCAACGTTTCGGTGAAATGGAAGTTTGGGCATTGCAGGCTTATGGTGCAGCCTATACTTTGCAGGAAATGTTGACGGTTAAATCCGATGATGTGAACGGTCGTACAAAAGTTTACGAATCAATCGTTCGCGGCGAAGACAGCTTTGAAGCCGGTGTTCCGGAATCATTCAACGTTTTGGTTAAAGAAATTAAATCTTTGTGCTTGAACGTAGAGCTGTTGAACGAAGAAGTTTAAGGTAAAGGAGTTTTAGAAATATGAATGATATTATGAAATATTTTGGTCAACAGGTATCAGGTGACTCGTTTGATCAAATCAAGATTTCCATCGCCTCTCCTGAACAAATTCGTTCGTGGTCGTATGGTGAGGTTAAGAAACCTGAAACCATTAACTACCGTACGTTCAAACCGGAAAGAGATGGTTTGTTCTGCGCCCGCATTTTTGGTCCGGTTAAGGATTATGAATGCTTGTGCGGTAAGTATAAGAGAATGAAATATCGCGGCGTTGTTTGCGAAAAGTGCGGTGTTGAAGTTACACTTTCCAAAGTACGTCGTGAAAGAATGGGACACATTGAACTGGCTGCGCCGGTGGCTCACATTTGGTTCTTGAAATCATTGCCGTCACGCATTTCAATGTTGACCGACATTCCGATGAAAGCATTGGAAAGAGTTTTGTATTTTGAAAGCTATATCGTGATTGAACCGGGGTTGACTCCTCTGGGTGTAAACGAGTTGCTGACAGAAGAACAATATCAGGAAGCTATTGACGAATATGGTGAAGATTCTTTCCGTGCCGGTATCGGTGCTGAGGCTTTGAAAGAAATTTTGGCCGCCATTGATTTGGAAGCTGAAAGAACAGCCATTCGTGAAGAGTTGAAAGACAATGCTTCGGAAGCTAAACGCAAAAAGTTGGTTAAACGTTTGAAGATTATTGAATCTTTCATCGAATCAAACACCAAGCCGGAATGGATGATTTTGACCGTATTGCCGGTTATTCCGCCTGAGCTGCGTCCGTTAGTTCCGTTGGACGGCGGTCGTTTTGCGACTTCGGATTTGAACGATTTGTATCGTCGGGTTATTAACCGTAACAATCGTTTGAAGAGATTAATCGAGTTGCACGCTCCGGATATCATTATCCGCAACGAAAAGAGAATGCTGCAAGAGTCTGTCGATGCTTTGTTTGATAACGGCCGCCGCGCAAGAGCGATTACCGGTACCAACAAACGTCCGCTGAAATCTTTGTCAGATATGCTCAAAGGTAAACAAGGTCGTTTCCGTCAAAACCTGTTAGGTAAACGTGTTGACTACTCCGGTCGTTCGGTTATTACGGTTGGTCCGGAATTGAAACTGCATCAATGCGGTTTGCCGAAGAAGATGGCGTTGGAATTGTTTAAGCCGTTCGTTTATGCTAAGTTGGAACTGTACGGACACGCTACCACGATTAAGGCGGCTAAACGTATGGTCGAAAAAGAACGTCCGGAAGTATGGGATATTCTGGAAGAAGTCATTCGCGAACATCCGGTTTTGCTGAACCGTGCGCCGACTTTGCACCGACTTGGTATTCAGGCTTTTGAACCGGTATTGGTTGAAGGTAAAGCTATTCACCTGCACCCGTTGGTATGTACGGCATTTAACGCCGACTTCGATGGTGACCAAATGGCGGTTCACGTTCCGTTGTCGATTGAAGCTCAATTGGAAGCTCGTGTTTTGATGATGTCAACCAACAATATTTTGTCGCCGGCTTCGGGTAAACCGATTATCGTACCGACACAAGATATGGTTTTGGGTATTTACTATCTGACTTATGACGCCGACGGTATGGCCGGTGAGGGTATGATTTTCTCTGATTTCAATGAAGTTCAATTGGCGTTGAATGAGAAAGTTGTCGATTTGCATGCCAAAATCAAATGCCGTATGGAATATGTCGATGATAACGGCGAGCTGAAGAAAGGTTTGGTTGAGACCACTCCGGGACGTATTATTGTTTCGGAAACTCTGCCGAAACACAAAGATGTTCCGTTCTCGTTGGTAAACCGTTTGCTGCGTAAGAAAGAAATCGGTGAAATCATCGACACTATTTATCGTCATTGCGGACAAAAAGAAACTTGCTTGTTTGTTGACAAGATTATGTCTTTAGGTTTCCAAAATGCATGTAAAGCCGGTATTTCATTCGGTAAAGATGACTTGATTGTTCCGGATGCAAAGAAGACTTTGATTGAAGAAACCGAAAAACAAGTTAAGGAATTTGAACAGCAATACCAAAACGGTCTTATCACCAAGGGTGAAAAGTACAATAAGGTGGTTGATATTTGGGCGGCCTGCACCGATAAGGTTGCGGATGAAATGATGAAAAACATTTCGAAGACCGAACACGGCTACATCAACTCAGTTTATATGATGGCTCACTCCGGAGCGCGCGGTTCGGCTGCACAAATGCGTCAGTTGGCCGGTATGCGCGGTTTGATGGCTAAGCCGTCAGGTGAGATTATTGAACAACCGATTATCTCAAACTTTAAAGAAGGTTTGACGGTGTTGGAATACTTCAATTCGACCCACGGTGCGCGTAAAGGTTTGGCTGATACGGCGTTGAAGACCGCTAACTCCGGTTACTTGACCCGCCGTTTGGTCGACGTTGCGCAAGACGTTGTTATTACCGAAACTAACTGCGGTACGGAAAGAGGTATCATTGTTCGTCCGGTTGTCGATGGCGGTAATGTTATCGTGTCTATCGGTGATCGTATTTTGGGACGTACAATTCAAGAAGACATTGTTCACCCTGAAACCGGTGAAGTTTTGGTCAAGAAAGGTAAACTGATTGATGAAAACGATGTTGAAGTTGTTGAAAAAGCCGGTGTTGAACAAGTTAAAATCCGTTCGGTATTGACTTGCGAAACCAAAGACGGTGTTTGCGCAGCTTGTTACGGACGCGACCTGGCTCGCGGTACGCCGGTTAATATCGGTGAAGCTGTCGGTGTTATCGCGGCACAGTCAATCGGTGAACCGGGTACACAGCTGACCATGAGAACCTTCCATATCGGTGGTGCGGCGCAAAAAGGTGCTGAACAGGCATCTGTTGAAGTTCCGTTTGCCGGTGTATTGAAACTCGAAAACAACCACACGGTTACAAACTCTGACGGTCACTTGATTGTTTTGTCACGCAACTGCGAAATCGTTATTGCCGATGCGCAGGGACGTGAAAAATCTCGTCACCATGTTCCGTACGGTACCAAGATTTTGGTCGCTGAAGACTCTAAGGTTAAAAAAGGCCAGAAAGTCGCTGAGTGGGATCCGTTTACAGTTCCGGTAATTACGGAAAAAGCCGGTCGGATTGAGCTGGTTGACTTGATTAACAATGTTTCGGTTCGTGAATCAACTGATGAAACAACCGGTATTGTTTCGAAAGTGGTTATTGATTGGCGTTCGAACTCTGGTTCTGCCGGTTTGAAACCGAGTATTATCCTGAAAGACGCCAAAGGCAAACCGGTTACTTTTGATAACGGTAAGGAAGTTCGTTACTATATGTCGGCGGATGCGATTTTGTCGGTTGACAATGGTGATGAAGTTAAAGTCGGTGACGTTATCGCGCGTATTCCGCGGGAAAGCTCTAAGACTAAAGATATTACCGGTGGTTTGCCGCGTGTTGCTGAGTTGTTCGAAGCCCGCCGCCCGAAAGATCCGGCTATTATTTCGGATATTGACGGTATGGTTGAGTTTGGCAAGGACTATAAAGCTAAACAGCGCATTACTGTTGTTCCGCAAAAAGGACAGCCGATTGAATATCTGATTCCGAAAGGACGTCATTTGGCAGTTCAAGACGGCGATATTGTGAAGAAAGGCGATGCCTTGGTTGAAGGTACACCTGCTCCGCATGATATCCTGCGCGTTTTGGGCGTTGAAAAATTGGCTGAATATCTGGTTAAGGAAGTTCAAGACGTTTATCGTCTGCAAGGTGTTAAGATTAACGATAAACACATTGAAGTTATCGTTTCGCAAATGTTGAGAAAAGTTGAGATTACCACACCGGGTGATACAACCTTCCTTGTTGGCGAACAAGTTGATCGTGATGTCTTTGAAGCTGAAAATGCCAAAGTTGTTGCCAATGGCGAAACTCCGGCGCAAGCTGATCCGGTCTTGCTTGGTATCACCAAAGCTTCATTGCAGACCAAGTCCTTTATTTCGGCGGCCTCATTCCAAGAGACAACTCGTGTCTTGACCGAAGCCGCGGTTGAGGGCAAGGTTGATACCTTGAAAGGCTTGAAAGAAAACGTCATTGTCGGACGCTTAATTCCTGCCGGTACCGGTACGGTTTTGAGAGCTTTGAAACGAGTTGCCGCACAAAACGACAAGGAGATTCAAGCGATTAAGGCTGAAGCTGAGGCTGAAAAAGAGGCCGCGAAGTCCGTCTAGCTGGTGCTAAATACAGAAATGTCGGGACGAAAGTTTCCTCACGTACTAATCGTGTACGTTCCGGTACTTTCGCCCTAATTTCCTATTTATCACGCACGCCATCCGAACTTCTAGGACTCAGTGCAGAAATATTAAAAATGCCACCTTGCTTAAGGTGGCATTTTTATTTTTATGTCATTTGTTGCAGTTTTATGAATTTTTCGTTCTTTTTTGCATATTTAATAGATTAGAAACCTTTTGTGTGCTACTATCAAATATAGTATTAAAGACACTAGGGGTTTATTATGTATATTTGGGTGGTGTTAGCAACATTTTTAGCGGCGATAGCCTCCTATTACTTAGCTCCGCGTAATGATATGCGCGAGCTGACGGTTGTGCCGTTGGCAGAAGCCGAAATCGCCAAAGTCGTTACCCAACATAAAGCTGCCAGCACCTATATCGGACATCACAAACGTTCTTCCGGCAGCTCGCTTCCGACTTATATAATCGGCGAGTTGACTGAAAATGAGTTAGCGCCGTATTTCCCCTATGGACACGGCATAAATGACAATTATGCGACGTTGGTTTATTGTGTCGATGAAAACTACAGCCAGCTTTATCAAACCCCGAATGAGTGTTTCAGTAATAGCACAAATATTAAATATCTTATTACCTGCGGGAGTTTGCCGTTACGGTGGGTAAATCTGAATACGGGTACTCCGACCGCGGATTTTATGACCGCGATGCGTCACAGTGTCAGCGCTGACAGCGGGTTAGGCTATACCGTCTATCATGATGGTTCATTTTGGGTATTTGAACATAATCAGACCCAAACGGAAGTTCCGCCTATTTTGTTGGATCAGGGCGGGTTGCAAGATTATTGCGGCTTTGACGAAGAACAAGCTGCAATTGTTTATATGAACAAGATTTAGAAACCAAAGGAAGGTGTCCCATGAACAGAAATTTCAAAGACATGTTGAGCCAAAAGGGCAGTATGATGGTCGAAGCCTTGGCTATGTTAGGGCTTATTTCCATGGTTACACCGGTTTTGTATAAAAAAGCTGCGGAACGCACGACGGAGCTGCAGGACATCAACTCCGCAACTTATATGCGGACGCTTTCGCAAAGTTTGGATGACTATATTCAGGACAACTATTCAGACCTTAGTCAGGAAAGCAGCGATGTGATTGCGATTGACAACAGCGATATTCAAAGCTACCTGCCTTATGGTTTTAATGTCAATGGCAGCAAATTGTTTGATGACTATAATATCAGCGTTATTCGCGATGTGCATAATATAGACGGACGCGAGGTAGTTAACCTGACCGGTGTTATTACCGCGCCGATTAGTATTGCGGCTAATGATTCGACCCGCGAAACCCGCAAAGCTAAAATTGCCTCAATGATCGGGGCAAACGGCGGTGTCAAACGGGGCGATAACTTCACCGGTGTTTTGGGCGGATGGGAGATTCCGGTTGGCTCACTGGGGCTTGATGCAGATTATCCGGACTCGGTGGCGGTAACTTCGGTTCATGCGATTACCTCAGGCGGCTCAGCAGCGGATTCAGAACATGTTTTGTATCGTGATAACTCGCGTGGAGATGTAGCCTATAATACGATGCAAACCACCTTGTATATGGATACGAACAATATTGAAGGCATCAGCAATTTGGTTGCGGCTTCAAACGAAGAAAGTCCAAACCAGATTAATATCGTAGGTGCAGATAATTCTGCCGCCGGTTTGATGGTTTCGGGGGCGGCGGAAATTCAGCAGGCTTTGACCGTCGGTTTAAATTATGAGAATACGGCTAAGTTAAATGTAGCAGATACATTTTATGCCAAGAGTGCTGATAAAACTTCCAATTTAACCTTAGAAAATGGTCGGGCAGTGTTAGTTGGTAATGATAGTAAGTTAGAATTTAAAGATACGGAAACAAGCTTAGTCGGCAAAAATAGTGAGTTAAAGTTTGATAATGCCGGTGCAACCATGACTAATGGAGGTAATAAGGGTGCTAAATTGGCGTTGTCATCTCAAGATGCACAGTTAACATTTGGTGAAGGAGCAAATGGTTATAGTGTTGGTGAGAGCAGTGCTTCGGTGACATTTAATTCATCTAAAGTTAATCTGAATGCAGGGGCCGTGGCTATCCAAAGTGGTAGTGATGGGGGTGCAAATGCCAAGCTGAAAGTGGAAACTAGTGGAACTGTTCGCGCTGAAAGCTCTGGTGAAAATGGAAAATGGACAAGTTTTAAAGTTAATTCCCAGGGTATCTATGGCGATGCGGTAGAACGGGTTGTTTTGGAAAGTGGTTCTAATATGACATTGATTGGTAATGAAAGTTTTACATTATCAACTAACATTGCGGCGATTAATGCTGTTAACGATTTAATGGATATCGGTGCAGGACTACTGAATTTGTATGGTAATGAAATTAAACTTATTGGTGATAACAAAGTTTATCTAAATTCAGGCAACAACAGCATAGAGTTAAATGGGGCAGAAGATTTTATGGAATTTAAGGGAGGAAATGCCCATTTGAAACTTGATGATGGTAACCAAATCGCAAAATTGTATTATAATAACAATATTGTTGCCGCAGATGCAAATACTGTTTTTATGCAAGCTTCAGGAGGCAGTATGTTAGAAGTTGGTGATGACATTAGTATTAAATCGGCATCAAATCTTAATGCCTATGGAGATAATATCTATTTGAATCCAACTAATAGGTTGCGTGTAGAAAGTAGTTACAACCAGTTAGAATCTAAAAATACTTTGTTTTGTGATGGTGATGATTGTCCCGATACAGAGAAGAATTCGTTCAATAAAGGGGTGTTGGTACAGCATCAAGGTATTGTGGCGTTGCCGACAGCGCAGAGCAGCGGAATTGCATCTTCTGACGGTGTGCAAGATGTGGCGGGGTATGTTAAAGCCGACCGTTTTCTGGCTAACCAAACATTTACGTCTCCTTATACTTCCTCAAAAGCAGGGAGTAAGCCGTATGATGCTTATCAGGTTAACCCGGCTTATACCTCGGTAATGCATGATATCAAGCTTACTACCCGCGGCGGAGCGCGGTTAAGTGATATCTTACCGGATTTTATTAATAAAGGTATTTATGTTGTCGATAATACGTATCAGGAAGATTCGGCTAACCTTGATTGGGAGAATTTTACTAAAGATCATAATCATAAATCGTGTGGTACTGATTTAACGTGCCCTACAACACCGTGGCTTGGCTTTATTCCGGCACCACAGTGTCCGCCGGGGTATGCAAAAGTAATTACCATTAATCCGATACGTTGGAAAATGGCTGATGCTTATACGGTTGCTCCGAATCTTTCAAGTTATTCGAATGCATATAAAGATTTTCTCAAATATTTTAACAAAAACACTGATCCATTAGAATCTCGGTTTGAACTTGAAACAGTTGATGGCAGTAGCGGAGCACATACTCATGGTATTGCGGAAAACCATGCATTGCCATTGACTTTTCAAACTAATACCTGGCTCAATACGACGATTTATGGTGTTAGAGCAACTCCGAGTGATGTTAACAGTGCATTTTATGGTTGGCATGCGATTATGGGGTTCCTGTATCATGGCTCATTATACTCCAAATATATCATGGGGGCTGATCCCACGGCTGAAGATCCTAGAGGAAAAGTTGTTTGGAACATCTTTCCGGTCTATAATCAAGAGTTAACAGCAATTTCCAATGTCTATTGCTATTTTGAGCGTAAAAGCAATAATAATAGCGGGCAATATGGTTCAGGCAATACGGGAGTTAGTTGGGATTCAAATCTAGTTGATACGACATATGATCAGCTTGAACATTTTCGTTCACCTACGGATGATAAAGACGCTAATTACGTTAATCGTCTGAATGATCCGACATTGGGTTATACCGATCCGTGGTAGGGATTTAGCCAACCGCTTAGGAAGCCGCCGTCAGGGCGGCTTTTTAAGTGGCGGAAAATGTCAAAATTTATACACAAAACCGGATGAATGGTTGTTTTTTGCGCGCAAAAACAATATAACTACGTTTATAAACGGAGAAAAAAAGATGCTGTTTGCTAAATTTGAACGTCTGGTCGCACGAAGATATTTGCGAGCCAAGCGCAAAGAAGGATTTATTTCGGTGATTACCGGTTTTGCTTTTACCGGTATTGCGCTGGGGGTGGCGACTTTGATTATCGTGATGTCGGTAATGAATGGTTTTCGTCATGAATTGTTGTCACGTATTTTGGGGATTAACGGCCATATCGGCATTATGTCGCCGTTGGGGTATCCGTTTAATAATTATAAACAGGCAATTAAAGATTTGGCGGACATCGACCATGTGCAAGTGGTGATTCCGATGATTGAGAGCCAGCTGTTGGTTACGGCCGGCAAAGCGGCCGAAGGCGCGATGGTGCGCGGAATGAACGCCGCCGATATCGTTAAAAAGCCGATTTTGGACAAGGCGTTTCGCGGGATTGAGATGAAAGATTTTGCCGGCGATAATGTGGTGATGGGACGGCGGCTGGCAACCAAAATGGGAATTGTGCCGGGGGATAAGATTACGCTGATTTCGCCGAACGGAAAAGTTACGGCTTTCGGCACGGTGCCGAGAATGAAGTCTTATCAGGTTATCGGCACATTTGAAGTCGGAATGTTTGAATATGATTCCAATTTTATTTTTATGCCGTTGGAAGCCGCGCAAAAATATTTGGGGCTGCAAGACGCGGTTACGCATATCGATGTGACGATTGATGATGACAAAATGCTCAAAACCGTGCGCAAGACAATTGAAGAAAGCGTCGGTATGGGAGCTTATGTCTATGACTGGAAACAAACCAACGCGGCGTTTTTTAACGCGATTGACGTCGAGCGCAATGTGATGTTTTTGATTCTGACACTGATTATTTTGGTGGCGGCGTTTAATATCATTACGGCGCTGATTATGCTGGTTAAGGACAAGGGACGCGATATCGCCGTGCTGCGCACTATGGGCGCCAGCAAAGGGATGATTATGCGGGTGTTCTTTATGGACGGGGCGTTTGTCGGCGTGGTCGGAACGACAATCGGGCTGATTTTGGGCTTGTTGTTCTGCCATAATATTGAAAATATTCGGCAGTTTTTGCAGAGCCTGACCGGGCGCGATTTGTTTTCGGCGGAAATATATTTTCTGTCACAATTGCCGGCGCGGGTCGATGCAACCGAAGTGATTATGGTGGCGGGAATTTCATTGTTGCTGTCGTTTCTGGCAACGCTGTATCCGGCTTATCGGGCGGCAAAATTTGATCCGGTGGAGGCTTTGCGCTATGAGTAATAAAAATATTCCGACCATGGAACTCAAAAATATCTGCCGCTCCTTTAAGCAGGGCGGACAGAATCTGGAAGTGCTGAAAGGGGTTAATCTCGAAATCGGAAAAGGCGAGATTGTCGCACTTATCGGGCCGTCAGGTTCAGGCAAATCAACCTTGCTGCAAATTGCCGGATTGTTGGAACAGCCGACCAAAGGCGAAATTTATCTGGATGGGCAGCGCTGCGGCAAATTGGGCGATACGATGCGTACCAATCTGCGCCGCGACTATTTGGGGTTTGTGTATCAATATCATAATTTGTTGGCGGATTTTGATGCTTCCGAAAATGTGATGTTGCCGCAGCTGATTGCCGGCGTGTCAATGAAAACCGCACGCGAAAAAGCTGAATGGCTGCTCAAACGTTTGGGCTTGGAAAAACGGTTTAAGCATCGTCCGGCGGAGATGTCCGGCGGTGAGCAGCAGCGGGTGGCGATTGCCCGCGCGTTGGCTAATTCGCCCAAGCTGTTGTTGGCGGATGAGCCGACCGGTAATCTTGATCCCAAAACCGCGGAAATCGTCTTTAGCGAACTGTTGGCGATTGTGAAGGAGACCGGACTTTCGGCATTGATTGCAACGCATAACTTTGAGTTGGCGGACCGCATGGATCGCAAAGTTAAGCTCGAAGACGGTAAATTGATTGATCAGCGGGCGGCTATGGCGGCGCTGACCGAACAAAATTTCTACTGATTACGGCAAAAAAGGCGGCAATAGTTTATTCTTTGACTTCCTGCGCGGTTTTGATGCGTTCAAGGCAAAAGGTTCGTTGCTCCTGTCGTTGGGTGCAAAAAGCCAAAAGGTTTCCGCCCTTGATGTGCAGCGGAATGATAATCCGCGGAGAAATTGTGCCGTCAGGTTTTTGATAAGTTATTTTGAGCTTGAGCCGCTGCGGAATGGCGGCGGCAAAGAAAGCGGCTTTATCTTGCTGTTCATCAAGCGTCAGGGCGCAATATTGGCGCATAAAGCCGACCACGCGCTGGTCAACAAAAACATCGCTCGCGCGAACGGCTTTTTTGAGGCTGATACCATTAAGCGAAGTACAGCGGCTGAGCGCAACATAGAGCTGTCCGGTGGCAAAAGCGCCGCGGCCGACGTCAATTTCCACTTTATCGAAAGTTTTGCCCTGACTTTTGTGAATGGTGACCGCCCAAGCCGGACGAAACGGAAATTGGGTGAATGATCCGGCGACTTCTTCAATAATCTCCGTTCCCTGCAAGGTATATTTGTAAATCTCCCAACTGTAAGGAAAAACCTCAACCAGACGGCGGTCTTCCTGCAACCGAACCCGCAAATGTTTGAGCTTGCCGTCACGCAGGGTGAGGTTTTCAATATGTCCGATACTGCCGTTTACCCAACGGTTTTTGCTGTCGTTGTTCAAAAACATTATTTGCGCGCCAAGCTTAAATTCGAGATTTTCGGCCGCGGGATAACTTTCGGCGGAAAACGAGCCGTCAATTACGGCCTGAGAGCTGTAAAGCTGCCCTGGCAGCTGCGCCATTTGTTGATGGTTGATTTCGTCAGCCAGATGGTTGAGAGTGGTGAGGCTGATACGAAAATCATCATCTGCGGCGGCCGTGTGCAGGCGCTGATTAAGCGTCGCAAGGTCTTGCGGAGCCAGCATATTGCGTCGGATGCGATCCAACAAAGCTATAAACTCAGGATCTTTTTGGCGAAAAACGGTAGTCAGCTCCACCACCTGCAGCGGTATGGACTTAAAGACATGGGCGCTGAAAAAATACGGCGACGGATATTTTTGATAAAACAGCGGCTCTTCGGTTTTGGTGATGACCGGCGGAAGTTGGTATAAATCGCCGACAAAAACCATTTGCACCCCGCCGAACGGGACCCCGCTGACTGGTCCGTAAAGACGCAAAAACGCGTCAATGCAGTCTAATATATCGGCACGCAGCATTGAGACTTCATCAATAATCAGGGTTTGAAGTTTTTGATAAATCCTTTTCGCCCGCGGGGAAAATTCACGCGAGATGATTTTTTCAACACTGATGTTTATCGGAAAGCCGAAAAAACGGTGGATGGTCTGTCCATGCACATTCAGGGCGGCAACGCCGGTCGGGGCGGTAACCACAATGTTTTTGGCGGAATGATGGCGGCAATATTCAAGCCAGGTCGATTTGCCGGAGCCGGCTTTGCCGGTGACAAACACATGATGCGAAGTGTTTTCAACCAAATCGCAGGCAGCTAAAAAATCAGGGGATAAATTAAGTTTTTCAGACATTTTATTTCGTGTTGTAAAAAATTATTTTAATGATAACATATTTCAAAATCGGAACAAGAGGAATTTAAATTATGCAACAAGATGAAGAACGCTTAATCAAAATCGAAACAGTGCTGTCGGAGCATGAGCGCCTGATTGAGGAGCTGAATGAGGTTATTATCAGTCAGGGTAAAATGATTGATCATTTGGTTAAGCAAAATCAATATCTGACGGATTTGTTGAAAGAAGATGCGGTTAAACCGTTGAGCGAGGAGACCCCGCCGCCGCATTATTAATTTCGGCGGGCTTGTTAATCGTCTGAATCCGACTATATCTTTAGAACGAGGTGAAAAATGGATTTAGACGCATTGTATAAACTGACACACGGATTGTATATTTTGGGCGCAAGCGATGACTGCGGACGGTTGGTCGGCAGCACGGTTGATGCCGTTATGCAGGTCGCCAGCCAGCCGGTGGTGATTGCGTTGTCGTGCAATAATAACAGCTATACCGGAGAATGTATCGCTCACACCGGAGAATTTTCATTATCCGTAGTCGGCAAAAAAGTTGATCCGTTCGTGATTGCCAATTTCGGTTATCAATCAAGCCGCGAAGTTGCAAAATGGGAGCAGGTCGAACACTATGTCAAAGACGGGCTGCCGTATCTGCAAAATAATTTGGCAACACTGCATTGCCGGGTGCTGCATCGGTTGACGTTTTTGAGCAACACGCTGTTGGTGGCAGAGGTTATTGAAGCAACAGACGGGCTGAAAGACGAACCTTTGACTTACGGCGATTACCGCACCTATTTCAAAACGGCGGTAATGGACAGTTTTCAAAAATATTTAACGGCAAAGAAAGGAAATAAAATGACAGAAAACAATAATGAAAAATGGGTTTGCACCGTGTGCGGATATGTCTATGACGGCGAAGTGCCGTTTAAGGATTTGCCTGATGATTGGGTTTGTCCGTTATGCGGAGTGGGTAAGGATATGTTCGAACTGCAATAAAATCAGTCGGTAACAAAGTCCCGATATTGCCAAAGGCCGCGGTCGTAAGTAAGGTGAATTACGGCGCCGTTGGGAATGTCGGGATTATTTATGCCCAGGTGCAGCATTACCTGCGACAAAGTTATGCCGTGGCCGGAAACGGCAAAGTTATGAAACGGCGTATGACGGGCATAGTGATTAAGCGCAGCCCAAACACGGCGGCGTACTTCGTATTTGGTTTCGCCGTTTTCAAAGCGGGTGGTCGTGTCATCCAAGCGGCAGTGACGCCATTTGTCATATAAGGCGGCATAGCGTTTTTCAACTTCGGAAATAAGCATCCCTTCAACAACACCCATGTTGACTTCTTGCAGCCTTTGGTCAAACAAAATCGGCACTTGCAGACAGGAGGCGACAATTTGCGCGGTTTGGCGGGTGCGTTTTAAGGGGCTGCTGACGATAATCTCAATATGTTTGTCTTGCAGTTTTTGCCCAATCAGGCGAGCCTGAGATTGTCCGTGTGCCGTCAATTCGCCGTCATAAGACTGCCCCTGAATATGTCCGCTGAGGTTAAACGGACATTCTCCGTGGCGAAAAAGATAAAAATGTTTAAGCTCCGGCGGCATCTTTCTCCTGTTTATCCGTATGGTCGTTGTTATCATTGGCTTCAGAAGCGGCAAGCTTTTCTTCTAACGGAGTAAAGCGGTGCTGTAAGTAGCGAGCCAACCAGGGCAAGGTTTTGCCCTGGAATAATACAGATATGATTACCAGGAAGAAAATCAAGTTGAAAATATATTGAGCGTTGATGACGCCTTTCATTAACGGGTAGGTGGCCAAAATAATCGGAACGGCGCCTTTTAGGCCGGCCCAACTGATTAAAAGCTGATCTTTCAGCGCGTAATTGCTGCGGTACAAGCAGACAAAAACCGCTAACGGACGGGCAATGAACATCAAAAACAAAGTGCAGGCAAAACCGGCCGGCATAACGCCGATGAGTTCATGCGGATTAACCAATAAACCTAAAATCAAGAACATACTTATCTGCATAATCCATGACAGCGAATCGTTGAAACGAATCAAATGGCGGCGGTATAAAAAAGCACTGTTGCCGACAATTATACCGGCGATGTAAACCGCCAAAATACCGCTGCCGCCGGCAAGCTGAGTCAGACTGTAAACCAAAAAGGCCGAACTTATGCCGTAAACCGGATATAATCCGGGATAAGGAATGTGCGATTTTTGCAAGATGTAAACCGCTAAACGCCCTAAAGCCAAACCTAAGGCAACACCGATAAACATTTGGCGAACAAAGAAAAGTCCAAGTTCCGATGCGGCGGTTTCCGGACGCGTAACCATCGTCAATGCCGCCATAGTTAAGAATACGGCCATCGGGTCGTTACTTGCCGATTCAAGCTCAAGCAGGGATTTATCACGGCTGTCAATGCAGATGTTGGAGTTACGCAAAACCGTAAAAACGGCCGGAGCGTCAGTTGAAGAAACAATTACGCTAAGCAGTAACGATATTTCAAACGGCAGGCGAATGAGAAAATAAGCCCCGCAAAACAAAAACAGTGCGGTCAGAAAAACGCCGATAGTGGCAAGCAGGCTGCCGCGGAACAACGCCGGACGCACGGCTGTCCATTTGGTCCATAAACCGCCGTTGAACAAAATAAAGATGAGGGCTACTGTACCGACATAGTTGGTTAAGCGCGAATCCTGAAAGTTAATGCGCCCGACACCATCAACTCCGGCCAGCATACCTAAGCCTAAAAACAATAACAACGAGGGAATGCCAAAGCGGTCGGACACTTTGTTGGCAAAAACACAAAGCATTAACAAGATACCGGAAACGGCAAGATAAATATCAAAATTCATGGTTTTTTCCCTCAATAGGCATAAAATATAAGCGATTTTTACAATTATTCCAGCCTGAGATTATATTCAGGTGGTTTTAAAAAAACGTAAAAATCAAAAGACTAAAGGTAAATCTTGCCACGAGGTGGTAAAAGCGGGGCTGCGAAATTCACGTTTGAGGTATGATTTGGCGGTTTTGTTCTGAACAGCATAATAAACGGTTTTGCGGCCGAATTTACGATTGAGTTCATCAAACACGGACATCAGCTTTTGTTCTTTCGGCGCTAAAGGCGTTGATTGCAGCAAATCAGTTTGCAGGACATCTGCTTTTTCCAAGCCGATGAGGGTTACGCCGGCGCGTTTGTACCAGCAGTCAGGGCGATAAATATGGTCCAGTCCTTGGCGCATGGCGGTCATAAAATTTGCGGTGTTGCAACTCGGGGTCGGAAGAGAGATTAGACAGGAGTTATTGTATTGCGGATGATTGAGGTTAAAACGATTGCTGTATACGGAGATCCATATTCCGCGGGCAACAGCCTTTTGCTGCCGCAGCCGCAGGCAGGCGCAGTCGACAAATTCCGCCAGATTGGCTTCTAAGGTATCACGATTTTGAATTTCGGTTTCAAAACTTCCGCTGGAAATCAGTGACTGTGAAAGCTCCGGTGTTTCAAGCTCAAAAGCTGGAGTTTGGTTAAGCTCCATGATGGTTTTGGCCAAACCGATGCCAAAAGCCGAACGGGCTTGAGCTAAGGGCATGGCCGCCAAATCAGCCGCCGTAAAAATGCCAAGGTGGTTAAGTTTTGGGGCGAGGTGGCGCCCGACACCCCACAGGTCAATAATATCGGTTTGGGCCAGTTGTTCACGAATTTGAGCAGCGGAAGTGAGCTGATAAAGTTTGAACTGGCGTTTGGCGAAGTGGCTGGCGATTTTACACAGAGTTTTGGTGGCGGCGATGCCGATAGAAACCGGGATGCCGAAATATTGTAAAATGTTTTGGCGGATTTGCGAAGCTAAAGTGTAATAGTTGGCAAAACCCGAAACCGAAACAAAAGCTTCATCAATGGAATAGACTTCAATGCCGGAAAAAGTTTGCCGCAGATAAGTCATAATCCGGCGGGATAAATCGGCGTAAAGTTCGTAATTAGATGACAAAGCAATGCCGCCAATACTTTTGAGCAAACGTTCGATTTTGAAATAAGGCGCACACATGGCAATGCCAAGCTGTTTGGCCTCGTCGGAGCGCGAAACAACGCAGCCGTCATTGTTGGACAACACCACAACCGGACGCCGATTAAGGTGCGGTTGGAAAACCCGTTCGCAGGAAACAAAAAAGTTATCGCAGTCGATTAACATATACATCAGGCCAACTTTCGTATAACCGAAGTAACCATTCCCCAAGGGATGAAATCGGCATCAGGCGGGTAGGGAATGATTTGGAAATGCTCGTCTTTAATGACAATGACCAATTTGCCGCGGCAGGAAGCAAGGCTGCGGTCAACGACCAAAATATCACCTTGCAAAATACCATTGGCAGCAAGACGGTTGCTGTTCATCCGCAGCAGATAGCTGGATAACGGATGCGGCAGTAAAAGGCGGTTAAAATCAAGCTTTTCTTCAATGTAATCAGCAGCGGGAGAGCCAAAACTCATGGAAAACACCTCAATAAATGTTCTTGTTTTGTTCTGAATATAATCTTTGGAAAAAATAATTGCAAGATAAAAATATTGTAGTGGAAAAATGCAAAAAACCATCTATAATACGAACCAATTAATGATATTTGCTGAAAGAGGAAAATAAGATGCAGAAAATTATTCCGGCCGCGCTGAAGTCCGGCGATGAAATCAGAGTTGTTGCTCCGTCCAGAGGGCTGAAAATGATAGGCGCCGACAGTCGGGAGTTGGCTGAAAAAAGATTTGGCGAAATGGGCTTGAAAGTTACTTTCGGAACTAATACTACCGATGAAAATTGGGATTTGATGGGGACAACCGAAATTGAAAAACGGGCGGTCGATATTATGGAGGCCTTTACGGATCATAAGGTGAAAGCAATTTTTACGATTATCGGCGGGTTTAACTCCAACCAGCTGCTGCCGTTTTTGGATTATGACGTTATTCGCAATAATCCAAAGATTTTTTGCGGATTTTCGGATATTACGGCTTTGTTAAACGGTATTTATGCGCAAACCGGATTGGTAACTTTTTCAGGGCCGCATTACAGCTCGTTCGGAATGCTCAAAGGTTTTGATTATACTTGGGATTATATGCAGAAAATGCTGATAGGCAAAGGCAGTGCACAGGTTTTGCCGTCGGAAAGCTGGAGCGATGATTTGTGGTTTTTGGATCAGCAAAAACGCGAAATGATTAAAAATGACGGTTATTGGACGCTTCATGAAGGCGAAGCCCGCGGAACAATTATTGGCGGGAATCTCGGTACATTGGTTTTGTTGAACGGGAGTAAGTATCGTCCGGAGTTTAAAGACAACACGATTTTGTTTGTAGAAAATTGTTACAGCTCCGGCGGTGATGATGCCGACTTTTTGCGCCAGCTGCAAGCAATAGCTTATCAACCGGATTTTGCCAAGGTTAAAGCTTTGGTTATCGGGCGTTTTCAAAAAGCTTCGGATATCAGTCGGACAAAATTGGAGTATATAGTTAATGCAATTCCGCAGCTGCGCGAATTGCCGATTGTGGCCAATGTCGATTTTGGGCATACGACCCCGATGTTGACTTTGCCAATTGGCGGAAGATGTGAATTAACCAAAGACGGATTGACATTGCGAGTTTAGAATGCCTGATTTTGAGTTGGAAAACAATCACAGCGGCTTGGTGGCGGGAATTGATGAAGCCGGACGCGGGCCATGGGCCGGGCCGGTGGTGGCCGGGGCGGTGATTATTAAAGACCGAAATTTAGATGAATTTTTGCTGGACGGTTTAAATGATTCTAAAAAATTGACAGCTAAAAAACGCGAACAATTGTTTGAACATTTGTTGGAAGCGCGGTCTAAAGGGCAGGTGTGTATCGGTATCGGTCAGGCCAGCGCGGCAGAAATTGATGAATATAATATTTTACAAGCGACATTTTTGGCCATGCGCCGAGCGTATGAAGCGATGGGCGCAAAAGCGGATTGGGCTTTGATTGACGGCAACCGCCTGCCGCAAAATTTTCCGTGTGCGTGTGAATATGTAATCAAAGGAGATGCGCGTGATTATGCGATTGCGGCAGCTTCAATTATGGCAAAAGTATATCGTGATCGGTTAATGGCTGATTTGTCCAAAATCTATCCTCATTACGGATTTGAAAAAAATGCCGGTTATGGTACTAAGCTGCATATCAAAGGGCTGCATGAATATGGCGTTACTCCTGAACATCGGCGGTCTTATCGTCCGATACGGGAGTTTATGTCCTTAAAAAAGAGTGCGTAAAAGGTTGTTGACAAGAAAGCAATTTTTGTCTATATTTAGTTACAAATTAAATTTTTAATACTTATTATGGAACGAATGAATGAGAAAGAAATTAAACAGCTTTGGGTTAAGGCTGCCGAAGTTTGTGCAATAACCGAAAGACTTTGGAATGCTAAAATCGAAGGGCATAATGCTTTTGTTAACGCGTTGAAAAATCAACAGTTGATACAAAAATATTATGATCGTGATGAGTTTAACAACAAGGTTAAACAAATTGAAAACGGCAATACCAAAGCCGAAAATGTTTTGTGGCAGATGATGAAAAATATTTTTCGTCAAACCTTTATCAGTGTTAAGCATACGCTAACGCGGATAGGTAAGGACAATCGGAAAGACATAGATTGCCGCTTGGTGGCAGCTGTGGTGAACCGAGCTCTTAATTTTAGCTGGTTAACAACGGCGAGTGATGACGACATAACGGAGTTTGCGCAAGAAGCTACTCGAGTTTTAAGTCTTTATCACGGACGTAGATACAATCCCGACAAAGATGACTTTTTTGAACTAAAAGTTATTGAACGGCGTTTGTGTCTGCACGGCGATGTTTTTACCAGACTGTTGGAAGCAGAAATTGTTGCCGAAGAGAGCAGCAAAGAAGCCGTTTAGTTTATTGTCTAATTCTAAAACAAAAGTAATATGGAAACAAAAAATTATGATCAGGAGTTTCAAAAGCTTTTGGTAATAACTTCATTTTGGGGTTTACAAAGCGTGTTGTCAAAATCAGCTGTCAGTGACCGTGACAAGTTAGGTATCATGTATTGGGAGCGCCGCAGGATACTCGAAACCCTCGAGCCTAAGCAAACCGAATACCTTGACTATCTGATTGATGGCCGAGGGTCGCTGGATGATCGCTTGGACTGGATTTGGAAACAAATCTGGAATGATATTCACGAGCTTTCAAAGAACGTCAATGAAGTTCATGTAGCTGAAAAGCTTTGGATAGGGGTAATGGAAATTGCTTATCCTTATTGCAAAGAATTTGTTGATGAAAAAGAACTGATTGGGCTTATGCCGTTATACGACTTTACCTCAGACGGCTATGACCGGTTGGTAACGTTGTTCCATGCTCAGGAAAGTTCTTTTTTGGAACATTACACTGACCATCTTTGGCAAACTGTGACATGCAAAAACAATCACTAAAAGTCAATGAAAATAAAAAGGCAGCTTATTAGAGCTGTCCTTTTTTTTGTTTAAATTGTGTTTTGTTAATAAATTTATAACTAAATTTTGTTCATACTAGGCATATTAAATTTTATTACCCTTAAAATGGCTGGTGAAAATGAGCAGGATGCAAACCAAAATGGTTCTTAATACAATAATTAATGACGATTGTATTAAAGTAATGAATGAAATGGAAGAAAATTCGGTGGATTTGATTTTCGCCGATCCTCCATATAATTTGCAATTGGGCGATGCTCTGACCAGACCGGACAACAGCAATGTCAGCGGTGTTTATGAAGAATGGGACAGCTTTGAAAGTCTGGCAGCGTATGATGATTATACACGGCGCTGGATGTCGGCTGCCCGCAGAATTTTGAAAGACGACGGCGCAATTTGGGTTATCGGTTCTTATCATAATATCTTTCGCGTAGGTTATATTTTACAGGATTTAGGTTTTTGGATTTTGAACGATATTATTTGGAACAAGACCAATCCGATGCCGAACTTTAAGGGAACGCGCTTTACTAACGCGCATGAAACGCTGATTTGGGCGTGCAAAAATCCAAATTCAAAATATACGTTTAATTATGAAGCCATGAAAGCGCTGAACGAAGATACACAAATGCGCAGCGATTGGCAAATTCCGCTTTGTACCGGCAAAGAACGCCTTAAAGATGATAACGGCGACAAGCTGCATCCGACCCAAAAACCGGAAGGGTTGTTGTATCGGGTGATTATGGCTTCGACCAAAGTCGGCGATGTGGTGCTTGATCCGTTTTTCGGCACCGGCACTACCGGTGCGGTGGCCAAAAAATTAGGCCGTAATTTTATCGGTATTGAAAAAGATGTGCAATATGTGGCCGGTGCGCGAGCCAGAATTGAGGCGGTTGAACCGGTTGATAATCAGCTTTGTTTGGAATACAGTTCCAAAAAACGGCAGCCGCGAATTCCGTTCGGCAATGTGGTCGAGCGCGGGTTGTTGACGCCTGGGGATATTTTATATGATGCTTCGCGCAAACATTGCGCGGTTGTGCGTTCGGACGGCACGGTCAAAAGCGAGCTGACAGAAGGCTCAATCCATCAGGTCGGGGCGGCGGCGCAAAATGCTCCGGCATGCAACGGTTGGGTTTACTGGTATTTTGAAAATGAGAAAAAAGAACTGGTTTGCATTGACGAACTGCGCCAAAAGGTAAGGGGGGAAATTTACGGAGAATAAAAAACACCGCTAAGTTCTCTAAAACCGCCATGATGAAAATCAGGGCGGTATTTTTTTGCCACGAGCAGATAAAAAAAATATTGTCTGCGACGGATTAATAAGTTATATTAAGCCTAATTGAAAATTATATTAAACGTTTGATTGAATAAAAAATGCAAAAGTGGCGCAAAAAAACGAGTGTAAAGCCACCGGTGAAAGCAACGGGTTCGACTTTGACCCAATCTGATAACAGCCCGAATTATGCAGCAATAGATTTGGGAACAAATTCTTGCCGGCTGGTTATTGCTACTCCAACTCCGACCTCTTTTCGCGTTGTGGAAACATTTTCTAAAATCACCCGTTTGGGGGAAGGGATTATTAATAATAACGAGCTTTCAAAAAATGCTATTCGGCGGACGATAAATGCTTTGAAAGTTTGTGCGGGAGTGTTAGCCGAATATGCTCCGATTTGCCGTTCACGTTTTGTGGCAACGGCAGCCTGCCGCAGGGCGGTTAATTGTCCGCAGTTTTTGGAAATTGTTAAACGCGAAACCGGTCTTAATATTGAAATTATTTCGTCAAAAGAAGAGTCTCGTTTGGCGGTGGTCGGGTGTATTCCGTTGCTCAGCCGCAATATTAAACGGGCGCTGATTTTTGACATCGGCGGCGGCTCGACCGAAATTTCGCTGGCTCGAATGACCAACAGCGGCAACAGCTTTATTGAAGGCTATGTTTCGCTGCCATATGGCGTGGTTACGATTTCGGAAGCTTTTCCGTCGCAGGATATGACGCCGTTGGCTTATGATACGATTATTGAGCGAACACATAAAATTTTGGGCGAATTTGAAGAAAAATATCATATTCGCGAGGCTATTGCCAATCAGGAAATTCAGATTATCGGTACTTCCGGCACGGTTACGGTTTTGGGGGCGGTGCATCTCAATTTGCCGCGATATAATCGTTCGGCGGTTGACGGGATTGCCATGAGCCGTCAGGATATTGAGCACACCATTGCCAAAATCAAACGGCTTGGGGATGACGGGCGCAAAAAACATCCGTGTATCGGGGCGCAAAAAGCCGATTTGACAATGGCCGGCTGCGCGATTATTGAAGCTCTTTGTTCGTTTTGGCCGATTTCGGAAATTACGGTTGCCGATAGAGGAATCCGCGAGGGTATTCTCTTAGATATGATGCACGCCAAGAAAAAAAATGGGCACAAGAAAAAACGTTCGTCACGTTATCCGTTTAAGCGGGGTACTTATAATCATAATAATTATTATAATCCTCACGCGCAGAGGGAGGTGGCTAATGACTGATAAATGTTATGCGGCAATAGATTTGGGGACGAATTCCTGCCGCTTATTGATTGTTGATGAAAACGGCCAAACGCGGCACAAGGAAAGCGTGCAAACCAGATTGGGCGAAGGGCTGTATAAAGATATGAACATAACGCCGGAGGCCATGGACCGCGGGGTTGAATGTTTTTATCATTTTAAGCAAATCTTGGATAAATATAACATTGCCGGTTTGCGGGCAATTGCTACGGCCGGTTGCCGGATGGCGCAAAATAGTGAAGAATTTATACGCAAAGTCTATGCCGAGTCATTAATCAAGATAGAGATTATTAACGGGTATGAGGAAGCCAGGCTTAATCTGAAAGGCTCGTTGGAACATGCCAAAGGGAGGAGTCGCTATGTCGTACTGTATGATTTGGGCGGCGGCTCAACCGAAATTACATTAGCGACAAATGAGGATAATCCGCAAATTTTGCAGACCGTATCAGTTCCGTGGGGGGCGCGCAATGCGGCGGAAGCTTTTAATCTGGTTAATCCGGATAAAGAGCAGGCGGACAAACTGGCGGCCGAAATAAGAAATTATGCGGCAAAATTTGTGCAGGATGCCAATTTGGATGATTTGCGCCAACAAATCTATTTTTTGGCAACGTCCAGTACCCCGCTACGGTTGGCGGCCATGGTTTATAATTTTGACCAATATAATCGGGACAAGGCAGATGGTTTGATTATCACTCGGCCGCAAATGGATGAAAAAATTAAGGCGATTTGTCAAACTCCGCAGGCTGAGTTGGCTAAAAATCCGTGCATCGGCGATAAACGTTCATATATTTTTATTGCCGGCTGTACGATTTTTAAAACCATATATGATGTTTTAGAAATTCCGCAGCTTACAGCCTCGTTGAAGAGTGCGGTTGACGGGATTGCCGCAGAATTAATCGCAAAGGATAAAAATGGGAAAATTAACTAAATCAGCCAAGGAGATTACCGGCCGCCACAGTTTGAGCGTGCGGGTCAAGACTTCCAAGTATCGCAAAAAGTCTTCTAATCAATGGTTGGAGCGGCAATTGAATGATCCGTATGTCGCCGAATCAAAGCGTTTGGGCTATCGTTCGCGGGCGGCGTTTAAGTTGGTGCAGCTGGATGAAAAGTATCATTTTTTAGGCAAAGGTAAAACGATTGTCGACCTTGGGTGTGCGCCCGGCGGGTGGACGCAAGTAGCGGTGCAGCGCAACAAAGGCAGCGGACAAGTGGTGGGGATAGATATTCTGGAAACCGAACCGGTGGCGGGTGCGACATTGATTTGTCAGGACTTTACGGAAGAAGGGGCGGCAGATAAACTGAAAAAGCTGCTTAACGGTGAAGCTGACATCGTGATGAGCGATATGGCGGCTAACACGACCGGACACCAACAGACCGACCATTTACGTACAATCGGTTTAGTCGAAGCTGCATACGAATTTGCCAAAGAAGTTTTAGCTGCCGGCGGAATTTTTATTGCCAAAGTTTTCCAAGGCGGAGCAGAAGGCGGTTTGTTGGCGGATGCAAAGCAAAATTTTGCCAAAGTAGGGCATTTTAAGCCAGATGCCAGTCGGAGTTCATCGCCGGAAACGTACTTGGTGGCGCAGGGGTTTAAGAAAACAAAGTAGGGAAGCTCGTCTAGAGGTTTTCTAGAGCAGCTAACTACGGTCTCGTGTTCGGTCATGTACTATTTTGTACACTCACTCACACTCGCCTTGTTATCCACTCTATAAATTCCTCTATCCGAACTTCTATGAGTGCGTGCAGAAATATTTTTAAAATGTCATTTCGACTGGAGCGTAGCGGAATGGAGAAATCTCGGCCTTATATCCCGTGCCGTCCGTCAGTGACGGCACTAATATTGTCACCCTGAGCGCAGTCGAATGGTCTCGGCTACTTTTTCTTCACTAAGTCGCAACAAAGTTTGATGTCGGGACTTACGCCCGACAATACGTTAAGGCCGGGATTCTTCCACGCGCTGACGCTTGGTCAGAATGACATTTTTTTAGAAGAGTTTAAGAATCTCACGTGTTGCTTCTGAGGCTAAAGACAGAGCATTTACCGCCAGTTGCTGGCGGGTTTGGAGGGCGAGCATGGTGGCGCTTTCAGAATTCATATCCGCCAAAGTTAAGTTATCCGCACCCTCAGTCAGAACATTAATCAGACTATCGGTAAAGTTCTGACGGGTGGTAAGGATACTGTAATTGTTCCCTAATTCAGTTGTGAATGAACGAATGGACGACAGCGCATCGGCGATTTCGGATAAGGATTGGGCAATATCACCCTGCGTCTGCCAATCAAAGGTTGTTAGTCCTAAAGAAGAACTGGTCATATCCGCTCCGTCGACGGTAAGTGAACTACTGCGGTCTTCGTTGAACATGACGGATAAATCATTACCTTTTAATAAATTTATCCCTTTATATGACGCGTCATTCATTAATTCGTCATACTGATTAATCAGTTTCTTGTATTGTTTATCACTTTTCGCAGCAGAGCTTTGATAGCGCGTCTTCATACTGCGTTTGACGTTCTGTTCTTTCAACCACTCTAAAGACGGCAAATCATCCGCCTTTTTACCTTTTACCTCATTAAAACCTTTGGGTAGGGTCTTATCGGTCATAGTGTTGTCACTAACCGCCACATCTGTATGGTAAACTTTACCATTCCAGCTAAAGCTTGAACCGGCTACGGCGTTAAAATTTAATTTATTACTTGTATTATTAGCAAAGATTGCATTACCTTTCATATTAAGTTTTGCTGATGATGAATTCAGATTGATATTCATTATGCCTGAACTTAAATAAAATATACGATTGTCTGAAATGTTTAATTGTGCATTATCATTTATATTCAAAGTGCCATTTATATATGAGTTCGATGCATTGAGTTTACTATTGTTATATAAGTTAAGATTAGTGCTTTGAAAAGAGCCGGTATTATTTATTGTGGCGTCATAAACATTAAAAGTACAATTACCAAAACCGTGTATAGTTTCAATGTTTAGTTGCCCCCTAATATTTCCTTGTACTAATTGCATTCCGTGAGAGGCAAAATAAGATGATGTTATGGTTGTTTTAATATTGTTGATACCGTCAATTTCTATATTCTTGCCATATGATATGATGTAACTACTAATAGGATTCTGGGAATATCTATCTATTTCACTGTTATCAACATAAATGTCAAAATTATGCAATTTGTGACCTGAAAAACCACCTAGTGAAATGGCGTTGCTTGTGATATGACTCCGTGTTTTAGCCTTAATACTGATGTCAGAAATTGTGAGGTTGTCGGAGGTGGCCAAAATACCTGAAGAAAGCCCATGTTTTTCCATATCAATAGTGATTTGGGAGAACTTATCCGTATCTGGTTCGGAGATACCATAATAGCCGACACCAACGAGATTTTGGCCACTGCCTAACTTAATCTGCCCTTCGGCGGTGATATTGCCGTAAATGACAATATTACCTTTTTTACCGGAATCAAGAACAGCTTTTAGTTCCGACCAGTTGGACACGACCGTGCCGCTGTCGCCGACTAACGCTTGCATGTCGTGAAAGGAGGGTATGACCGTGGTGTCAAGCGTCGAGTTGGCGAGAGCGGCAGCGTGGGCAAGCAGTTCCGATCCGGCTTCGAGCGCGGTATTCGCGGCTTTAACGGTGGAAACAGCTTGTTCCATTGAATCAAGGAGTGTGGAAAGGTCGGTTGCCCGATTATTTAATGATTTGGCGGTGTAAAAAGAGGATGGATTATCAATCGCGGAGTTGACCTTGAGGCCGGTAGCCAAGCGATTTTGCGTCAGACTGACTTGCCCGCTGATGTTTTGCAGGCTAAGCAGATTGCTGCGCATATTCGTATTGAGGCTGATTCCTCCCGCCACAGTTTTACTCCTTTCTATTTGTTACTGTGCTTAATATAAAGATATAATGGTTACTTTTGGGTTAACAAGAGAGAAAAATTCGTATAACGGCACATCTAAAGCGATTTTACGGGGATAACGCCATCCTCATTTACGTTTTATGTAAACTCCGGTGTCGCCACCCCTAGAAATCACTTTATCTGCACCATTCTCCGAATTTTTGAAAGCGGATGTTGTTTATATAAAAATGCTAGGTGATATTTACGTGTTAAAATAATAAGTTATTAATTGAATATTTAATATTATGTGCTAAATTGCCGTTAAAATTAGGTTTTCTAGGCATAGTTAAAGGTAAAAAATATGGATACACAAACACTTAATGATGTTGCAGCGACCGCAGCACAAATGTCAATGTGGGACTTGGTTTGGGCGTCAGACTTGATGACCAAAGTTGTTATGATCGGTTTGATTGCCGCCTCAGTATGGTCATGGGCGATTATTTTTGAAAAATTTGGCACGTTGCGCCAGTTAAAGCAGTGCTCATCAAAATTTGAGGAAAAATTTTGGTCCGGCGGTTCGTTGGATCGTTTGTATGATTCTATCGGTAATCACCCCAATAATCCGATGGCGGCTATGTTTGTGGCGGCTATGCGCGAATGGAAACGCACTAATATTCTGAAATCCAAAACCGATCGTGGTTTGCGCGGCGTATCATTGCAGCAGCGTATTGAAAAAGCGATGACGGTTTCCATGGACAAAGAGCTTGATGCTCTTGACACCAGAATGGGTTTTCTGGCTTCAACCGGATCAGTTGCGCCTTTGGTCGGTTTGTTTGGAACAGTTTGGGGTATTATTAACAGCTTTAATGCTATCGGGGCAACGCAAAGCAATTCGCTTTCGGCCATGGCTCCCGGCATTGCCGAAGCTTTGTTCACAACGGCGTTCGGTTTGATGGCTGCGATTCCGGCCGTGGTCGCGTATAACAAAATTTCTTCTGATATTGATCGTTTTGCTAAGCGTTTGGAAAACTTTATGGCCGAATTTTCAAGCATTTTGTCACGCGAGATTGATGATACGGCTATCAAGGCCGATATGGCAGGAGAATAACAATGGCTTTTGTGGTTCAAACCCGCAGACATTCGCAACGCTATAAACGTAATGCCGATGTTAACATTACCAACCTGATGGATGTGATGATGGTTTTGTTGGTGGTGTTTATGGTGGCCGCGCCGTTGATGACTTCCGGCATTGCGCTTGATTTGCCCAAAGTCGGCGGTAAGGCAATGGAAGGCAAAGAAACTTCAATTAATATCAGCGTCGATAAAGAAGGCTATTATTATATCGGCGAAACTGAAATTCCGGCAGATAAGGTGGTTGAAAAACTCAATGCCATGCGTGAAGCCAACAGCGAACTCAGCGTTACAATCTCAGGTGATACCGGTGCGGAATACGGCCGTGTTATCGGACTTATGGCTATTTTGAAAGAAGCCGGCTTTGATAAAGTCGGGTTGAAAACCGAACCGAAACCTTTGGCGCAAAGAAAGAAAAAATAACTGTAAAATGAATACGGCACTCAAAAAATCCATAGCACTGCATTTGGCCATATTTATAATTTGTATGGTCGATTTGCCTTTGTTCTGGTTCAACCGTCCGACGGTTGGACAAGTGCCGATTATTGTAGATTTGCAAGATGTTAAAATCTCAGAAATGACGAATTTGCCGCCCAAAGCCAAAATGGGTGAGGAAGATAAAGCCGCGAGCCAAATTAAGCGTAAAATAGAAGAAAAATACACGCAGGAAGAAAAAGCCGAACCGGAGTCGAAAGCGGATAAAAATGAGCCGGTTGAAGAGGCTAAGGAAGAACCCAAGGCTACGCCCGAACCACCGAAAAAAGACTTTTTAGTAGCTCCGCAACCGAAAAAGCCGACGCCGAAAAAGGTTAAGACGCCACCGAAGCCGGCGCCGAAACCGGTCAAAAAGCCCGAAGCTAAAAAACAACCGGAGAAAAAGGATACATCTAAACCACAGCTGGCCAATCCGCTGAAGAGCCTGTTGGCATCGGTTGATGATTTGGAAAAAAGTTTGGGCGAAACCGATACCACGGCTACGATTAAAGAAGGTACGAAAGTAAATAATATGGGAATCGAAGGCGGTACCGGCGGATCTTATTTCAGCGAGTTGTCAATTTCGGAAATGGATGCAATTGCCGGACGTCTGCGGGCTTGTTGGAATCTTGATCCGGGCGCAATGGGAATTGAAGACATGGTGGTCGAAATTCGCGCACACTTAAACCAAAACGGTACAGTCAGCCGGGTTGATATTTTGGATACATCGCGTTATAACAGTGATAATCACTTCCGGTCAGTGGCCGATAGTGCGCGTCGGGCGGTGTTTATTTGCGCTCCGTATACGATTTTGGCGGATAAATATGCCGAAAAGTATGATATGTGGAAGAGTATGTTGTTGCGCTTTAATCCAATGGACGCATCAATTAAATAAAAAGAAAGGATTGGGCAAATGCCGGCACAAAGCGATAGCCGTCTGCCGCTTGCAGAGATTATGGATCGGAGCAGCCGCGAGATTATGCAAAACCTGCGGGTTTGGGGTTTGGCGGCGCTGATTAATTGGCCGATTATGTGGGCCGGAGTTGCGGCGTGGAAGACAATATTCTTTTTTCCGATTTTGTTGGCGGCTTATGTCTTTTGGTGTGTTTTCTTTCGTTATTACTTTAAGCGCAAGCCGTATTTTGACTTTGCGGTTATATTGCACTCGACTGTGCCGTCTAGCAAGATTGTAGTATTGAGTGTTTTGCTTGGAACATTGATTGCGGTTATGCCGCTGGTGCCGCTGTTTATCGGACTGCCGGCTGAAATGTTGGAAAAATATCAACGCTTTTTGGTAAAATATATGCAAGAATCGAGCATTATGGATTTGGGGCTGAATTTGTTGGTGATTTTGGTGTCGCCGTATTTGATTTATCGTCCGTTTTTGGCTTGGATTTCCGCATTGCTCGGGCGCAGCGGTTCAATTATTTCGGCATGGAAACGCAGCGAGGGCTATTACGGACAGTTTTTGATGATGTCACTGATTTTTAACCTTGGTTTTGTGGTCGTGCAACAGGCTTGCAGTATCGCCGATTTGCCGATGGCGGTGATGTTATTGTTTTTGTCGCCGCTGGTTATTTATTATAACCTGATTATGGCCAAAGTTTATGAGTTTTTCTTTTTAGATTAAGCCGATAAATTCTTCTTCCGTCAAAATCTTGATGCCTAATTCGCGGGCTTTGGCGGCTTTCGAACCGGCATCAGCACCCATAACGACCATATCGGTGTTTTTGGATACCGAACCGGCGACATTTGCGCCCAAGCTTTGGGCTTTGGCTTTGGCTTCCGAACGCGTCATCGTGTTGAGCGTGCCGGTGAAGACAATGGTTTTTCCGGCCAATGGGGAAGAATAATCAGTAGTGTCAATATAGTCTTCAACCGTGATTTGCGACAGCAGGCGGTTGATGATGTCAAGATTATGCTGTTCTTGGAAAAATTCGACAATATCGGTGGCCATGGAAGCGCCGATGCCGTCAATGGCTACCAGCTTAGCCGTTTCTTTAGCTTGCATATCGTGCATGAAACTGTAGAAGCTGCCATAATTTTTGGCAAGCAATAACGCCGTGGCCGAACCGACCTGACGGATGCCTAAGGCATAAATAAAGCGCGGGAGCGAAATACGGCGTTTGTCGTTGATGGCGGCAAATAATTTGGCAACCGATTTTTTGCCCCAACCTTCGCGGCTTTCCAGATGCAGCGCACCGTCGTCAAGGCTGGCAAACAAGTCATCGCGCAGGTTGGTATTGCGTTGTTCAAGAGTGAAAATGTCGGCCGGATTGTGCAAAATGCCGTCATGGTAAAAATCTTCAATAATCTTATCGCCAAGTCCGGCAATATCAAAAGCATCTTTGGATACAAAGTGAATCAGGCGCTCAATGGCCTGTGCCGGACAAGTCAAACCGCCGGTGCAGCGGCGAACGGCTTCATCTTCCTCACGAATGGCATGAGCGCCGCAAATCGGGCAGGTGTGCGGAAAAACAAATTCAGCCGAATCCTGCGGGCGCTTGTCTTTAATAACTTCGACAACCTGCGGAATAACATCGCCGGCGCGCTGAATAACAACGGTATCGTTGATGCGAATATCTTTGCGTTTGATTTCGTCTTCATTATGCAGGGTGGCATGTGAAACCAACACGCCGCCGACATTAACCGGTTCAAGGTCAGCCACCGGAGTTAATGCACCGGTGCGCCCGACCTGGATACGAATGTTGGTAATGCGGGTCAGGGCTTGTTCAGCCGGAAATTTGTGCGCAATCGCCCAACGCGGCGTGCGGGTCAAAAAACCAAGGCGTTCCTGCAGGGCAATGGCGTTGACTTTATAGACAATGCCGTCAATATCATAAGGTAAGGAGGCGCGAATCTCCATCAGGCGGCTGAAGTTGTCTTCAATTTCCTGAAGGTTATGGCAAAGCTTGTTGAGCGGATTGGTTGGAAAACCCCAGGCCTGAAGATGTGTGAAAAAGTCTTGTTGAGAGTCCCAAAGGCGTTTGGAAACTTCTCCCCAGGTATATGCGAACAGGCTTAAGCGGCGTTCGGCAGTTATTTTGGGGTCAAGCTGTCGCAAAGAGCCGGCGGCAGCATTGCGCGGGTTGGCAAAAGTTTTTTTGCCTTGGGCTTCGGCATTGCGGTTAAGGGCCAAAAAGTCGGCTTTTGACATGTAAACTTCACCGCGAACTTCCAAAACGTTAGGAAAATCGCCTTTAAGGACTAAAGGAAGCTGGCGAATGGTTTTGAGGTTAGCGGTAATATCTTCGCCGATTGTACCGTCGCCGCGAGTTGCGCCTTGGACAAAAATACCGTTTTCATAGCGGGCGGCAAAAGAAAGACCGTCGATTTTGGGTTCAGCCATCAGCGGCGGAAGCTCATTAGTATTAAAAAAACGTTTGACGCTCATAAAAAAGTCCGCAACTTCCGGCATACTGAAAACATCGCCCAAAGACAGCATCGGAAAACGGTGCGTAACTTTGCCGAATTCGCTTTTAACGGCAGCGCCGACGCGGTGTGAGGGACTGTCAGGGCGGATTAATTCCGGAAAACGAGCCTCAATCTGTTGATTACGGAGTTTCAGCCGGTCATATTCGGCATCGCTTAAATACGGATCATCGTTCTGATAGTAAGCAATGTCGGATTTATTCATTTCGGCAGCAAGGTGTTCGAGTTCGGCAGCGGCCTGCTCTTTAGTCAAATCAGTAACGGCAATCATTATATTCTCCCTGGTAATGAATGTAATATAATCGCGGTGATGTTATTTGGCTAGCGAAACTTGGCGGTTATGTACTAAAAAAGGCGATTCTTACGAATCGCCTTTAGGTTTGGTTGGGTAGGGCTATTTTTCCGGTGAAATCAGCATCATCATTTGTTTGCCCTCAAGTTTGGGGGCAGAATCAAGTTTGCACAAACCTTCCAAATCATCAAGCAGACGATCAAGTACTGCTTTGCCCATATCATTAGCGCTTAGCTCGCGTCCTTTATAACGCATGGTAAACTTAACTTTGTTGCCTTCGGCTAAAAATTTCTTGGCCTGTTTAACTTTAACCTCGTAATCATGAGTATCAATCATCGGGCGCAACTTAAGTTCTTTAATTTCAACAACTTTTTGATTCTTCTTGGCTTCAGCTTTGCGCTTTTGAGCCTCATATTTATATTTGCCGTAGTCAAGAACCTTACATACCGGAGGTACGGCCTGCGGTGAAATCTCAATCAAATCTAAGCCGGCATTGTCGGCAATCCGCAAAGCTTCCTGAATGGAAACGACTCCTCGATTTTCACCTTTCTCATCAATTAAACGAACTTCTTTGACTCTAATTTCTTCGTTAATGCGCGGCCCGTCATCATCGCGTACTGGCGCATTGGTATTCTCTCTAGCTATTGTAGCCTCCCTAAATATGTTAAAACTCTAAAGCATAATACAAAACTTATTCTACATTTCAAGAGTTAAATCGCGGTTAACATATATAAAGTATATAAAATAAATGATAAGTTGTCAGGGAAAATTCGAACCAGGTGTTGCAGCCTTAATTATAAAGACGAATCTTGAGGGGCAGAATCTGCTTTGAGGAATCGCAACTTTAGTGAAAATAAGGCGTACCGCGGAGTTATATACAGGCTGTTATAGCCTAAAAGCGAGATTTAAAAAGCTTGACTCAAAAATTTTTTTAATTTATTATCAAGCAAGTTCAAACGGTTAAAGTCTTTTTCACAGAAATCGTAATTTTTTTTGAAAAAAGATGTTGACATATCGGGATGAGTGTCATATAAACCACCTCGCTGACGTTGAGAGGCTTACTTCAAAACGTCACGGTTATAAGAGATAGTGAATAGAGAGAAGAGGATACGCAGGCAGTGATTATCGAA
>ERZ1034878.160-NODE-160-length-36751-cov-12.454000_pt1 | contig 36751 bp, 41 predicted proteins | sample MGYA00520593_ERZ1034878 | MGnify/ENA primary metagenome ERZ1034878 (study PRJEB33766, sample SAMN09781724) | gut metagenome | biome: gut microbiome | host: Homo sapiens | place: Madagascar | study: EMG produced TPA metagenomics assembly of the PRJNA485056 data...
GCGTCCTTTTTTTATTATCCGTAAGAGGCGGATTTGAACCCACGAAAAGTGGGTTTGACTACCAGCGCAAGGCAGACGTAAGTATGCCGGTTGGCTTCTGCCAATGCGCGCCTGTGCAACTCTAGCGTAGCGACGAGTAATCCCTCCCTCGCTACCATAATAAGAAAAGGATGTCCTTTAGGGCGTCCTTTTTTTATTATCCGTAAGAGGCGGATTTGAACCCACGAAAAGTGGGTTCGACTACCAGCGAAAGCAATGCGGGAGTATTGCGGTTGGCTTCTGCCAATGAGCGCCTGTGCAAGGCAGATATAAAATTGCTATAACCAAATATCAGGTTTTAAAAACCTCGCCGCTGCTTATATCAAAGCCGTAATAATCAGTATTGCTTAAGGAGAAAATCAATGAGCGGTAAACTTTTATCTTTTATTGCGGCCGGAGTTTTAGCGGTTTGCGGCCTTGCCTTTGCAGCTCAAACCGAAGACAAAGCACCAACCCAAACCACCGTCGACCAGATTTCCAACCTGCCGGAAGAAAGCATGGTCATCTTGCAAGGGAATATCACCCAGAATTTAGGCGAAGAAATGTATGTTTTCACAGACAGCACCGGCAACATCAATGTTGAGATTGATGACGAAGACCTGAACGGACTGAATCTCACTCCCGACCAGACGGTAGTCATCACCGGCGAGGTTGATAAAAACGGTAATGTTAACGAAATTGACGTTGAAGAAATTACCGTTGTTCCGCAATCATAGTCTTTCGTTAGTTCTAAACCTGAACGCCCTTATACCCAAGGGCGTTTTTTTATGCCTTATTTCCACAATTACGGCTTACAACTTGCAATTAATCATATTTTGTGTTGATAATAGGCAAAAGATTTTAATTACCAATAAGGATAAAGATATGGAAACTCTTGTAACTGAACCTCATTATATTTTGTCAGCCCCGTGGATGTGGAGTATTTTTGGCATTATTGTTTTAACTTTGCTTTATTTGGACTTATTTGTTTTTCACCGCCATGCCGAAGAACCGCGCTTGGGCGACACACTGGCGGCTTGCATCTTTTATATTGCCATCGCCTTAATTTTCGGCTTATTTGTTATTTATGAACGCGGCATAGAAACCGGCATGCTGTACTACACCGGCTTTTTGGTTGAAAAGAGCTTGTCTTTGGACAACATTTTTATCATTTCGGTTATCTTCAGCTCCATGGGTATCGCCCGCAAATACCAACACCGTGTTTTGTTTTGGGGAATATTAGGGGCTATTGTCATGCGCGGAATTCTTATCGGCGTCGGCGATATTTTGATTATGAATTTTCATTGGATATTATACGTATTTTCCGCATTCTTAATTTATACCGGCGTCAAAATGTCCTTAAACAAAGAAGATGAAAACACCGACATACGCGACAGCCGTCTTTATAACTTTATCAGCAAATATTTTCATGTCACACACGAAATCCGCGGCGAACACTTCTTTGTCAAAGAAAACGGCAAGCACTTCATAACGCCGCTGTTTTTTGCCCTTATCGTGATTGAAATGATGGATGTTATTTTTGCCCTCGACAGTATTCCGGCAATCTTTCTGATTACGCAGGATGTTTTTGTCGTCTATACCAGTAATATTTTTGCGATTCTGGGATTGCGCGCCTTATACTTTTTATTGGCCGCTGCCGTCAACAGCTTTATTTACCTCAAACCGGCCTTGTCAATCATTCTGACCTTTATCGGCGCCAAAATCTTTTTGCCTTATATCGGAATCGAAGTCGAACCCAAAGCATCTTTGATAATCACTTTATCTCTGATAACCGGCGCAATAGTCTTATCACTAATAAAGAAACCGCAACAGAAGTCCTAAAAAAGCAAAAACAGCGTACCTTTCAAGATACGCTGTTTTTTTTGAAACGTTAATCAGCAATGCAGAACTACCGCCGCAACTTCATCGATTGTGCATTCTCCGCACCAAACATCTTCACGGTTAACTCCGCCAAAATGTTTTCGCAACTCAAGAATCACCTTTTTTGACCCGCGAAAGAAAACCATACCCGGCTCATCTTTATACGAGAACAAAATCCACGGATTAACACTACCCACCAACTGCATATAGCGGAAGAAATAATCCGCCATCAACTTGCAACGTGCAGACTTCAACTCCAAAGTATAAACAAAGTTATTTTCCTCCGAGGCGGTAATATTATTTAACGCTTCGCTCAATAACTTGGCATCAACACGACGATAAAACAAAGTACGCATTGCCACTTTCAAAACTTCATCAAGTGTTGCCCCCATTGCGACCATTGCATCGACCCCGCCGTCATGATCTGTCATAACCAGCTGCAGCCACCTTGTTTCCTCAATTTGCGTCAACTGCAACACCTGTCTTAGCAAATTTCCGCCGCTAGCCGTAAGTTTAATCACACGGTTGGTATATTCACCCTTGTCTTCATCCTTAACCAAAACAATATTTTGGTTCTTTACATGGTGAAAACGCGTATAAATATTGTCCCAGCTACTTGAGGTTACCAAAACAAAAGCTTGTCCGTTTTCTTTAAGCACTCTTGCTGTTTCTTTAACTTGCAGACTTGCATCATCATACAAGAAGAAAAAATTCCGTCCCATAAAATATAAAATTAATTATTAATAAAATAAGATTACTGTTCTTCGGGTCTAGCGTTTTTTGTCTGCCCTGTCAAGCATGTTTATCCCTTACATCAAAAAAAACGCCCGCAAACGGGCGTTTTCTTTTTTGACCGACTTCCTTTATTTGGCAATAAATTCAAAATAGAGGAAGACATTAGCCATCGCCACACTCAGCAGCATTACCGGAATTGACCACAGCAAAAACTTCATAAAGTGAATATGATAACCGTTTTTCGCAGCCATACCGGCTACAACAACGTTAGCTGAAGCTCCGACCAAAGTACCATTACCGCCAAAGCAGGCACCCAACGACAATGCCCACCAAACCGGCATCATCATCTCACGCCCACCGACAGCCTCTTCCATCGACTTAATCATCGGAATCATGGTTGCCACAAACGGAATGTTATCAATTGCACTGGACAGAACCGCCGATGACCATAAGATGCAATAAACCATTTTTTCGATACTTCCGTTGGTGACTTCAACAAACTTCGACCCCAACCAGGACAAAATACCGGTAACTTCCAAGCCGTAAACAATCACGAACAAGCCGACAAAGAAGAAGATTGTTGTCCAGTCGACCGTTCCGAAAATTTCACTGACTTTATCTTCACGTTCATGCCCTTTCATCTCAAAAGTATAGAGCAGCAAGAGCAAAGCCGCACCGGTTAAAGCAATTGTCCCGTTATCCAAAAAGATTTCTTTAGCAAAAATAAAGCTTACGATAACCATCGCCAAAACCACTAACGACTTAATCAGCAACGGCTTGTCGGTAATGCTTTCTTTTTCATTCATTTGCATAACCAAAGCTTTTTTGGCTTCATCGGTAACCAGTTTTTTCTTCCAGCAAAAGTCAAAGATGCAGATTAAAACCACCATGGTTGCGGCTACAATCGGCGTCAAGACTTTAACAAAGTCCATAAAGCTCAATTCCAAAGCCGAACCGATTAAGATGTTTGGCGGGTCGCCGATTAAAGTTGCCGTACCGCCGATATTGGAAGAAAAAATTTCCAGTAATAAATACGGATACGGATTGATATCCAGTTTTTTGGTAATCTGAAAAGTAACCGGCACAATCAGCAAAACCGTGGTAACATTATCCAAAAAACCGGAGAACACTGCCGTAACCACCGCCAAAACCATCAGCAGTCCGCGCGGACTGGCCTTAACTTTTTTAGCTCCCCAAATTGCCACATACTGAAAAATACCCGAACGCTCAGAAATCGAAACGATAATCATCATCCCGATAAGCAGCGCCAAGGTGTTAAAATCAATTCCCATTAAAGCCTGCTTTTGTGTCAACAGACCGGAAACCAGCATCACACCGGCACCAAGCAAGGCTACAATTGCACGATTCACCTTTTCGGTAAAAATAATCAAATAGGAAATTGACACAATAAGAACAGCCAACAATTTGGGATCCATTCCCCAAATCAGTTTGGCCGAGTCCGCAATATTTGTAACATCCATATTTTTATCCTCAATTGTCTAAACAACATCAATACTTTAGGACGCAAATAGTTAACTTAGGCTTAAAATTATACATCAGATTTTATTTACCCCAAATTGTCCACAATCTGCGCTGATTATAAGCCTTTGCTTGTGTTTTAAAACCGTAGGGTTTATAAGTATGAATATAAAAAAAACAACTATGGAGAGATTGAATGAAAGGTATCATCCTCGCCGGCGGCAGCGGCACCAGATTATATCCGCTGACCGAAACCACCAGCAAACAGCTTCTTCCAGTCTATGACAAACCGATGATTTATTATCCGCTGTCAACGCTTATGCTTTTCGGCATTAAAGATATTTTGATTATATCCACCCCGCAAGACACTCCGAATATTGAGCGTTTTTTCGGTAACGGAGCGAAATTGGGGCTTAATATCAGCTACAAAGTTCAGGAACAGCCCCGCGGCATTGCCGAAGCCTTTATTTTAGGCGCTGACTTCATCGGCAATGATGAAGTTTGCCTGATTTTGGGCGACAACATTTTCTATATGGGTGAGCAGCTCAAAGCTTTCCGTGAAGAAGTCGCCAACAACCGCGGCGGCACGGTTTTCGGCTATCATGTTTCAGATCCGGAGCGCTTCGGCGTAGTCGAGTTTGATAAAAATCACAATGTCATTTCACTGGAAGAAAAACCAAAAAATCCCAAATCCAATTATGCAGTTGTCGGGCTTTATTTTTATCAGTCGGATGTGGTTGAAAAAGCTCGTCAGCTTAAACCATCTGCTCGCGGAGAATTAGAAATTACCGACCTCAACAACGCCTACCTCAAAGAAGGACGCTTGAAAGTCGTCACCATGAAGCGCGGCAACGCTTGGCTCGATGCCGGAACTCCGCAGTCTTTGCTCGATTCCTCCAACTTCATCGAAATTATTGAAATGCGCCAGGGGCTAAAAATCGCCTGTATCGAGGAAATTGCCTACCGCCGCGGCTTTATCGACGATGAGCAAATGCGCCAAATCATTGATTCGTTAAAAGATGGTATCGATTATAAAAAATATCTGCAAAATGTTTTTGAGGAATATCATGAAGATTATTAATACTCCGCTTAAAGATGTTTACATCATTGAACCGCAGATTTTTAAGGATGAGCGCGGTTACTTTTTTGAAAGCTATAATCAGGCCAAATTCAAAGAAGCCGGCATGAATTATGATTTTATTCAGGACAACCAGTCACAGTCGGTTTACGGGACGGTTCGCGGCCTGCATTTCCAAAAAGGTGAGTTCTCGCAGGCTAAATTGGTACGCGTACTGGAAGGAACGGTTTTGGATGTTGCGGTTGATTTGCGTAAAGATTCTCCGACTTTCGGACAACATGTCGCGGTTGAACTGAGTGCCGAAAACAATCTACAATTAATGATTCCGCGGCACTTTGCCCATGGTTTTGCCGTTTTAAGCCCGCGCGCTACTTTTGCTTATAAATGCGACAATGTTTATAACAAAGCCTCCGAAGGCGGTATTCGTTTTGACGATCCGGACTTGGGCATTGACTGGAAAATTGATTTATCCCGTGCTATCCGCTCTGACAAAGACAAACTTTTGCCTTTGCTTAAGGAGGTTACATGTTTTTAGTCACCGGCTCTAACGGACAATTAGGCAACTGTTTGCGCCTGCTTCTAGGTGATAACGCGGTTTATGTTGACAAAGACGAGTTGGATATTACCGACTTTGATGCCGTACAGAAATTTTGCGCCGGCAACAAATTCACCACTATTATTAACTGCGCTGCTTATACCGCTGTTGATAAAGCCGAAGATGATGAGAAAATTGCCCGCTTAATCAATGCTGTCGGACCGGCTAATCTGGCTCAAACCGGCATACCTTTGGTTCATATTTCAACCGACTATGTTTATGACGGCACCAATTGCCGCCCCTATGTTGAAACCGACACGCCCAATCCGCGATCAGCTTACGGACGCACCAAATTAGAGGGTGAAAAGCTGGTTATGCAATATGCTTCAACCTGCATTATAATCCGCACGGCGTGGCTTTATTCGGAATTTGGCCACAACTTTGTTAAAACCATGCGCCGCCTTGGCGCAGAACGTCCGACCTTGAACGTTGTGTTTGACCAATGCGGAACTCCGACCTATGCCGGAGATTTGGCGCAGGCAATCGTTAATATATTGCCGCAATTAACTCCGGAAACTAAAGAGATTTTTCATTTTTCTAATGAAGGCGTTTGCTCTTGGTATGACTTTGCGGTCGAAATCATGCGGCTTTCCAACCTGCCTTGTCAGGTTATGCCGATTGAAAGCAAGGACTACCCAACTTCTGCGGTTCGTCCGCATTACTCGGTTCTGAACAAACACAAAATCAAAAGCACTTTTGGACTATCTGTTAACCACTGGAAAGAAAGCTTAATCACATGTCTGCAAAAACTATCTTAGTAACCGGCGGCGCCGGCTTTATCGGTTCAAATTTTGTACCTTATTTTGCTCAAAAATATCCCGATTATCATATCATCAACCTTGATAAATTAACTTACGCCGGCAATTTGGACAACCTGCGTGAAGTTGCCGATGCGGCCAACTATACTTTTGTGCAAGGTGATATTTGCGACCGCGCTTTAGTTGAAAAACTGTTTGCGGAATATGACATCAAAGGCGTTGTTCACTTTGCGGCCGAAAGCCATGTCGATAATTCCATTACCGGTCCGAAAGCTTTTATTGAAACCAATATTTTAGGTACTTTCACCTTATTGGATGTTGCCCGCAACCATTGGCTCACCGCTCCCAACGAAGTTAAAGCCGGCTATGAGGACGCGCGTTTTCACCACATCTCGACTGATGAGGTTTACGGCACTTTAGGTGACGAAGGCTACTTTTATGAAACCACCCCTTATGCTCCTAACTCGCCGTATTCGGCTTCCAAAGCCAGTTCGGATATGTTAGTCCGTGCTTATTATCACACTTATGGCCTGAATGTAACCGTTTCCAACTGCTCTAACAATTACGGCCCTAAGCAGCATCCGGAAAAATTGATACCGAAGATTATATCTAACGCTCTAAGCGGCAAAAATATCCCGATTTATGGTGATGGTAAAAATGTCCGCGACTGGTTATATGTTCTTGACCATTGCAAGGCTATTGACTTAATCTTTCATCATGGCCGCGCCGGACAAACTTACAACATCGGCGGTCATAATGAAAAGAACAATCTCGAAATCGTTGATGCTATCTGCACCATTTTGGACAAGACTATGCCGCGTGCCGACAAATCATCTTATAAAGACTTGATTGTTTTTGTAAAAGATCGCCCCGGCCACGACAAACGCTATGCGATTGATGCAACCAAACTTACGACTGAATTAGGCTGGAAAGCGGATGAAAACTTTGCCAGCGGCATTGTTAAAACCGTTGATTGGTACGTCAAACAAATCAACGGCTAACCTGACGTTTTAGGAAAAGCCTCCTCCGGCAAAGTCATTAATAATGTCATGCCGACCAAGCGCATTTATTTAAATGCACGTACTCATAGAAGTTTGATATTTGGAGCGAATAGAAACAAAAGTCGGCGTGTAAAAATTCTAGTGTACAAAATAGTACATGAATTTTTACAACGCCGCCCCTTTTGTGATTAGTCGCCCAAAGAGCAAACTTCACAGCACCAATGCACTGAGTCATAGAAGTTCGGAGAATGGTGCAGCTAAAGTGATTTCCAGGGGTGGCGACACCGGAGTTTACATAAAGCGTAAATGAGGATGGCGACAACCCCGTAAAATCGCTTTAGATGTGCCGTTATACGAACTTCCTTGCACCCAAAACTTTTTAATTCGACCGCGACACATACGACACATACTTCGACGCTTTCAAAGCGGCTATAATATCGGTTAACTGCTTCAAGTCTTTAACTTCCACATCAACAAGAATTTCAAAATAGCTGACCGTGCGGTTGATAATGTTCAGGTTGGCAATGTTTCCGTCACTACGGGCAATCATATTTGAAAGTTCGCCTAATGCTCCAGGTTCGTTTGTCAACATAACTTTTAAGCGTCCGACGTGCGGCCCGTCTTCAGCGGCCTCACCCCACGATATATCAAGCCAACGCTCCGGCTCTTCGGCGTATTTTTCGAGCTGTTTGCAATCAATCGTATGAACGGCAACACCTTTTCCGGTAGTCACAATACCGACTATTCTGTCACCGGGAAGCGGGTGGCAGCAACCGGCAAAATGCACCGCCATTCCGGGAATAAGTCCCTTGATTTTGAGCGGTTCGCCTTTGGCTTTCTTTTTGGCGTTTTTACCAAAAGTCGGCATTTTGAACGATTTGACGACCTTTTCCAGCTTGGATTGTTTATAGGCCGGATAGACGGCTTTCATCACATCCCAAGCGCTGACCAACCCCTCGCCTACTTTAGCATAAATATCATCAATTGATTCCGCTTCAAAGTTCGGAAAGACATTAACCAGCGCTTTTTCATTAAATTCAAGGTTTTCACCTTTAAATGTCCGCTCCAAAAGCTGTTGCCCCAAAGCAATAAATTGATCCCGTTTATGCGCCCGCACATAACGGCGGATTGCGGCCTTGGCTTTTCCGGTAACCACAAACCGATCCCATTCGGTTGAAGGATGTTGCGCTTTGGACGTTAAAATCTCGACCTGATCGCCGTTTTGCAAAACCGTACGCAGCGGGCGGATTTCACCGTTGATTTTCGCCCCGACGCAAGTATCGCCGACCGATGAGTGAACCGCATATGCAAAATCAACCGGCGTCGAATTAACCGGCAAACCGATTAAATCGCCTTTCGGCGTAAAACAAAACACCTGATCATTATACATTTCCAGCTTGGTGTTTTCCAAAAATTCTTCCGGATTTGAGGCTTGTTCCAAAATCTCCAATAATTCTCTAATCCAGCGAAAATTCTTACCGACTACTTTTGCTCCCTGCTTATATGCCCAATGCGCGGCCACGCCTTTTTCAGCCACTTCGTGCATTTCTTGAGTTCGGATCTGGATTTCGATACGGGTATTTTCCGGACCGATAACGCCGGTGTGGATTGACTTATAGCCATTAGGCTTCGGGGTCGAGATATAATCCTTAAACCGACGCGGCACCATGTGATATTTGCTATGGACAATTCCCAAAGCCTGATAACAGGTGGCCACATCGTCAACAATAATGCGAAAAGCCATAATATCGGAAAGCTGTTCAAACGAAGCATTTTTGGACTGCATTTTGCGCCAAATCGAATAGGGTGTTTTTTCGCGTCCCGAAACCGCGGCTTTAATACCGTTTTCCGCCATATCTTTTTCAAGTTGGGCGATAATTTTGGGTACCAGATTACTACCCTGCTCGCGCAAGAAGTTCAAACGGGCTTTAATTGATTCGTATGCATCTTTATGCAGTTCGGCAAACGCCAACTCTTCCAATTCGCTTTTAACTTCCTGCATACCGATACGTTCTGCCAGCGGCGCATAAATATCTAATGTCTCCCGGGCGATACGCGCTCTTTTTTCAGGACTTTTCAGGTATTGCAACGTCCGCATATTATGCAGACGGTCAGCCAGTTTAATCAGCAACACGCGAATATCTTCCGACATCGCCAACAAGAGCTTGCGAAAATTTTCCGCCTGTTTGTTATTGACGGATTTTTGTTCAATCATTGCTAATTTGGTTAAACCGTCAACAATCTGCGCCACCTGCTCGCCGAACAGATTTTTAATTTCTTCAACGGTTGTATCGGTATCTTCCACCGTATCATGCAGCAAACCGGCGATAACCGATGCCGAATCAAGCTTAAACTTGGTTAAAATACCGGCGACTTCCACCGGATGCGAATAATACGGGTCGCCGGAGGCACGCAATTGCGCCCCATGTTTTTTCATTGCAAACACGTATGCTCTGTTCAGGGCATCTTCATCCGCATCAGGATCATATGATTTAACTAAATCAACCAGTTCATATTGTCTTAACATCTTGCCGCCAACCGTTTATTTGTGACATAAAAAAAGAATTTCGGAATTTACACTTATCATACTTTTATTAAATAAGTCTAAACTTCCGAAATTCTTCTGACAAGAAATTTTATAAAAATAACTTATTCTTCGTCGAAATCATCACCGCCGTCGGCATCGAATGCATCATCAAAACCGGCATCATCCAATGCACCGTCATCTAAGTCGGCATCAGTATCGGCATCGGTGTCATTGTCCAAATCCAGACCGTCGTCTTCGCCGTGAACCTGCATATTGTCATCCAACTCAGCCTGCGGCAACAAACCGCTGAATTGTTCATCCAAATCAGCCAATTCTTTTTCAGCGGCCATAATTTCCAATTCTTCTTCTTCAGGTTCTTCAACCTCAACGTATTTTTGCAATCCCATAACCAAAGATTTTTGCAATTCTTCAATGCTTACGGTTTCTTCGGCAATTTCACGCAAAGCCACAACCGAATTTTTATCATTATCGCGGGCAACGGTAATCGGAGCGCCGGCCGAAATATCTTTGGCGCGTTGTGCCGCCACCATCAACAATTCATAGCGGTTAGGAATTTTATCAATACAATCTTCAACAGTAACGCGAGCCATTTTTTTATCCTTTTACGAAAGTTAATTATCAACTGTCATCAGGTATAAAGCATAAATATTTTAAAAAGCAACTAAAAAAATAAAAAAATATGGAAAATCAGCATGATAAATTGTAAAAAAATAAATTTATGCGATTCGCAAAATTTTTAGGAACTGCGGCAAAAAAATCCTTGCAGTATCGGCATAATACTTATATATTAGCTTTCGTGCCGCGGGCGTAACTCAGCGGTAGAGTGCGACCTTCCCAAGGTTGAAGTCACGAGTTCGAATCTCGCCGCCCGCTCCATTTTTTTCAACCTTTCACCGTTTTTATATTTTATCGCCATGTCCTCACGCCAAGATTTTTACGTTTTTCGCCACGGCGAAACTCTGCTTAATGTTCAACAACGTTGTCAGGGCAGCGGTATGGACTATGACCTTACCCCGCTTGGTGTTGAACAGGCGCAAAAGCTCTGTGCCAAATTAGCCGACAAAAACTTACAGGCGGTTTTCAGCTCGCCGTTAATCCGCGCCAAACATACGGCCGAAATAGTAACTTCCGCATTCAATATCCCGCTGATTATCAATCCCGACTTGCGTGAATGTTATTACGGCATCGCCGAAGGTAAGCCCATAGCCGAAATTGAGCGTGATTATCCGCAAATCGCGCAGGCGCGCCGTTCCCCTGATGCCGATAACTTAAAACTTCATTTTCCACTGGGCGAAAGTTTGGGCGCGACTCTCAATCGTGTTTTGCAGGCTTTTACCGAAATCGCCGCTTCTCCTTATACCACCACCGGCATCGCGATTCATGGCGGAACTATGGGCGCTTTGCTCTACCACTTCAAAATCAAAGTCGAATCCGTTCCTAATTGCGGAACAATGCACCTTATTCATGAAAACGGCAATTGGCGTGCCGAAGGATTGATTTTCTAATCCATTCGCCCGATACCGGTAACGGCAAATACTTCAAAACCGTGTTCGGCAAGTTTGTCATGCATTTGCCGGCGTTTTTTACGTACTTCCAGAACATCGCTTAGCGGCGCGCGATACATTTCGCTGATTGCCTGCATAGTCGCATAACGCACATCGCGCGTATAGGGGCTTAAACGCTCCATTTGTTTAGCATTGCCGCCGCGGCGATACGAGTTAAGGTCAGCAATTAAGTCCAAAGACATATACGAGGCTCGATAAGCTTTAAGCGCTTTATCGCAGGTGTAACCCCATTCCTGCAGCGAAAAACCTTCGCTTACAACCACTTGCGCCAGTTCCATTTCCCGCCCCAAAATCATGGCTTTTTGCACCAGCCGCTGACAAGGATTGACCAAATCTTTCAGGTGCGGCAACGGCAGACTTTTTTCATTCGGATAAGCCTGTTCATACGCATTCCACATGGTAGTCACATTATATATCTGCAACAGATTATCACCCTGCCGCAGCCAATTTTGTACTCCGTCGATTGTGCGGATAAAAGCCGCCGCATCGGCCGCTGTCAACAAATCATCCGGCTTGGCATTAACCGTCCGCATATCGCTGCGCGTAATTTTTTGGGGTTTTGTTTTGCCGCGTTGATAGTTCTCCGGCGGAACTAAGGTTTTCACCATTTGATAAAAGCGCGGATTATAGCGTGTTTTAACCGGCATCGGCGTCAACAGCGGCTCATCGATCACAACTTTGACCTGCTGCCAGACTTCGGGATTCAGAATAAAGTAAAGCTCCGGTGACAAAAATTCCAAATCCTTAATGTTTTTAAGTTCTTCGGCCACCCGCGACGGAAAACGATTTTTGGTTTCCCTGATACCGTCAAGATTCAGCACTTTTTCGCTCATCCCCGGAACGCGAAACAACATCGGGCCGATATATTCATATTGACTGCGCGGTAAATTTTTCAGCATCTCCAGCATTGTTTCTTCATTATCCGGTTTCAGCCGCCGCTCGCTCATTCCATAGGTCGAAATAGTTTGATAAAACTCGCGGTCAAACTCGCCGGTTAAATCAAAAACACTTTCATAATGCGTGTCATAAACCGTATTAACTTTATAAAAATAATTCTGCAGTTCGGCCAAACTCGGCAGCTTATCATTATCCCAGTCAATTCTGAACGCCGGCGTATAATCGGGCATTGCAGCAGCCGCCGTCTGCAGCCACAAGCCCATTACCCCGCCGATAAACCACTTTGTTTTCTTCATTGCAGCTGTTTCCGGCTATTCTTTGCTTATTCTGACTTTATAATTAAGCACCGTCTTGCCTTCGGCCGGAATTTCGACCTCCCATTGCAATTGGTTAACCTGCTTGGAATCGCTTGACAGGTTCTCGCTCACAACCTCGACCGAACCGTTAAAGTTCTGTACAAACTCAACCTTTTCCGCTGTTTTTTTAGCATTACTAAACACTATTGCCATTTCGGCCTCAAACATCTTATCCGCCAGCTTTTGAACTTTTTTAATTTGTCCTTCGGCAAAGATATCAAAAGCCTGTCCGACTTCCAACTCTGCTTTTTCGCCTTTGGCCAGTTGGGTCAAATTGCTTGCTCCCACAAATTCCGAACTGCCGTCGCTGCCCTGCATATAAAAGCGGATTGCTCCGGCCGGCAGCGGCATTCCGAGTTTGCTTTCCTCATCATTAACCAGTTTATACAACAATTGCGGATGTTTCTTTTCAAAACTTGCGCCTTGCGAACCTTGCGCAATATACAACGGCGAAACCATTTTATATTTTTTGCTTATTTTCACACCGTCAGCACTCATCAGGCTTACCTGTTTGGACTGTTTGTTCAAAATATCCGTTTTCTGCGGCAGATAATAGGCGTAATAATCGCCCAAACTCATTGCCGGCATTGACGCGCTCTCCGCCATGTCCGCCGCCGCGCCGACGCTCTTGGCCATCAGCATATTGCCGGCCATCAACCGCGGCTTAATATTGTCAACCTGATTAACTTCACCGACAATTAATTTTACTTTTGCGTCTTTATAATCCGCGCCCGAATTATTATTCAGGGTCACAAATCCCTGCAAATCCATTGTTCCTTCTTCGCCCAACTCCGCCACATAATTGGCGCTCCAGCTCAAACCGGAGGTCAAATACGCCAACTGCAGCGGCTGATTAAGTGCTTTGTCACAAGCGATTTTGGCGGCCAATGTCGGCTTGGTGCGCAAATTGGGCGGCAGCTTGTCAAACACCAACCGTCCGTTGTAATTGGTCTCAATTCCGTATGAAAATTGCAATACCGGATTGCCGTAATTGTTGCTGACGATTTTGGCTTTGTCAAAAAACTGCTTGCCGTTTTCCGGATTCGTTATAACCGTCTTAACTTCTTTACCGACTGAGCCTTCAAGAATATTTTCCGGCGTCAGCAAATCATATTCATAATTTTGTTCCAGAACTTTAATGCCTTCGCCGCTGATTATGACGCTTTCTGGCATCATCTGCTGCGCCACGCCCTCAAACGCCACTTTGGAAACACCGACGTTGAGCTTTGCCTGACGCACATCTTTAACCAGTGCCAGATTTTGGTTATAAATACTCACTTCCGTTTGGCTGATATCATCACTGCTCAACACCTTTTCCTGTGCGTTTACAACCGTAGAGACTCCGGCCAGCAAAACCCCCAGCATCAAATTTTTCAGCATTTATTCCTCCCGCAATAGATTTTTCTCATAATATAATCTAAAAAAATATAAAAAAGAAGTGATAAATTAAAATTACACTAGACTCGCGAAAATTATTTCAATACACTGAAGTTACTTTCAAGTTTTTGTTGTAAAGGAGAATAGCTATGGCTTGGACAGACCAAATGGTTGAAGACTTAAGAAAAATGTGGAAAGAGGGTCTTACCACCGGTGAAATCGGCAGACGCTTAAACGTGTCAAAGAACTCTATTGTCGGCAAAGTACACCGCCTGGGTTTATCCGGCCGCCCATCTCCGATTAAGAAAAAAGAAGATAACGCCGCACCGGCTCAGCCTAAAGCTGCTCCTGCTCCTAAAGCCGCTGACAAGAAACCGGCTAAAACTCCGGCCGCCAAATCTGCGCCTAAAGCGCCGGCTGCCCCTGCGCCCAAGGCTGGAACCAAACCGCAGGAAAAAGCTGCCGCTCCGGTGGTTGAAAAAGCTCCGATAATTGCGGCTAAACCCGCTGCTCCGGCGCACAAACACTACGGCAACCTGTCTTTAACCGAACTTGACAACCACACCTGCCGCTGGCCGATAGGCGACCCCAAAGATGAAAATTTTCATTTCTGCGGCAAAAAAGTTCGTATCGGACAAACCTATTGTGAAGAACACGCCGCCATGGCTTATGTCAAACCGACTAAAAAATAACCATATTTTAATATTTTATATGCTAATGTCTAAAGTAGTAATGTTATTAAAATAAAGGACAGGTGCGTAAATGTCACTGAATATGCTTTTCGCCTTTTTAGGCGGTATGGGAATTGTGGTTGCGGCTATTGTTTCGGCAACCGACCGCCCGATGGCTTTTATCGATATTCCGAGTATGATTATTGTTGGCGGCGGTACTCTTGTTGCCTGCTTCATTTCTTTTGAATTGAAAACCGCGCTTGGCGCGTTTAAGCTTATCGGTAAGTCCTTTCACCGTCACCGCGACTCCGAAATGTCGCTCAAAGACGAAGTCGGACGCATTGTCCGTTGGGGCTATATTATTCAAAAGAACGGTTTGCAAGGTTTGGAAAATGAGGTTACCGAGCAACTGCGTAAGGAAAATCCGTTTTTGGCTTATGGCGCAGATTTGGTAGTCACCGGCTATACCGGTAACGAAATTCACCAGATTTTGTCCTATATGATTGAATCTGAGACCGAACGCAACGGCCGCCCGACCGATGCCCTCAAGAAAATGGGCGGTGACGCACCGGCCTTCGGTATGCTTGGTACGCTTATCGGTTTGGTAATCATGTTGGGCAACATGGGCGGCGATCCTTCGGCTATCGGCCCGTCAATGGCCGTGGCGTTGATTACAACCTTTTACGGTATTATTTTGGCTCGTCTGATTTTCATTCCGATTGCAACCAAAATTTCTGCCCGCAACAATGTCACCCAATTCAAACAAAACCTCGAAATGGAAGGTTTGGTTTTGTTGGCTGAAAGAAAAAGCCCGCGCTACATTCAAGATAAGATTAACTCGTTCGTTGATGTCAGCGAGCAGTTCCTGATTGACCGTGATATGAACAACCAGCCTAACGCCTAAGCCGGTTATGGAGATTGTTTCATGAAAAAAAGACCCGAACCTACCATTGATGAAGATTGGATGGCGACCTATGGCGACATGGTGACCCTGTTGCTGTGTTTCTTCGTTATGATGTTGTCTGTTTCATCGCCCGATGTCGCCAAGTTCGAGCTTATTCAAGCCGGCTTAAACGAAAGCTTGGGCAAGAAAGAAGTTACCCGCCCGATTGAGATGATGATGATGGAACTGGCCGACGATATCCAATCCATGGACGCCGATGAAGATATTTCCTTGGGCAGTGACACGCAGGGTGTTGTTCTGGAATTGGGCGACAGCCTGATGTTCAGCAAAGGTTCGGCTGATTTACAGCCTTCGGCAATTCCGGTTCTAAAAAAGATTGCCGCGACTTTGCAGTCCGACCGCTATAACTCGTTCAATTTCAGCATTGAGGGACATACCAGTGATGAAGCTTACAGCAGCGAACGTTATCCCTCCAATTGGGAGCTGTCCTCGGCTCGTGCCTCAGCGGTGGCTCGTTTTCTCGAAAGCCGCGGTATCGCTCGTGTCCGTCTGAAAGTTACCGGTTATTATGACAATGTTCCGAAGTTCCCGAATCATGATATTTACGGGCAGCCGATTCCGCAAAACCGGATTAAAAACCGCCGTGTAACAATTCACATCGAACCTAATTTCAAATAAGGAAACTTACTTATCAATTTTGGCCCAGACAATTACAGTCTGGGTCGTTTTTTTCTCCCACACGAACCACGCAAATTCCATTGCCGGCTTGCCGAAACCTAAAAAATCGACTTTGTTGGGAATGACAATAACTTTTGCCGGCGGAAAATCATGATACAATTTAGCCCGCTTTTTGCCGGTCAGATAACGTATCGGCAAAAGCAAGGCCAAACTTTTATCCGCCAATTTCAGCCCCTGAACAATAAACTCAAACGCCAAATTGAACGGCGGGTTGGTGACGATATTTTCCGCCCGTTGTTCAGACAACAAAAAATCGACCCCCGCCTCGCCGTATCCGCGATTAATCAAATCGCTGCAACGAACATCGCGATAAAAACGTTTCAGAACTTCCGCCATTCGTCCGTCGCCGCAAGCCGGTTCCCAAATCGCACCCTCGAACTTATAGTTGTCAAGCAGCGCGCGGGTAACATATTCCGGCGTCGGGTAAAAGTCTTGCGCCTGACGCAAATCTTCGACTTTTCGTCCTAAAAGTTTATATTGTTCGTTAATCATTTATTCTAGTTAGCTGAGCTTAAATTTTTCAGGTTGTTGATGATGTTTTCAGCTGTGGTTTGCGATTCGCTGCTGATACCGGCTGACTGCAATGCCAATTTTTTGATACAGGTATTAACCAACTCGTCAGCCGTACCCTGAACCGTGTTGGCAAACAATGTGCCGTTTTGCAGTTTGGTGTTGGCTTCGCTGAGCATGCAGGCTTTCATTCTTTCTTTCGGTGTCGCATCAGCGCTGACATTGGTATAGGTTGACAAATCAACACACGCCCCAAGCAATACAACGGCCGCCAAACTTAAAGCTTTTGTCTTCATCTTCTGATCCTTTTTTACGTTAGTTTCAACTTTCCGCGTCATTAATACCGCAGCGGCAAATTCTTGTCAATCTTTGCGCCGACATCATAAACAACTATCATTTTTCGCTGGTCTTTAAAAAAATAACGTGCTATAAAACGCGCAGAAAGATTCTATATAAATAAACCCAAGCCGGAAGATAAGGCATAAAACCGTCTGATCTGCCGGCTTTTATTGTGTTAACACTTAAAGTTAAGGATAAAATATGTCTGACGTTAAGATGAAAATGATGGATGGAAACGAGGCTGCGGCTTCGGTTGCCCACCGCATGAACGAAGTCTGCGTTATTTACCCGATTACTCCGTCATCTCCGATGGGTGAATGGGCTGATGCGTGGTCTGCCGCAAAACAAAAGAACCTTTGGGGCGTTATTCCCGAAGTTCAGGAAATGCAGTCTGAAGCCGGTGCTGCCGGTGCTTGCCACGGTTCAATTCAGGCCGGAGCATTAACCACAACCTTCACGGCTTCGCAAGGTTTGCTGTTGATGATTCCGAACATGTACAAAATCGCCGGTGAATTGTCGCCGTTTGTTATGCATGTTGCGGCTCGTTCGCTGGCTTACCATGCTTTGTCGATTTTCGGCGACCACTCTGACGTTATGTCTTGCCGCCAGACCGGTTTTGCTATGTTGTGTTCAAACTCCGTACAAGAAGCTCATGACTTCGCCGCTATCGCTCAGACCTCGACTTTGCGTTCACGCGTTCCGTTCATGCACTTTTTTGACGGCTTCCGCACTTCACACGAAATCAAAAAAATCAAACTGCTTTCTGATGATGATTTGCGCGCCATGTTGGAAGGTGTTGACTACCAACGCAATGCCGAACATGCTCTGCGTCCTGAAGCTCCGGTTATCCGCGGTACGGCTCAAAACCCTGACGTCTTCTTCCAGGGTCGTGAAGCTGCTAACCCGTTCTACAATCAGGTTGAAACCATTGTTCAGGAAGAAATGGACAAGTTCGCCAAGATTTCCGGCCGTCAGTACAAAACGGTTGAATATGTCGGCCCGGCTGATGCCGAACAGGTTATTGTCATCATGGGTTCGGGTGCTGAAACCGTTGATGAAACTATCTCTTACTTAAACAACAACGGCTACAAAGTTGGCTTGATGAAAGTTCGTCTGTATCGTCCGTTCCCGTCCAAATCTTTTGTTGCCGCTTTGCCGAAGTCGGTTAAAGTTGTAAATGTTTTGGATCGTACCAAAGAGTCCGGCTCTATCGGTGAACCTTTGTACCTTGATGTTGTTGCAACCTTGACCCAAGCTTTCGCCAACAACGAAATCAGCTCTATGCCGCGCATTTTCGGCGGCCGCTACGGCTTGTCTTCTAAGGAATTCACTCCGGGTATGGTTCGTGCCGTATACGACAACGGTGCTTCCACCAAACCGATTAACGGCTTCTCAGTTGGTATCAACGATGATGTTAACAAAACTTCTTTGCCTTACAATGATGACATTGACACCGAAGGCAAAGATGTTGTTCGCGCCGTATTCTACGGCTTGGGTGCTGACGGTACGGTCGGAGCCAACAAAAACTCGATTAAAATCATTGCTGAAGATGCCGGTAAATATGGTCAGGGCTACTTCGTTTACGACTCTCGTAAATCAGGTTCAATGACCACTTCTCACCTGCGTTTTTCCGACCATCCGATTAAAGCTGCTTACCTGATTAATAAAGCTGACTTTGTCGCTTGCCACCAATTCCCGTTCATGGCGAAAGTTGATATTTTGAAAATCGCCAAACCGGGCGCAACTTTCTTGTTGAACGCACCTTACAGTGCTGATGAAGTTTGGGATCACCTCCCGATTGAAGTTCAGGAAGAAATCATTGCCAAGAAATTGAACTTCTACACCATTAACGCGGTTGAAGTTGCTCGTGCTACCGGTATGGGAATGCGCATTAACACGGTTATGCAGACCTGCTTCTTCGCAATCTCCAACATTTTGCCGAAAGACGAAGCTATCACTCAAATTAAGAATGCGATTAAGAAAACTTACAGCAAAAAAGGTGATGCTATCGTGCAAAAGAACTTTGTTGCGGTTGATGCTTCTTTGGAACACCTGCACAAAGTTGAATATCCGTCACAAGTTACTTCTACTTTCCACCGCAACCTGCCTGTTCCGGCTGATGCGCCTGAATTCGTCAAGAAGTTAACCGGTGAAATCATTGCCGACCGCGGTAACGAACTCCCGGTCAGCGCTTTTGCTCCGGTTGTTGATGGTACATGGCCGACCGGCACGACCCAATACGAAAAACGCTGCATCGCTACCGAAATTCCGGTATGGGATGCTGAATCTTGTATCCAATGCGGTAAATGTTCTTTGGTTTGCCCGCACGGCGTTATTCGTATGAAAGTCGCTTCGGAAGAAGAATTGAAAAATGCTCCGCAAGGCTTCAAATCAGCTGCTTACAAAGGTAAGGAATTTGCCGGCAAACAGTTTATTTGGCAAATGTCTCCGGAAGACTGCACCGGCTGCGGTATCTGCGTAAGCTCCTGCCCGGCTAAGAGCAAATCTAATCCGGAACTCAAAGCTATTCATATGGATCATATCGAAAACCATCTGGATGAGCAAAAAGCTTGCTGGAAGTTCTTTGAAACTCTGCCGTATGTAAAACGTACCGAAGTTGAAAAGAAACTGCCGAAGACCACACAATTGTTGCAACCATTGTTCGAATTCTCCGGTGCTTGTGCCGGCTGCGGTGAAACTCCTTACATCAAATTGTTAACTCAGCTCTTCGGTGACCGTATGGTTGTCGCTAATGCTACCGGCTGTTCTTCAATTTACTCCGGTAACCTGCCGACCACTCCGTACACCAAGGATGAAAAAGGTCATGGTCCGGCTTGGGCAAACTCTTTGTTTGAAGACAACGCCGAATTCGGTTTGGGTATGCGTTTCTCTATCGACCAACAAACCCGCTTTGCTAAGAGCCTGTTGGAAGGCCTGAAAGATAAAGTCGGTGCTGAATTGGTTGCTAAGATTCTCGACAACCCGCAGGCAACTGATGTTGAAATTGATAACCAACGCGCTAACGTTAAGGCTTTGCGTGAAAAATTGGCTTCAATCAACACCACTGATGCCAAAGAACTCAATAACCTGGCTGACTACCTGATTAAGAAATCTTTGTGGATTATCGGTGGTGACGGTTGGGCTTATGATATCGGCTTCGGCGGTTTGGATCACGCCATTGCTTCCGGCCGCAATATCAACATCTTGGTAATTGATACCGGCGTATATTCTAACACCGGCGGTCAACAATCTAAGGCTACTCCGATGGGTGCATCTGCTAAATTTGCTACTGCCGGTAAAGCTTTGCCGAAAAAAGATTTGGCAATGATTGCTATGTCTTACGGTAACGTTTATGTTGCTCAGGTTGCCTTTGGTGCTAACGATACCCAATTAATCAAAGCCATGAACGAGGCTGAAGCTTATGATGGTCCGTCAATTATCATTGCTTACTCGCACTGTATTGCTCAAGGCTTCAATTTGGCTGACGGCTTAAGCCACCAAAAAGACGCCGTTGATACCGGTTCTTGGCCGCTGTATCGTTACAATCCTGAAAACATCAAAGAAGGTAAAGCTCCGTTGATGTTGGATTCTAAAGCTCCGAGCAAACCGTTGGCTGACTATATGGCTAACGAAACTCGTTTCCAGATTGTCAACAAGCAAAATCCTGAACGTTATGAAACTTTGTTGAACAAGGCTCAGGAAAACGTTAAAGACAAACGTGCTTTGCTTGAACATATGGCTGAGTACAAAGTTGTTGAAGAATAATTTTCAACCTCTTTAGTCAACACCGAACAGCTCCCTGCATCAGGGAGCTGTTTTTTTATTTAAGCCGGATTTTTAACCTTAAATTTACCTCTCAAATCCATAATAAAGGAAATTTTAATTTACGCAGGAGATTCTCTTCATGGACAGTGCCTTATGTCTGCATAACGCCACTATTTTAAGCGATTTTGCCATACTTCCGCACTGTGCGGTTTTACTGCAAGACAATAAAATTGCCGCGGTTTATAATGAAGACGAATTTCGTCGGCGAAAATTTGCCACTGAAGTTGAATTGCTTGACCTCCAAGGTGCTTATTTGGCCCCCGGATTGATTGACACCCATATTCACGGAATGAGCGGCTTTAGTGCCGACCGCGGCGACCGTGAGCAAATTTTAGGTATGTCCGAAGCCTTGTCACACTTAGGCGTAACTTCGTTTATTCCGACTTTTTGCGCTGCTCTCGAAGCGGAAATGCTGTCCAAAATTACCGCCGTAACCCAAGCAATGGGACATGAAACCGGCGCTCGTATTTTAGGTATGCATTTGGAAGGACCATTTATCTCGGCCGCTAAAATCGGCGCTCAGCCGACTGATGGTGTCAGCCCGATAGATACGGCATTATTTACCCGCTTTTGGCAGGCATCGAACGGCCGTATCGTTAATATGACTGTTGCCCCCGAACTGGACAATATCGCCGAACTGGCGGCTTGTTGCCATGATAAAGGCGTTGTTTTGCAGGCCGGCCACACTAATGCGACTTATGAACAAATTCTGAACGCCAAAAATTTGGGAATTCTGCACGCCACTCATATGTTTAACGCCATGCGTCCGCTGCATCATCGTGAACCCGGTATGGTTGGTGCAGTTTTGATTCATCCCGAAATTTCTTGCGAATTTATTGCCGACGGCGCGCATTTCCATCCTGATTTGCTGCAATTGCTGCTTAAATGCAAACCGCTGCGGCAGCTGGTTATGATTACTGATGCTTTTTATCCGGCTCACACTAAATTACCGGCCAATTCCGACTATTATTTTGACAAATGTTTTCGCCGCCGCGCTGATGATGTTATTGTCGGCTCAGGCATCTCCTTATTAGACGGCGTCAGAAACCTTATTCAATGGGGAGTTGCCCCGGAAATTGCGTTGGCATTTGCCTCTGCCAACCCCGCACGGATAATGCATCAATCGGCATTGGGTTCAATCCGCCCGAATTATCTGGCCGACCTGATTGTTTTGGATCATAATTTTAACTTACTTTACACCATAATTAACGGTAAACTGCGAAAGGAATAACCATGAGACTGATAATTAAAGACAATTACAACGATTGCTCATTATGGGCGGCTAACTATGTTGCCTATAAAATAAAAGCCTTTCATCCCACCCCTAAAAAACCGTTTATTCTAGGCTTGCCGACCGGCTCAACTCCGTTGGGCATGTATCACGAATTAATCAAAATGTACCAAAACGGCAAAATTTCGTTTCAAAATGTCGTTACGTTTAACATGGACGAATACATCGGTTTAAAACCCAACCACCCGCAAAGCTACCATTATTTTATGGAAGAAAACTTTTTCAAACATATTGATATTCCCAAGGCCAACATTCATATGCTTAATGGCATGACCAAAGACTATGCCAAAGAATGTCAGGCTTATGAAGACACTATCAAACGTTATGGCAAAATTCATCTATTTATCGGCGGTGTGGGCGAAGACGGACATATCGCTTTCAATGAACCAGGCTCTTCCTTAAGCTCGCGTACCCGTGTTAAAACTCTGACCAAAGACACCATTCAGGCTAACTCCCGTTTCTTTGACAATGATGTTTCACAAGTGCCGACCACAGCTTTGACCGTCGGCGTCGGAACAATTATGGATGCCGATGAAGTTATGATTTTGGCAACCGGTGTCAAAAAAGCCCGCGCTCTGCATCACGCCGTTGAAGGCAGCATCAATCACATGTGGACGGTCAGTGTTTTACAAATGCACCAGCATGGAATTATTGTTTGTGACGAAGAAGCCACCAATGAACTCAAAGCCGACACCGTAAAATACTTCAAAGAAATCGAACAACAAACCTTACAAGGACTTAAAAAATAAATTACATTTTGACAATTGATATAAATATATATACTATAAATCATATATTTAGGGTCACAGCTTTCCGCTGGTGTAAGTTTGAGCCATAACCAAAGGATAAAAATATGTTTAAGATTATAGTTAATTCTTATCTGACTTTTTTCAAAAATCTTCCGGTTATTTTGTTGTATGCACTGCCGTTGTTGGTATTGTCTGCCATTGAGATTTACTTTGAAGGCCTCAGCTCTGCCAATTATGGCGTAAAATACTTCATCATCATGGCCGTATACTTAATTCCTTTTGTCAGTGCTGCTACCGACATCGCTGTTTATCAACGCTTGCTGGGCTTTACGAAGATTAATCCGTTTAATTCTCCTAAAACCTTGGTTATTTATTTTCTGGTTCAGCTTGGTATCGGCATCATCGCCGTTGTGCCGCTTTATGCTGTTTATTACTTCCTGAACATTAATACCGGCGCCACCTTGTCTCACCTTTGGGTCGCCATTTTACTCAATATGTTTTTGGGAATTTATTTCTTGGCTCGTTTTAACATCATTCTGCCTTTATTGGTTAAAGGCCAAATGCTGAAACTAAAAGACTTTTTAGCCATAACCGATTACAAATACAGCCAATGGGTTTTGGCCGGTTTCCTAATCTACGGACCTTATTTGGTACTGAACTATGTTGTTCCCTGCCCGTACCTCAATATGTTTTTCACCTGTCTTTATATGTTGGTATTTGTTTGCTTTAACGTTACCTATATTTCAACCAAATTAAACAAGTGCACTCCGGTTATCAGCACCAAGGCGGCGGAAACCGCGATTGCACAAGAACTGAAAACCAAAGTTAAAAAGGCTAACAAAGCGGTAACTAAAAAATTAAAACCTAAAGCCGCCACTGCAAAGGCTGCTAAAACGACCAAAACAGCTAAAGAAAGCAAAAGCACCAAACCGGCGCCGAAAAAAACGATAAAAAAAGAGCCTAAACCTAAAGCTCCTAAACTTAAACCGGCACTTGCCAAGGTTTAAGGTCTAGGTCTAGGTCTATGATCTAAGCTCAAGCCTCCTTCGGGAGGCTTTTTTATATCATTCCGCCAAGTATTTTTTTACCATTGTCATTCTGACCAAGCGTCAGCGCGTGGAAGAATCCCGGCTATATTAAAACGTGCCGCGTATCAATCGCGGCACTAAAAAATGTCACCTCGACTAACGTGGAGAGGTCTCGGCTATATTTTTATGCGATAAGGAAATACTCCCGCAAATACTCAGCCAACTCCGCCACATTAACCCGATGCTGTTCCATCGTGTCACGATTGCGGATTGTTACAGATTCCGGCTGATTTTCGATGGTTTCAAAATCAACAGTTATGCATAACGGCGTACCGATTTCATCATGACGACGATAAGCTTTACCGATATTGCCGGTATTTTCCAATGCCACGCGTCCGATACCGAGTTTTAACAGATTTTGCTTAATCTCGTGACATTTAGCCATAATTTGCTCGTTATTTTTCTTCAGCGGAATAATCGCCACTTTAATCGGAGCAAGATGTTTTTTGAGTTTCAAAACAATACGGCTATTGCCGTCGCCCAAATCTTCTTCCTCATAGGCTTCGGTCATAACCGCCAATACCCCGCGGTCAACCCCCATAGACGGCTCAATAACAAACGGAACAACCCATTTGTTATTATCATCCATAATGCACAGTTTTTGGGTTGAATCCGGATTGGGATGACAATGCGAGGTCAGGTTCATTTCGCTTTGCGCTTTGGTATGGTTACCTAAATCATAATCCGTACGATTGGCAATACCCTCCAATTCTTCCATACCGTGCGGGAATTGATATTCAATATCATAACAAGCTTTGGCATAGTGTGCCAGATCATCTTTCGGCGTGGTGTAAATGTTCATATTTTCACGTTTAAGACCTTGCTGTTCCCACCATTTAATCCGTGCTTCTTTCCAATATTCATGCCATTTTTCATCTTCCCCCGGCATTACGAAATATTCCAACTCCGCCTGCTCAAACTCACGAACACGGAAGATAAAGTTACGCGGTGTAATTTCATTACGAAAAGATTTACCGATTTGAGCAATGCCGAACGGCAGCTTGCGCGAGGTTGCATCCACCACATTTTTGAATTGGGTGAAAATAGCCTGTGCGGTTTCCGGACGCAAATAACCGAAAGACGAACCGTCATCGACCGGACCGATTGCCGTCTTAAACATCAGGTTAAACGGACGCGGTTCTGTAAGATCAGTCGAGCCGCAGTTCGGGCATTTGCCGTTAATATGATCAGCGCGAAAACGTCCTTTACATTTTTTGCAATCGACCATCGGATCAGAGAAAGTATCTTCATGCCCCGAATAGTGCAGAACTTTTTGATTCGTCAAAATCGCCGCATCAAGTCCTTCGACATCATCACGCTCATAAACCATTGAGCGCCACCATGCCTGTTTGAGGTTATTTTTTAATTCCACACCCAGCGGACCATAGTCATAAACGCCCTGCAAACCGCCGTAAATATCGGCATTTTGAAAAATAAAACCACGACGTTTACAAAGTGAAACCAATTGGTCCATAGTCTTCGCAACCATTTTTAATCTTCCTCTTCAAATAAAATAGTAAATTTTTAACTTATTGTTTGTATAATATTTATTCACAAAAAGCAAGCGGAGATGATATAAAATGGCAAAAACCCCTACCAAAGTTGCATTAATTTACGATTTCGATGAAACTTTAAGCATAACTTATATGCAAGACTACATTTTGATTCCGTCTTTGGGAATGACTCCCCAAACCTTTTGGAAGCATGCCAATGAATGGTCGCGCCAGAATTGCGCCGATCAGGTTACCGGCAGTATGTACTATTTCACCAAGACAGCCAAAGAAAAAGGAATTGCCCTCACCCGCCAATATTTTTGTGATGCGGCTAAGACTATCACCTATTTTGAGGGTGTGGAAGAATGGTTTGACCGTATTAATGAGTATGGCCGTAAGCTCGATTTACAAATTGAACATTATATTATCTCCTCCGGATATGAGGAAATGATTGAAGGAACATCTATCCGCAAACATTTTAAGGCCGTGTTCGGATGTTCCTATGCTTTTGGCGAAGATGGTACTCCGGTTTGGCCGGCACGCGTGGTCAATTATTCCACCAAAACCCAATACCTATCCAAAATCAACAAAGGACTAGGCAAACTTGAGGATCGCGCCGTAAACGAATTTATGCCAGATGAGGAACGTCCGATACCTTTCCGCCGTATGATTTATTTCGGAGACGGCATGACTGATATCCCCTCAATGAAGTTAACCAAAGAACGCGGCGGCAACGCCATTGCGGTTTATCAACCTAAAAGCAAGCACAAAAAGAATGCGATTAAGCTTTTAAGCGACAGTCGGGTAAACTTTGCTTTGCCGGCAGATTATCGCGAGGACAAACAAATCGATAAGGTTGTTAAAACCATTCTTGATAAAATCGCCAAAGAACGTGATTTGGAGCTGTTAAAAGCTAAGGAGGAAAAGAAAAAAATCTTGTCCAATTCATTGAGAAACAAGAAAATATAAAAAATTTTCCTCTTTTAGCAAAAAATTACAAAAAAAGACTTGCCAAGTCATAAAAAATAGCATAAACATAACAGCACCGATAAGATGTTACCTGAAGTTATGCTGGTAACCGCCCTTTTCACCACAAGAGGGTTGAATATCATTGTTGGGGTGTCGCCAAGTGGTAAGGCATCGGCTTTTGGTGCCGACATTCGTTGGTTCGAATCCAGCCACCCCAGCCACACTGAACAGAGGTTAGATTTTGAGGTCTAACCTCTTGTTTTTTAATGATATTTTGCGGTTCGCAGAAGGCGTTTTTTGAAGCACCTAAAATCGGGCTAAAATTACCCTCAACGCCTTGTGTTCCCTTGGGTTCGCAGGATCCGGAATTTTGGCCACCATTTGAACGGTCGCTGGACGCCGAACTATCCATATAACAGAACGGCGAATTTAATTCGTAACCGATGTTTCCTTCTCTCAATATAAGCTTTTTGAATATAAAATGTAAAAGAAGCTGTTTATTTTCTATTGATTTCCCGCTTGCGTATGTGCTGCCGATATGGCTAACAAGTTCAAACAGATCTAACAATGTTTCGTTGAAGCCGTCGTCCGCCGCTCCATGTGCTTTTATTTCTGCTTCTAAGCGGTTTTTTTTAAGCAACATATCGTCGCGCTTGTCTTCATACGTCTGCTTATCGATTTCGTCGTCTAGGCGCATATTGAACAGTTTTTCTAGGCGGTCTTCAATTTTTGTTATTTCTGCCTTCAAGTGTGCCAGTTCGTCGTTGCGGAAAGCAACTTCGGATTCCTTCGCGTCTTTGATATGCTGCCGGAAGTGGTTAATCATTTCATCAGGAATCGCGATCCGGTTCAATATCGATATTATTTGATTGTCAATTTCCTTTTCCGGAATATAAAGCCGCGTGCCGTTCTCTTTATAGCACACGACATAAAAGAACTTTTGTTTTTTAATCTCACACGGGCAAATAATTTGCCTGTAATAATCCGTAAAAATACCGCGGTATAAAAACGGCAGTTCGCCGTATTTGAAAGGCTTTGAACCTTGCACAGCCTTCTGTTCCTGCACTTTGTCCCACAATGCTTTTGATATTAACGGCGTGTAAATGTGCCGGTGTAGCTTTCCTTTGGCAAGCATTTCGCCATAATAAAAAGGATTGCCTAAAATATGAAAAATCGATGTTGTGGTTAGTTTTTTGCCGCTGTATGAGCGCAAGCCCCAAGTGTCGGCCACTCTTGCCAACTGGTGCGCCGATGTGCCGCCGATAGAATACATTTCAAACAAGCGGCGGACTTTTGTTGCGTCCGGTTCTTTCGGCCTTATACTATGCTTGCCGTCTGCGTCAACAAAATTTTCGTAACCGCAAGGCGCGACTCCTGCGCGTTCACCGTTTCTTAACTTATAATCAAGCGAACGCCGGACGTTTTCGGACAACTGCAAGACATAAGCCTTTGCCCCCATAACCGAAAAATCCCAACGCATAATGTCGGTTGATGTGGCCTTCTTACCAATTACCATTCCTTCGCGGTAGAAGTGAAGTTCGATTTTCTCTTGTCGGATAAGGTCATCAAGCATAACGCTTTCTTTGAAGCTGCGTTGTATGCGGTCAACAGCGTCGGCAATTATGGCGATTGTTTCTGTCTGCTCCTTGCAGAAGTCAATCATTTGCATAAACTCTTTACGTTTGCCGCGCGTCGAACTCTCTATGATTTGAAAGGTCTTAATGACTTCAAGCTGCTTGCGTTTCGCATAATCTAAAAGGCGTGTATTTTGAGCCGGAAGGCTGTGTCCTTCTTCCTGTTCCCTTGTTGATACCCTTGTTAATATTACCGCCTTCATTCTTTGCTTCCGCCACGCAAACCATTAAACACTTCATTGCACCCGTAAACATACGCGCCATTTCGGTCAGTTCTTCCGGATCTACCGGCTTCCGAATTAAATTTTGTATGTCTTGTTCAAGTGCGTTCATTGTTTTATATTACGATTTTCGTTATTTTTCAAGCTAAAAGTTTATTTTGTGCCTGTTGAGCCGAAGCCTTTATTTCCGCGCTTTGTTGATGTTAATTGTTTGGCCGTTTCAACTACCGGCTTAAATATCGGGCAGACAACAAGCTGCGCGATCCTGTCAAGCGGTTCAATCGTTGCTTCGGTGTTGTTGAAATTAAAGATTGTGATTGATATTTCACCGCGATATGAAAGATCAATCGTGCCGAATTGCGCAACAATGCCGCGTGCAGTTAGGCCGGAACGTGGCCGAACTTGTAATTCGGCCGAACAAGACGGCGCATAAGATTGATTGATAAACTCAACGGCGACGCCGGTCGGAACAGTAACGCGGCCGAAAGGAGCGATCTTTATCGGTTCTTCTATGGCGGCGCGAACATCAAAACCGCTGTCGCCCACTTGGCTGATAAGCTCCGGAATATTCGGAAATAAATATTTAACTTTTAATTTCATTCTACGCGCTCCCCTAGTTCAATATCGAAAACCCATTTATCAATTTTTAAGTCGGTGTCTTTACCGTGGCGGATATAAACATCTCTAACCCAAAAAAGCATTTTTTCGGCGTTTTTTCTGTATGCTTTTTGAAATTCGACCTTGGTAAATCCATACATAAAACCAAATGGCAATTCGTTTAAATCTCTTGGCAGGTCTTCAAAATCAGAATTTCCAGTAGTCCAGTCGTAAATATCTTTTCTGTCGGTAGCACCCATAACGATTTTTTTAATCCAATACCATTTACATTCACGGTATTCGTGAGTTTTCCTACCGGATTTAATTTCTTCAAACCAATGATCGGTTAAAACAAGTTTTAGCGTGTTATCGTTCATTTTACCACCTTTCTTATTATATTTGCCGTTTTTTCACTTACTTAACCCGAGCAGAACGGCTAAACTTCACGGACACGCTTATTTGTTACACCTTTTTTGCAAGCGCGAACTAAAAAGGGAACTCTACATAAAAAGTTTTTCATTCTTTGCTATGTAGCCGCGTCGAAATTCAAGAACGGCTTGAAGCGTATTCAAAACGTATTCCATAGCTTCGATTTGATAATTTGCTTCTTGCTGCGTCATTTTGCCTTCGGCCACCCATTTCGGATAAAACGTTTTGCGTTTTCCGATTTCGCGCCGAACGACTTTTATTTGTTCTGTGATTGTTACCATTGTTTAATCCTTAATTAAAAAGTTTGTAATATGGCGAATAAGTGCTGCGTCCGTGAACTTTGACTTCACGATCGAAGTCGGCAGCACGATAACGGTCGGATCTCTTTGATTGTCTTCCGTCCGGACGATAACGTGCCGTTCGCCTTGCTCGTTAAAAGAAACGATTTCTATTTCGATTTTTGCCTTGTCGGTTTTAATTGTTTTCATGCTCTACCTCGTCTAAAATACGAAATTCTTTTCCTTTTTTTGTTCCGGCTACAAAAGAAGCCGGATCAAAATTCCGCGGTCTTCTTGCTCGTCCGGTTTTAAGCGTTGTGTTAAAATCTTCGTTGAACTGATTTTCTAAATTTTCAGTATTCAGAACGACAAGATCCGTTCCTGTTGCTTTTTTTGTTTCGGTCTTACGCTGTTCAACGAGATCTTCAAGACGCTTGGCTATCTTTATATAAAAACCGTCAGCAAAAGACTTGCGAACATCTAAACGCGACGCATTGCGGCGGTTTTGCCGGTATTCGTCCGAACAAATATAATCCGTATATCCCAAAGAAAGAGAAGCCGCGCCACGCTTAACCATTGTCAAGGCAAGATCCACGTTGTCAGAAGCCCCGTAAAAGCTGTATGTTGTTGAAGAATAAAGCGACAATACCCCGAAGAACTCGGCCACGGCACAACGAAATTGTGAAAAAGAAAAAGAACTGTCGGTTAATGTTTCTTCCTTTTCCGTGTTTTTGCTTTTAATAGATCCTTGCAGTTGAAATTCCTCAATCTGGTATTTTGTCATAAGAACGTTTGCACGCTCCATTGCTGCGGCTTCCTCTGCTTCGGTTGCGCCGTTTGACCGGTTAATTTCAAGCAATTTCTTTATTTTTTCGATAATGTCGCTTTTATTCATTTCTAAACGTCCAAGGCTTTACGATAAGTTTCAAGCAAATACTCTTGTTCTTCGCGATCGGCGGCGTTCATTTTGCGGAGTTTCAAAACAGCACGCATAATTTTTACATCAAAACCGATTGCCTTCGCTTCGGCGAAAATGTCGCGAATATCAAGCGAAATGCCTTTCTTTTCTTCTTCCAAGCGTTCGATCCGCTCAATCAGCGAACGCAGGCGGCCGGTGTCAATACCGCCGACTTGCGACATTGTTTCGTTTACAGTGCTTTCAGGTGTTGCAATATCTGTCATTTTATTCCCCTTTGATTAACTTTCCTAAATCTGCCAAAGCCGAAAATGCGGCGGCTTTTCTTATTTGCGGTGCTGCGTTGTTGTAAAGCGCACCAAGTGCGGGAAGCGATCCGGAAGCGTAACAGCTTGCACAGTGGCTTCCGTCCTCGTTCTTTTTCTCGTCAACAACAAGAAAAATAAAGGCTTTTACCCCCCCCGCACGGCTTTTTAATTGTTCCAGTCTTTCGCAAAATTCTTTGTTTACGTCTTTAATAGTTTCTGCTTTTTTGATTTCTTCTGACATTGTCTGTTCCTTTCGTTAAAAATTAAAATGGTATATCGTCATCAAGGTTTCCGGCCGGTGCTGGTTCGTCTGCCGGTCCGGCGTCGGCGGTGGTAGTGCCTTCTTTGCGTTCAAGGATTTGCAGCGTTGAACTGTAACCGCCCAAAACAATTTCGGTAACATAGCGTTCGACGCCGTCTTGTCCTGTATATTTGCGCGTGCGAATACGCCCTTCTGCTAAAATCTGCGTGCCTTTGCGCAGGTATTTTTCGCAAATTTCTGTCAGGCCTTCACTTGAAACAATAATGCGATGCCAGTCGGTTTGTTCTTTTTTTTCGCCGGTTTGCTTATCTTTCCAAGTTTCGGACGTGGCTAACGTGAACGTGGCGAATTTTGCGCCGTTTGAGTTTGTCCGGATTTCCGGATCTTGACCTAGTCGGCCGATGAGTGTTGCTCTGTTTAATGACATTTGTTTTGCCTTTCGTTTAAGCTAAAATTGTGAAGGAATATAGCAGCCAAGTTTTGCGGCAAAGTGCAGAAGGTCGTCGATGTATTGACTAACATCTTCTTTATAGCCTTTTTCAAAACAAAGCCGCCGTGGGATTTTTGTTTCGCCTTTGGACGTTTTGACGATGTCAAAATAAAACATTCCGCGCATAAAATAATCGAATTGATCGTCTGAAATGTTTTGGATTTCATAACCGGCCGCAAGCAGAGCTTGTTTCAACCGCGGATAAACGCAGCCAAAAATATAACTTTGCTGTTTGCGGCTAACCATATCTTTAATATCCTTCGTTTCAATTTCAAAAGCCTTGAAATTTTTACGAAGTTTAGCGTTGGTTGCTTCCACAAAACGCGCCCAATCCGTAACATTTAAGATTGTCAATTTAGCCATTTGCGTTTCCTTTGATTGTGTTTAGAATTTCGAGAACACGCGCGCGCCCTTTGGCTAAGCCTTTGTCAAGTTTTTCCTGAAAGGCCGGATCAATGGCAACTTCAATAATAACCATTTCTTCAGCGAAGTGTGGATTATAGACGCAATAAAACCAACGGTGCGCGCCTGTGTGCCGCATTTGCATTTGCATTTGCGCGTAATATTCCGGCTTGATTTTACGGTCAAACAACAATTTTGCGAAAGTGTTATCTTGCGGACACTTAAATTCGACGCCGGTTAATTCGTCGCCAATGTGGATTAAGCCGTCCGGCGAAGATCCTTCTAAGTCGTCAATCTCAACGAAGCCGACTTCTTCCACTGTGTAACCGGTCTTCATTTCAAACAAGGTGCGCGCCACGGCTTCAAGTTCGTTGCCTTGCTCCATGGCTGCCGATTTAAAGGTTTCTTCTTTTCTGCCGGTTAGTTTTTCGGCAACGATGTTAAAACACAAGGTTTCAAGTCCTGTTCCGGCAACGGCGATTGTGTCGGCCTTGCTCGCCGTAAAGCGGCCGCAGCGGATGGCATACCATTCTTCGGAATGTTGTTCAAAATTATGAATTTGCATTGTTTTTTCCTTTCATCGCTTGAAGTTCCAACTTCCGCGCAGTGCAGCATTTTGTAAACTGTTCTTTCATAACAGCCGTTTCAAAGTTTTTATATTCGCGGTTGAAGATTGTCGTTAAAGCCTTCATATCTTCGGCCGCATTTATGGCGTTGATGACAGCTTCCGGCAGTTCATCGGCAGGCGGCAAGGCCTTGTCAAGATCATAATTTTTGTTGTCTTCTTCTTCCATTTCCGAATAAACATCGTCAAAGTGGAATTTTACGGCCTTTTTAATGATCGTCTTTTTGCACATCTCCGCAAACCACGACTGCCATATTGTTTGAGTTTTAGCAACACGGCGCGCCTTACTGATTTCATCACGCGACAATGTGGTTATAAATTCGCCGCGTTTGTTTTTAATGACACAGTAACCCCCGATAATATCTTCTTCCTTATGGTCGAACGGGTTAGCTAGTTTGTGATGATAAGAAACAACGCCGTTTTCTTTTTCAAAGGAAAAAGTATCGCCTTTATAAACAAGTCCGTCGTCAATCTTGCTTTCCGGATAAGCTAAAAACATTTTGTTTTTATAAGCGACATAGTCATAAGACACGCCGTTTTCGTTCAAAGTGATGTGCTTTCCGTCAAACTGCAAGCCTGAAGCAACAATCTTGTTCCAACAATATTCGAACCAGTCGGCCGTTTTTTTTGCCGCCCACGGATTAACAAGCTCCCACTTTTGGGATTTGGAATTGAATTTTTGCTTTGTTTTGAGTTCATTAACATATTTATCAAAAATTTCTTTACTCATAAGATATCCCCATTGATTGGCTTAATGTCTGTAATTCATTTTGCAGGATTTCGATATTTTGATTGGTTTCGGCAACAAGGCGTTCGCAGTTGTCAAAACTCCGGTTATATTCGGCGATGTTGTGGATTGTTAAAATTGTTGCCAAAGTTAGAAAAAAACTTAAAAAGAAAGATTTAATCATTTTGCACCCCACATAATTCGTTGATAAAATTCGCCGTGCCTTTATTTATGGCAGCGATCGTCTTTTCTTCCGGTGTTAATGGAAGGACGGCGTGCTTCGGTTCTTCAACTGGTTGTTCGCGATAAGGGTTTCTGTTGCCCATAGGAAAACCGTAAATTTCGTTAATGACAAATTCAAAAAAATCAGTGCAATCTTTATGTTCTACTTCTTCACCGGAAGCAATAAAGTCTTCGGACAAGGCTTTGCGCGCGTCGCTTGAATGTGTTGGCGGACAACGGAAAACACGGTGTCCGTGTTCGTCTTCGTCGTCAAATTCCCAATAAGGATTATCATTCAGCCAACCTTCAACCTTGCCTTCAATTTTTTCTTCGACTTCGTTAATGAAGCGTTGCATTGCTTTCGCATAGCGTTCTTGTGTTTTAGCGTCCATATTAAATCCCCTTGTCATAAATCGTTGCACTATTAAAAAATCTATCGGCAATATGCTTCTTAACAAAAGCCATTCCATTTTTTAATTTTATATGGTTTGCTGTTCTGCGTATGATCGGGTTTTTATCGGTTGCCATATCTAAAATGCAGTTTTTATCAATTCCGCAGTAAATAACCGAAAAGCTTTCCCAACGTTTACGTTTTCCGCTCCAAGTTTGAAGTATTGTTTTTTCTTCATTAGCCCAAATAGCCGAACATCTATTCCCGTTTGGTGCTGTAACCTGAAATCTTTTCATTTTCGCCACCTTTGTTAAAATGTTAAAATCTTAATACAAAAACAGTATAGCGAAAATCGTTATAAATTGTCAAGATAAAAAATAGCGAAAATCGCTATATTTTTTTATAACGAAATACAAGTGTTTGTTTTTTCAGGATTAAAATAAGCAAAAAAAATTCCGCCGAAGCGGAAAGTTTAATAAAAATATGTGGATTGTTTATGGTTCAGGCCGAAAATCTTCATCAGAAAGTGGCAAACCTTCTTCATAATGTCCTGTTTTATATTCAGGTTCGCCAACAAAACCGTTAAATCCTTTTGCTATAAAACACAAAACACCGATAATAAAAGCAAAGGAAAGCCAAGCACCGACTGTTCCGGAAACATCTTTCCAATCAATATTTTTTATACGCAGCCAAGTTTCTTTATAATGATATAAGGCATTTACTAAACAAAAGATAAATCCACAAATAACTATACCGATCAATATTTTATAAATATGCGCATAAGTAAGAAACAATAAAGCTACTCCCCAATGGAAAATATATTCGGCCGCACCAAGAAATAAAAGCATAATAACCAAAAGACAGGTTCCTTTTATTGCGTCTTTTGATTCCTTTTTCATTGTTTATTCTCTTTCATTCGCCTTTGGCGGTATTGTTGCCGGTTGAGAAGTATTTTTAACATCTTGCGCCGTTTCTTGGCGTGAAGCAAGCGATTTTACTGCCTTTAACAAAGCCATGTCTTCGGCCGATACTGTTTCCGGCTTTTGGTAATTCCATAATTCTTCTTCTGAAATGTCGCCGGAAATAAAATCAAGAAAGGCCGTCCGGTCAAACTCTAAAAATTCGGCCACCTTTTTAAGATGTGAAACCTGAAACTTCCACATTCCTTTTTCATACTCATTTATTCTTGTTGGGTTTACATCAATGAACATTGCCAAGTGCCGTTTACTTTTGCCAAGTTCGGCAAGTCGTTTTGATAACCAATTAAAATTTTCCTTTACCATTGCGAAAATCGTAACATAAATTTCTTAAAAAATCAATAAATATTAAATTGCGAAAAACGCAATCTTTTTGCTTGACATCTTGTTGCGCTTTTCGCTATACTGGCGGCGAAAGGAGTTTTTCAATATGGATTGTATAAAACTTTTTGCGGTTATTAAACCGTATAAACTCGCGAAATTACTTAATATTCCATTATCAACCGTTTATTCGTGGAAGACGGGCGGCATTCCAAAGTGGCGAGTAAACTCTATTATTGAGGTCTGTTCAAAGCAAGGAATTGATATTTCAGATTGTGTTAGGGTATAAAATGACGCGAAAGAACGGGACGGATATTTGGAAAAGGTTAATGGCGGCAGAAAGCAAAATTTCGGCCGGTGTCAAAGATCTGCAATATGTCAATGGCCGCGCCGTTAATTCAGAAGACGAATTGTGCGCCGCATTAGTGCGGTGGTGGGACTTAATTTTTCCGGACAGAAAACAAGATTTTATTCATATACCGAACGAAGGCAGCGGATCACGCGTTCGCGGATCGAAGTTAAAAAGACTTGGCGTTCGTGCCGGTGTTCCGGATTACCTTGTTTGTTTGCACGGGCAGCCGATCGGTTGGTTTGAAATTAAGTTCGGAAACAACAGATTACAACCGGAGCAAGTGAAGTTCCGTGATATTTGCAGGACTAACGGCGTGAAGTGGGCGGAAATTAGAAACTTCGGCCAATTTACGAACGCTTTACAGGCTTGGGGGCTTTATAATCCGGACAAAGACAAGCCGAAGTTCTTTCAAGAAGTGAAGGCGGCAAAGCCTGTTGATATTAACTTATTATTTAAAAAGGTGGCGAAAAATGAAAAATAAATTTACTTTTTTTGATAACTTCAAGGAAACGGCAGACAAATTACCGGACGATTTACGCTTGAAATTTTATGACGCGATGACGGATTATGCGTTTAAGGGGATTGAGCCGGACGACATAATTGTATCGGCCTTAATTGCAGCAATAAAGCCAAGTCTTGACATAGAAGACAAACGCGGCGGAGCGCGCGAGGGTTCAGGTCGTAAATCAAAAGAAATCAAAAATAATCAAAAAAATCAAAATGATAATTTTGAA
>ERZ1034878.162-NODE-162-length-36550-cov-12.169667_pt1 | contig 36550 bp, 30 predicted proteins | sample MGYA00520593_ERZ1034878 | MGnify/ENA primary metagenome ERZ1034878 (study PRJEB33766, sample SAMN09781724) | gut metagenome | biome: gut microbiome | host: Homo sapiens | place: Madagascar | study: EMG produced TPA metagenomics assembly of the PRJNA485056 data...
TCGCAGTATTCGACAAAGTAGCGTTCACCGCTCTGGTCGAAAAAGCGAAAGCAGCACTGGCATAAGCCAGTTGAGAGAGGGGGCCTGGCTCCCTCTTTTCATATAACCCTGTAAGAAGATTGACATTTACCCGTGCAGGCTTTTCAATAAGGTCTCAACGGTTTTTACCCAACAAGGTAACGCAAGCATGAATGCTGCTATTTTCCGCTTCTTCTTTTACTTTAGCACCTGACTTCAGGAGGCTAGCGCGTGAAAGATGAAACGAAAAACAGCGCCAGATAAGCCTCCCGATGGAGGCTTTTTTTGTGCCTGAATTTGAGAGAATAACTCCACCAAATCGGTGTCTGCACCGACATAATGAGGAAAATCATGTCACATCTCGCAGAGCTGGTTGCCAGTGCAACAGCCGCCATTAATCAGGCCTCAGATGTTGCCGCGTTAGACAATGTCCGCGTCGAATATCTTGGGAAGAAAGGGCACCTGACCCTTCAAATGACAACCCTGCGTGAGCTGCCGCCAGAAGAGCGCCCGGCAGCGGGGGCGGTGATTAACGAAGCCAAAGAGCAGGTACAGCAGGCGCTGAACGCACGCAAAGCCGAGCTGGAAAGCGCGGTGCTGAATGCGCGTCTGGCCGCAGAGACGATCGACGTTTCTCTGCCGGGTCGCCGCATCGAGAACGGCGGTCTGCACCCGGTTACCCGCACCATCGATCGCATTGAAAGTTTCTTCGGTGAGCTCGGCTTTACCGTGGCGACTGGCCCGGAAATTGAAGATGATTACCACAACTTCGATGCTCTGAACATTCCTGGCCATCATCCGGCACGCGCTGACCACGACACTTTCTGGTTCGACGCGACGCGTCTGCTGCGTACCCAGACCTCTGGCGTTCAGATCCGTACCATGAAGGATCAGGCGCCGCCAATCCGTATTATCGCGCCGGGCCGCGTCTATCGTAACGACTACGATCAGACCCACACCCCAATGTTCCACCAGATGGAAGGTCTGATTGTTGATAAAAACATCAGCTTCACCAACCTGAAAGGCACGCTGCACGATTTCCTGAACAACTTCTTTGAGGAAGATCTGCAGGTTCGTTTCCGTCCGTCCTACTTCCCGTTCACCGAACCGTCTGCGGAAGTTGACGTGATGGGCAAAAACGGCAAATGGCTGGAAGTGCTGGGCTGCGGCATGGTGCATCCAAACGTCCTGCGCAACGTGGGTATCGATCCGGAAGTTTACTCCGGCTTCGCCTTCGGTATGGGCATGGAGCGTCTGACCATGCTGCGCTATGGCGTCACCGACTTACGTGCATTCTTCGAAAACGATCTGCGTTTCCTCAAACAGTTTAAATAAGGGCAGGACAGAACAATGAAATTCAGTGAACTGTGGTTACGCGAGTGGGTGAACACCACGCTGGACAGCGACGCGCTTTCTAATCAGATTACCATGGCGGGTCTGGAAGTGGACGGCGTTGAGCCGGTTTCAGGGGCATTCAACGGCGTGGTCGTCGGCGAAGTGGTAGAGTGCGGCCAGCACCCTAACGCGGACAAACTGCGCGTAACAAAAGTAAACGTAGGCGGTGACCGTCTGCTGGATATCGTCTGCGGTGCGCCAAACTGCCGCCAGGGGCTGAAAGTGGCCGTGGCGACCGTCGGTGCGGTACTGCCGGGCGATTTCAAAATCAAAGCGGCTAAGCTGCGCGGCGAGCCGTCTGAAGGCATGCTGTGTTCCTTCTCCGAGCTGGGTATTTCCGACGATCACAACGGCATCATTGAGCTGCCGCTGGATGCGCCAATCGGCACCGACATCCGCGAATACCTGAAGCTTGATGACAACACCATCGAAATCAGCGTCACGCCAAACCGTGCTGACTGCTTAGGGATCATCGGCGTGGCGCGCGACGTTGCCGTGCTGAACCAGACCGAGCTGAACGCACCGGAGATCGTCCCGGTTGAAGCGACCATCAGTGACGTGCTGCCTATCCAGGTTGACGCTGCGGATGCCTGCCCGCGCTATCTCGGTCGCGTGGTGAAAGGCATCAACGTGAAAGCGCCAACCCCGCTGTGGATGAAAGAGAAGCTGCGCCGCTGCGGTATCCGCTCTATCGACGCCGTGGTTGACGTGACTAACTACGTTCTGCTGGAACTGGGCCAGCCAATGCACGCCTTCGATAAAGATCGTATCGAAGGCGGTATTGTGGTGCGCATGGCGAAAGAGGGCGAAACCCTGGTTCTTCTGGACGGCACCGAAGCGAAACTGAACGCCGACACCCTGGTGATTGCTGACCACAGCAAAGCGCTGGCAATGGGCGGTATCTTCGGAGGCGAGCATTCGGGCGTCAACGACGAAACGCAAAACGTTCTGCTGGAGTGCGCGTTCTTCAGCCCGCTTTCCATCACCGGTCGCGCACGCCGTCACGGCCTGCACACCGATGCGTCCCACCGCTACGAGCGCGGCGTGGATCCTGCGCTGCAATACAAAGCGATGGAGCGTGCGACTCGCCTGCTGATCGACATCTGCGGCGGCGAAGCGGGCCCGGTTATCGACGTCACCAACGAAGCCACGCTGCCGAAGCGTGCGACCATCACCCTGCGTCGCAGTAAGCTGGATCGCCTGATTGGGCACCACGTTGCCGACGCGCAGGTGACCGATATTCTGAAGCGTCTGGGTTGCGACGTAACCGAAGGTCAGGACGAGTGGAAAGCCGTTGCGCCGTCATGGCGTTTCGACATGGAAATTGAAGAAGATCTGGTGGAAGAAGTGGCCCGTGTTTATGGCTACAACAACATCCCTGACGAGCCTGTGCAGGCAGGTCTGGTGATGGGCACCCACCGTGAAGCCGACCTGTCCCTGAAGCGTGTGAAAACCATGCTGAACGACAAAGGCTATCAGGAAGTGATCACCTACAGCTTTGTTGATCCAAAGCTGCAGCAGCTGATCCACCCGGGTCAGGAAGCGCTGATCCTGCCAAGCCCAATTTCCAGCGAAATGTCCGCGATGCGTCTGTCCCTGTGGACGGGCCTGCTGGGCACTATCGTTTACAACCAGAACCGCCAGCAAAACCGCGTGCGAATTTTCGAAAGCGGTTTGCGCTTTGTACCGGATAATCAGGCAAATTTAGGCATCCGTCAGGATCTCATGCTGGCTGGCGCCATCAGCGGTAACCGTTATGAAGAGCACTGGGACCTGGCAAAAGGCACGGTTGATTTCTACGATATGAAGGGCGATCTGGAAGCGATTCTGGATCTGACCGGTAAATTATCTGAAATTGAATTCCGCGCAGAAGCCATTCCGGCCCTGCATCCAGGCCAGAGCGCCGCCCTCTATTTAGACGGCAAACGCATTGGTTTTATTGGGGTTGTTCACCCTGAGCTGGAGCGTAAACTGGACCTGAATGGCCGTACCATCGTGTTCGAGCTGGAATGGAACCTGGTGGCAGACCGCGTGATTCCTCAGGCTCAGGACGTCTCCCGCTTCCCGGCAAACCGCCGTGATATCGCGGTTGTGGTCGCGGAAAATGTGCCCGCAGCAGATATTTTGGCCGAATGTAAGAAAGTTGGCGTAAATCAGGTAGTTGGCGTAAACTTATTTGACGTGTACCGCGGTAAGGGTGTTGCGGAGGGGTATAAGAGCCTCGCCATAAGCCTGATCCTGCAAGATACCAGCCGTACACTCGAAGAAGAGGAGATTGCCGCTACCGTCGCCAAATGTGTAGAGGCATTAAAAGAGCGATTCCAGGCATCATTGAGGGATTGAACCTATGGCGCTTACAAAAGCTGAAATGTCAGAATATCTGTTTGATAAGCTTGGGCTTAGCAAACGGGATGCCAAAGAGCTGGTAGAGCTGTTTTTCGAAGAGATCCGTCGTGCTCTGGAAAATGGTGAGCAGGTAAAACTCTCCGGCTTTGGCAATTTTGATTTGCGAGATAAAAACCAACGTCCGGGCCGCAACCCGAAGACGGGGGAAGATATTCCCATTACAGCCCGCCGCGTGGTGACCTTCAGACCCGGCCAGAAGTTAAAAAGCCGTGTCGAAAACGCAACGCCCAAAGCAGAGTAATATGAACTAACTAAAAAGGCCGCCCACGCGGCCTTTTTTCTTTGCGCTCTCAGGCAAACCCGCCGTAAAATCAATTACATCTCTCGCTACGAAAACCGTAAACATGCTTGATTATGTCCATCTCCAGCACCGTTCCGATCGGCGTCACCTGCTTATTCTGGTGCTGCTGCTCATTGTCGCCGCAGGCGTTAGCCTCTGCGCCGGTGACCGGTGGATAGGGCCCGAAAGCTGGTGGGGACCTGACGGACAGCTCTTCGTCTGGCAAATTCGTCTGCCGCGTACCGTCGCGGTGATGCTGGTGGGGGCCGCGCTGGCGCTGTGCGGCACCATTATGCAGGCGTTATTTGAGAATCCTCTGGCGGAGCCCGGGCTGCTCGGCGTGTCTAACAGTGCGGGCGTGGGGCTGATTGCAGCGGTGATGCTGGGCGGAGGAGAACTCTCCGGCTGGAGCATTAGCCTGAGCGCGATCCTTGGCGCATTACTGATAACGCTCATCCTTCTTCGTTTTGCCAGACGGCACTTATCGACCAGCCGTCTGCTGCTTGCCGGCGTGGCGCTGGGGATCATCTGTAGCGCGCTGATGACCTGGGCGGTCTACTTCTCGACCTCTTTTGACCTTCGGCAGCTCATGTACTGGATGATGGGCGGCTTTGGCGGCGTCGACTGGCAGCAGGGCTGGCTGATGGCGCTGCTGGTGCCGGTCATCGTATGGGCTGCCCTGCAGGCGCAGCCGTTGAATATGCTCGCGCTGGGTGAAACCTCAGCCCGCCAGCTGGGCATGCCGATTGGGTTCTGGCGTAATGTGCTGGTCATCGCCATTGGCTGGCTGGTCGGCGTCAGCGTGGCTCTGGCGGGCGCGATTGGCTTTATCGGTCTGGTGATTCCGCATATGCTTCGACTGTGCGGAATCACGGACCATCGAACCTTGCTTCCGGCCTCGGCGGTTGCCGGGGCCGTCACGCTGCTGGTGGCCGACATCATCGCCAGGCTTGCCCTGACGGCCGCAGAGCTGCCCATTGGCGTGGTGACCGCCACGCTGGGCGCGCCGGTCTTTATCTGGCTACTATTAAAAGCTGGACGTTAAATCGACAACCTGAGGAAATGCTATGCAGTCAGATATCCTGAATACTGAAGTGACCACCATTGATGGCGATAAAACCACGCTGGAAGGCTACAAAGGCAATGTGTTGCTGATCGTCAACGTGGCATCCAAATGCGGCCTGACGCCGCAGTACGAGCAGCTGGAAAACATTCAGAAGGCCTGGGAGAAAGACGGTTTTACCGTGCTGGGCTTCCCCTGCAACCAGTTTCTGGGGCAGGAGCCGGGCAGCGAAGAGGAGATTAAAACCTTCTGCAGCACTACCTACGGCGTAACGTTCCCGCTGTTCAGCAAAATCGATGTCAACGGTGAAGACCGCCATCCGCTGTATGCGAAGCTGATCGCTGCCGCACCGAAAGCCGTCGCGCCGGAAGGCAGCGGTTTTTATGAACGCATGGCCAGCAAAGGCCGCGCGCCGCTTTATCCGGACGATATTCTGTGGAACTTTGAAAAATTCCTGATAGGTCGCGACGGCCAGGTCGTACAGCGTTTTTCACCGGATATGACCCCTGAAGATCCGATCGTCATGGAATCGATCAAGCTGGCGCTGGCGAAATAATGTCGCTGCTGATGCAGCTCACGGACGTTGCCGAGAAGGGACGTCTGGAGCCGATAACCGGCGCCGTCAATGCGGGAGAAATCCTGCATCTTGTCGGGCCAAATGGCGCAGGAAAGAGCACGCTGCTGGCACGGATGGCAGGCATGACTGCCGGAGAAGGGCAGATAATGTTGCTGGAGCATACGCTGGCCGAGTGGTCGCCGGTCTCGCTGGCGCATCGGCGCAGCTATCTCGTGCAGCAGCAGGTCCCCCCCTTTGCGATGCCGGTCTGGCACTATCTGATGCTGCATTTGCACGACAAACATTCTACGGCACTGCTGACGGACGTGGCCGCGGCGCTGGGGCTGGAGGATAAACTCTCCCGGCATGTCAGCCAGCTATCCGGCGGCGAATGGCAGCGGGTGCGTCTGGCGGCTGTCATTGTTCAGATCCACCCGGCCGGTAATCCTCATGGGCGGATGCTGCTTCTCGATGAACCGATGAGCGGTCTGGATGTGGCGCAGCAGGCGGCCCTGGATACCCTGCTAAGTGCGCTCAGCCGAAAAGGCATCGCCGTGGTGATGAGCAGTCATGACCTCAACCACACCTTGCGTCATGCCCACCGGGTGTGGCTGCTGTCGCAGGGGAAGATGATCGCCAGCGGTACGCGGGATCAGGTTCTTACGCCGCCCAATCTTGCCCGCGCGTACAACATGTCGTTCCGCAGGCTGGATATTGAGGGCCATAAGATGCTGATTTCGACCGGGCAGGAGTAAGCGTTTCTTGCCTGTGAGCACAATTGCACGCTAAATTACGAAAAGAACAAAAAAAGCAGAGGATTCGTCTGAAAATGCGATTCTGGTTTCTCCTGATGGCCGCACTTTTTCTTGCGGGATGCAGTAGCCATCGTGCACCGCCGCCTAACCCACGGCTTTCAGATTCGATCACCGTCATTGCCAGCCTCAACGATCAGCTGAGCAACTGGCGCGGCACGCCTTATCGCTACGGCGGCATGAGCCGTGGCGGTGTAGATTGCTCCGGCTTCGTTCTGATGACGTTTCGCGACAAGTTTGATTTACAGCTGCCGCGTGAAACGCGTAAACAGGCAGAAATCGGCACGGAAATTGATAAAGACGACCTCCTGCCCGGGGACCTGGTTTTCTTCAAAACCGGATCGGGGGAAAGCGGACTTCATGTGGGCATTTATGATACTGACAACCAGTTCATTCACGCCTCGACGAGCCGCGGCGTGATGCGCTCTTCTCTTGATAATGTTTACTGGCGTAAAAATTTCTGGCAGGCACGACGTATATAATCTTCGTCGTATACCTCTCTTATGACGGCATGGTAGCGAATAAACATGCCGTTTTTTCTCAAATAAGATGATTAAAGTTAAATTTACCTAAAATTAGCGAATCCCTCATGTATCTGTTTTATCTAAAACTGGCTATTATTTTGCAACCAGGATAAGATTATTTTAGATTCAGGGAAAAATCTGAAAATTAATACGGAACTAATGAAATTAATCTTATTAAAATCAAGACAGTGGAATTGTGTCGGCAATTGCTCCAGGATGTCCTCTCTCATCTTTAATGCGGGGCGAGTGCAATGATAATTACGCTAGATAATGCTTACCAGTCTGAACTGCTGCTTTTGCCTGCCCGTAATAGCGCAGGGGAGCTTAAAGGTTTAGAAATTCTGGTTAACTTTACTGGCGTCGACAGCGATGTGCGGATCCCCACTGAGCTTGTTATCCCACGACTTTCAGCGGCTGAAGAGTTAGCGCTGTTTAACGAAAAACTGCAATTGCTTGATACCTGCAAACTGTTTTTTATTCAGCATCAGTTAATTGCATGGATCAATATTACACCTGCAATAGTTGAATTTTTATTAAGTAATGGAAACGCTGTTTCAATTCTTGAGCGTTATCCGTTTCTTGAGTTTACTGTTAATGAGAATTATCCAGGTTTAAATAACGGAAAGGACGATCTTCAGCTGGCGAGAATGGCAATCCATTTCCCATTGGTGCTGGCAAACTTTGGTGCAGGCGCTGCATCGCTCAAGGCGGTCTACGATGGATTATTTAAACGGGTTATTCTCGATAAAGGCTTCATTCAGCAGCGTGCTTCAGAGCTCTCTTTTGAGCCATTTATGCGCGCCATCCTCTGGCAAATCACGCCGCACTGCCAGTCTGTGATTGTCTCGGGCATTGACGATCACGGTCTGTTGCAGCGCGTGTTGTCCTTTAATTTTGGCGCCATGCAGGGAACGCTCTGGCCTGCCGTCTCGGCGGAACACGTCACTACGCTGGTTCAGCAGCGATAACCCTTGCTTTCGCCCGTGTTTAAGTCCGGGTAAACCCTCTACACTGAAAGCAGGAGGACTTATGACCCTGTCTTTTACTGCTCACTGGCATGACGAGTTGCCGGGATTTTATACCGCACTCAAACCCACACCGTTACAAAATTCACGCCTTATCTGGCATAACGATCGGCTGGCAGAAGAGCTGGCCATTCCGCCTGAGCTGTTTCAGCGTTCAGGGAGCGCTGGCGTCTGGGGAGGCGAAACGCTGCTCGCCGGTATGCAACCCCTTGCTCAGGTCTATAGCGGGCATCAGTTTGGCGTCTGGGCTGGGCAACTGGGCGACGGCAGGGGGATCCTGCTCGGTGAACAACAGCTTCCCAACGGGGAGACGGTTGACTGGCACCTGAAAGGTGCGGGCCTGACGCCCTATTCGCGGATGGGCGACGGGCGTGCGGTTCTGCGTTCAACGATTCGCGAATGCCTGGGCTCCGAAGCGATGCATGCCCTCGGTATCCCCACCACCCGTGCGCTGTCGATCGTGACCAGCGACACGCCGGTTGCGCGCGAAACCGTGGAAAAGGGCGCAATGCTGATGCGCATTGCGCAAAGCCATCTGCGCTTCGGTCATTTTGAACACTTTTACTATCGCCGCGAGCCGGACAAGGTGCGCCAGCTGGCTGACTTTGCCATTCGTCACCACTGGGCGCAGTTGCAGGACGACGCGGATCAATACGCTCTCTGGTTCAGGGACGTGGTGGCCCGTACCGCAGCCCTGATTGCCCGCTGGCAAACGGTAGGTTTTGCCCATGGCGTCATGAATACGGACAACATGTCGCTTCTCGGGTTGACCTTTGACTACGGCCCGTTTGGTTTCCTGGATGATTATCAGCCAGGGTACATCTGTAACCACTCCGACTATCAGGGGCGCTACAGTTTTGACAATCAGCCCGCGGTGGGCCTGTGGAACCTGCAGCGGCTTGCGCAAACCCTGTCGCCGTTCATCGACGTTGATGCCCTCAATGATGCGCTCGACAGCTATCAGGCGATCTTACTGCGAGAGTATGGCTCGCTGATGCGCAACAAGCTGGGGCTAGTCACGCAGGAGAAGGGCGATAACGACATCCTCAATGGCCTGTTTGCCCTGATGGCGCGCGAGGGCAGCGATTACACGCGCACCTTCCGGATGCTGGGCCAGACGGAGCAGCACAGTGCCGCCTCGCCGCTGCGCGATGAGTTTATTGACAGACAGGCGTTTGACGACTGGTTTGCATCGTACCGCACGCGGCTGCAGCAGGAGCAGGTGGATGATGCGACCCGCCAGGCGCAGATGAACGCTACGAACCCTGCGATGGTGTTGCGCAACTGGCTGGCGCAGCGGGCGATTGAGCAGGCCGAGCAGGGCGAGTACGACGAGTTACACCGTCTGCACGTGGCGTTGCGCACGCCGTTTGCCGACCGGGATGATGATTACGTCAGCCGCCCGCCTGAGTGGGGCAAGCGGCTGGAGGTCAGTTGCTCAAGCTAGTGTCTGGCCGGAGTCGGCGTCATCAGAATCCGGACCGGTCAGGAGGCGAGAAACACCTGCGGCACGGCGTGAGCCGGATGCCTGCCGACGTGAATCTGTGCGCCGTACCAGCGCGCCAGCGCATCGGCCTGCAAAACGGTTTCCGGCTCTCCCTGGGACACGATCCTGCCGCTGTGCAGGAGCAGGATGCGATCCGCCCACAGCGCTGCCAGGTTGAGGTCGTGCAGCACCGCGCACACGTGCAGATGTCCCCGGCTGGTCAGGGATTTCAGCAGGCGCAGCAGATGCTGCTGGTGATAGAGATCCAGCGCGGACGTCGGTTCATCAAGAAACAGCCAACCGCGCGGCGCACCGTCGCACCAGAGCTGAGCCAGCGCGCGGGCGAGCTGAACGCGCTGCTGCTCGCCGCCGGAGAGCGCGGCAAACTGCCTGCCCGCCAGCGGTAAACAGCCGGTGATGGCCATCACCTCCTCGATCACCGACGCTTCTGGCGTGCGGGTCCAGGGCGCACGCCCCATACCGACCACCGCCTCAACCGGCCAGTCAAATCCGATCTGCGTGCTCTGGCGCATCACCGCCCGGTAGCGGGAGAGCCTTTCCGGTTTCCAGGCCGCAAGCGGTGTGCCCGCCAGGCTGCACCGTCCCCCAGCAGGTTTAAGATAGCCGGTAAGCAGTCGCAACAGCGTCGATTTCCCGGCGCCGTTGGGGCCAATCAACGCCACCAGCTCGCCCTGAGATAAGGTCAGCGACACGTCGTTAATCAGCGTGCGTTGCCCGGCGCGAAAAACAAGGTTTTCTGCACAATAGCGTTCAGCCATGCGCACCTCCACGACGAAAGATCAGCCACAGGAACCACGGCGCGCCGAGAAGGCTGGTCAATAAGCCAACCGGCATTTCCGCCGGAGCGACCACGCTGCGCGCCAGCGTGTCGGCCATCAGCAGGAGCAGCGCACCGGCCAGCACCGAGCCGGGGAGCGTGGCCCGATGGTCGGCTCCCAGCCACATGCGCACCAGGTGCGGCACCACCAGGCCAACAAAACCGATCACGCCGCTGATCGCAACGGCGGCAGCCACCAGCAGGGCGCTGCACAGCAGCAGGATCCGCTGCACGGCGGCCACCTCCACGCCGAGATAGTGCGCCTCTTCGTCGCCCAGCTGCAGCAGGTTGAGGGGCCCTGCCAGGCGCCAGATAATCAGCACGGTGGGGATCATCAGCGACGCGACGACCAGCAGCGTCGACCACTGGGCCTGGCCGAGGCTGCCCATTCCCCAGAGTGAAAGCTGGCGAAGCTGGGCATCATTGCTGAGCCATGACAGCACGCCGACGGCCGCACCGCACAGGGCGTTGATGGCAATGCCCACCAGCAGCAGGCGCGACAGGGAAGCGTCACGCTGACGGCTGAGCAGGAAAATCACGGAGGTGGCGGCCAGCGCGCCGAGAAACGCCGCCAGCATCGGGGCATACAGCATCACCAGTGCAGGCAGCGAGAGCGGAAGCACCACCCACAGCGCGACGGCAAGTGCCGCGCCGCTGCTGATGCCGAGCAGGCCCGGGTCCGCCAGCGGGTTGCGGAACAGCCCCTGCATCAAGCAGCCCGCGAGCGCCAGCGAACCGCCGATCGCCAGCGCCAGCAGCACGCGTGGCAGGCGGATCGTCAGCCAGATCTGACGCAGGGCCTCGTCGGTGCCGTTCCAAAGCAGGCTGACCGGCAGGCGCAGCGCGCCAATACCGCTGGCCGTCAGCGTCGTGACGACCAGCAGCGCGGCCAGCATCCACAATGACAGGGCGACTCGCCGGGCCATCAGGGCAGTTGCTCCGCTTTTGTACGCAGCTGCCGGATGGCTTCCGGCGTTCTCACGCTAAAGCCCAGCAGCGCCATATCATCAATCGCCAGCACCTGCTTATTACGTCCTGCCGGGGTTTGCGCCAGCCCGGGCAGCGTCCACAGATTCGCTTCGCCACCCAGGGCGTTGATGCCGTCCTGCGAAATCACCACCAGATCGGGCCGGCTGGCAATCACCCCTTCCTGAGACAGCGGCTGATAGCGGGTGAACCCCTGCATCGCATTCTGCAGCCCCGCCGCGCGAATGGCCGCGTCCGCGCCGGTCTGTTGTCCGGCAGCCATCGCGGTCATCCCGCCGTGGTTGAGAATAAACAGCACCCGTTTGTTGAGCGGCGATGTGGGCAGGGTTGACAGCGCCTGACGCAGCTTGCCGCGCAGGGCTTCCCCTTCGGCCTCGCGATGCGTCGCTTCCGCCACGATCCGCACTTTTTCGTCGATGACGCTCAAATCGTTAGCGGCTGGAACCGCGATAACCCGGACGTGGCTTTGCTCAACCTGCTTTAGCGCCAGGGAGGGCTGCGCCTGGGCGCTGGCCAGCACCAGCGTGGGGCGCATGGACAAGATCCCTTCCGCGTTGAGCTGGCGCAGATAGCCCACGTCCGGCAGCACGTTCGCCGCCTGCGGCCACTGGCTGGTGCTGTCGCGCGCCACCAGGGAAGACGACGCGCCGAGGGCGTAGACAATCTCGGTGACGTCGCCGCCGAGCGTGATGATTTTCTCCTGCGGCGCAGCAAACGCCAGCAGGGGCAGGGCGCTGAACAGGACAAGCCACCGTTTCATGCGGCCAGCCCTTTCGCCGTCAGGGCGTCTATCTGGCTGCGCCACTGGCTTTGCTCCGGCTCGCCTTCGGTGCGCTGGCCGTACAGCTGGGCGATTTGCGTCCCGTCGGCGGCAAACAGCTCCAGGCTGGTGACGTGCCCGTCAGCGGTTGGTTTGCGCGTGACCCACGTCTCCGCAATGGCGTCTTCAAGCAGGTGCAGGGTAAAGGTTGAGTTGAAGATGTTCAGCCAGCCTTTCATCGGCGCCAGCTTTTCCACCACGCCGGTGAAAATCTGTACGCAGCCGCGGTTACCGACGAAGACCATGATTTCATTGCCGTCCCGGCGCGCCGTCTCCAGCAGCTGCGCCAGCGCGCTGTTCTCTACCCGACAGGCCAGATCGTCCCCCACCAGGCGAAACGCCTGCTGGCGGCTGAGGTTATGGCGTTTGAGGAGGCTGAAGAACTGGTGCACGTCGGTCATGGCGCGCCACTCTTTGTCCACGAGGTCGGCTTGCGCATTTTCCGCGTGAGCAGGCGCGTCGGGCGCCTTCAACGCCAGCGGTGGATTATCGGCAAAGATAAAACGGGTCAGCACGTCGCCCCAGGCGGAAACGTCGGTGTTGTCCGTGGCGTAGACCTTCAGCAGGGCATCGCCCTGGTGGTCGAAGAACTGAATGCTCTGCCGCTCGCCGCGGGCGGTGGCTTCACTGATGTGAAACGCGCTTGCCCACTGGTTGAGGAACAGGCGCAGATCCAGCGCGCGCGGGTTCAGCACCAGCCCGGCATGGCCGTTCAGGTGCTGGTTGGTGAAGCTTCCGACCTGCTCGTGAACGGCGTAGTTGTTGCGGCAGATGCATTTGGTTTCGCCCACCGCCTCCAGCGCGCCCAGGATCTCGCGGATCTCACCGCGCAGTCGCCAGGCGTCGTGACCCACGCGGGCAAAGGTCAACTCTGCTTCGCTGATATTCATTAACCCTGCGATGTCGCGCGCGTACTTACCCGGATTGTCTTCTTTCAGCTCAAGCCAGCGCGTGTAGTGATTCATTTTCTTATCCTTCTGAAGAGTTGCCCCGACGGGAATTACCACTGATAGCTTACGAAAATCTTGCCGTTACGGCCGTCCTGCGGAATGCCCTGAGGTGACCAGTATTCTTTGTCAAAGGCGTTGCCGAGCACCAGCGTCGTGGTCACGCCTTTGAGCTGCTCCTGACCCTTATAGCTGACGTAGAAGTCATTGACCGCGTAGCCCGGCTGCTTGCTGTAGCTGCTGCTGATATGCGTTGAGCGATCGACAAAGGTGCCAATCCAGCCGACGGAAAAACCGCTCTGCGCCACCGGAATGTCCAGCTTGCTGGTGACGGTATCCGGGTTGATGCTGGAGATGTACTCGCCCGTATCGGTGTCTTTCCCGCGCGTGCGGTTATAGGCCAGGTCGAGGTTGAAGAGGTCGGCAGAGTATTTTGCCATCATGTCCCAGCCCCAGATTTTGGCGTTCGGAACGTTATAAGACATGGTGGTCGCGGCGGCAAAATTGACGGTGGTGGAGATATAGTCTTTAGCTTTGGTATCGAAATAGCTGGCTTTAAACTCCAGCGCATCGTTGGCAAGCAGCAGATCGTCAAAGCGCAGACCGAACCCAAACTCCTGCGTTTCGTTGGTTTCCGGGCGCAGGTTCGGGTTTGGCACCCAGTAGTTGGTATAGAAGCGGCCAATAGAGAAGTGTTTGGCGTCGTTGTACATCTCGCCCATAGTGGGCGCGCGGAACGCCTGCGCGTATGAGCCAAACAGCATCAGCCAGTCAGTCGGGCTGACGGTCAACCCGGCGCGGGAGGACCATTTATCGGCATCCACGTCGTCGTAGCCATTGCTGCTGCCGCGGTAGTTGTCATAGCGCGTACCGCCCAGCAGGGTGACCGGCAGATCGCGCAGGGTGATCTCATCCTGCAGCCAGCCGGAGCTGAAGTCGATTTTCGCCTCCGGGAAGCCGGTGGTCGCGCCGCCCGGATGCTGCTCCTGACGGTAGTATTCCCCACCGTAGGTCAGCAGATGTGCTGCAAACGTGTCGCTGAACAGGCGGGTGCGGTTTTCCACCTTGCCGCCTTTGGTGGTCTGCTTGCGGAACTCACCGCTGTTGTCGATATTCTGGGCATTAATGCGCGCTTCGGACCAGTAGACCTTCGCGTCGGCGTTCAGCCAGTCGTTACCTTCCGGGGCGATGCGGTAGCCCACCTGCGCGTCACGCTGGATGGTGGAGCGATCGGTCATCGGGTTACTGCTGTCCGCCCCAGTGGTTTGCGGGTTTTTTGGTTTCTGAGCATCATTGTTGTAGTAGCGCAGGGCGCCGCTCAGGGTCTGGGCCGGGTCGATTTTCCAGCTGCCTTTCGCCAGCATGTTATTGATGGACTCGTCGTTAGGGGCGGTTACTCCGTCGCTCTGGCGGATATCACCGCGATCCCGGCTGGACCAGGCCACCAGACCGTCCAGCGTGTCGGTGCGGCCATAGGCGCTGGCCCCCATGCCAAGACTGTGATCGCCTGTCGCCCCCGTACCAAACACACGATAACCGCTGTTTTTACCCGTTTCCAGCAGGTCTTTTGCATCGACGGTGTCATAGGAAATCACGCCGCCCAGCGCGCCGCTGCCGTACAGCAGGGCCGACGGGCCGCGAACCACTTCGATACGCTTAATCAGCGCCGGATCAAGGAACGTGCTGTTCAGGTGGCCGGTGTCGGTGCCCTGACGCACGCCGTCAACCAGCACCAGCACGCCGCGACGATCGTAGCCGCGCAGGTTCACGTCCTGCCCGTTGGTGCGCCCGGTGCCGTCCAGCGTCAGGCCGGGAACGTTACGCAGCAGGTCGGCCGCCGAGCTGGCGGTTTGTTTCTCCGGCGCGCTGGCGTCAATCACGCTCACCATCATGGGGGCTTCAAAGGCGCTGCGGGCGTTGCCCGTGGCGGTGACGGTCATTTCATCTGCGGCAGCAAACGCGACGCCCGGCAGGGTGCTGACAATCGCCAGCGCCAGAAGTGACGGGCGTAAAGACGCGGAAGGCAGGTGTGGCATAGCAACTCTCCATAAAGAATCGAAAGCGCTGGCTGCCTGGGGATCACCTGGGTGGCTGGCGAAGTTTTTGGTTTATTTTGTGAGGATCAGTTTTCCGGCATGGGTCTGGCGCAGCAGATAGCGCTGGCCGTCATGCTCGATAATGACCCGCCCCGCATCGCCGAGCAGGGTTTTGCTGTCAATTCGACGCTCGGTAGGGGCTGGTGCTGTGTCTGTTTTTGCTGGCGTTGCCGCGCTGTTATCCGTACGTGACATAATGTTTATAAATAACAATCAATGTAACAATGATAATCATTATCAATAAACTGCAAATTTACGGCAAGCGTTTTTGTGAAAAAAGGGTGAGAGGATCAATATTGTGCAATCAAAAGCCCGGTGGCGGCTTCGCCTTACCGGGCCTACAACGGCACGAATCGTAGGCCGGGTAAGGCGAAGCCGCCCCCCGGCAGGATGTTAAAAGCGCGTGTCCACGGCTGCAGCCAGCTTCTCCAGCAGCAGCTCGCTGTCTTCCCAGCTCAGGCACGGGTCGGTGATCGACTGGCCGTACACCATCTGCTGGCCAGCAACGATTTTCTGCGTGCCTTCTTTGATAAAGCTCTCCGCCATAATCCCTGCAACGGCGGTTGAACCGCTGCGGATCTGCTGGCAGATCTCATCGCAGACGTCCAGCTGGCGGCGATGCTGCTTCTGGCAGTTGCCGTGGCTGAAGTCCACCACCAGATGTTCCGGCAGGTCGAATTCCGCCAGCGTTTCACAGGCCGCCGCAATATCCTGTGCATGATAATTGGGCTTCTTCCCGCCGCGCATGATGATGTGCCCGTACGGGTTACCGCTGGTCTGGTAGATGGTCATATGACCGCTCTTGTCCGGCGACAGGAACATGTGGCTGGCACGGGCCGCGCGGATGGCATCGACCGCAATACGCGTATTGCCATCGGTCCCGTTTTTAAAGCCGACCGGACAGGAGAGGGCGGAGGCCATCTCGCGGTGGATTTGGCTCTCGGTGGTGCGTGCGCCAATCGCGCCCCAGCTGATCAGATCGGCGATAAACTGCCCGGTCACCATATCAAGGAACTCGGTGGCGGTCGGCACGCCCAGCTCGTTGACCTGCAAAAGCAGCTTCCGCGCCAGCTCGATGCCGTGGTTCACGCGATAGCTGCCGTTGAGGTCAGGGTCGGAAATCAGCCCTTTCCAGCCCACCACGGTCCGCGGTTTTTCAAAGTAGGTTCGCATCACAATCTCAAGGCGGTGCTGATACTTATCCCGCAGGCCCTGAAGCCGTTTTGCATAATCCATCGCGGCATCCAGATCGTGGATGGAGCAGGGACCAATCACCACCAGAAGACGCTTGTCTTCACCATTGAGGATTTTTTCAATGCGGCGGCGGGAGGCCGTCACGTGTTCCGCAACGGCCGCGGAAACAGGATGCCGCTGGGCCAGTTCAGCCGGCGTGACCAGGCTGTCAATGCGCGCAGTGCGGAGTTCATCGGTTTTATTCATGGAATGTCTCAGAAAATTTTTGCTTCATCGGCAGACTACCGGGAAGTGATGGGCATCACCTTAAACCAATCCCTGCTGATTTCAAGTTCGGGGCGACATAGCCCCGTGGTTGCCGATGATGATACCTGATTCTGAGCTAATGTACTAGCATATTAGTACATGCGGCGATTAAGCCCCATGATGTCGAGAATTTTGGTGGCAATTTCTTCCACAGAGTAGTTGGTGCTGTTCAGCCACGGGATCTGATTTTTGCGGTACAGGGCTTCCACTTCGGAGACCTCCATCCGGCACTGGCGCATGGAGGCGTAGCGGCTGTTCTCGCGGCGCTCTTCGCGGATGGCGGCAAGGCGCTCCGGATTAATGGTCAGCCCGAACAGCTTGTGCTGCAGCGGCTTCAGGGCGGCGGGCAGCACCAGGTTATCCATATCGTCAGCAATGAACGGGTAGTTGGCGGCGCGAATGCCGAATTGCATCGCCAGGTAGAGGCTGGTCGGCGTTTTGCCGCAGCGCGACACGCCAAGCAGGATCACCTGCGCCTGGTCGAGATTACGCAGCGAGATGCCGTCGTCGTGCGCGAGGGTATAGTCAATGGCGGCGATACGGGCATCGTACTTGGTCAGGTTGCCGGGGTTCAGCCCGTGGGTACGGTGGGCGATAGGCGTTGGGTCGAGCTTCAGCTCGCTTTGCAGCGGAGCCACCAGCGCCTGCACGATATCCTGGCAGAAGCCTTCACTCTGCAGAATGATGGCGCGGATCTCGGGGATCACGATGGAGTAGAACACCAGCGGGCGAACGCCGGTCTGCTGGTAAATGGCGTCGATCTGGTCCTTCACCGCTTTGGCGCGGCTCTCATTTTCGACAAACGGCAGCGTAATGCTGTTGATCGATACGGGAAACTGCGACATCACCGCGTGGCCCAGCACCTCGGCGGTGATCGCCGTACCATCAGAAATATAAAAAACGTGACGATCGACAGCACTATCCATTTTACCCACCCTGAATATCAGACGTAATTGTCTGAAAGCATAAATTAAAAAAGTAATTTACACAGCAAAGAACTTATCCTAATTATGAATGAAACGCTGTTTTTGATTTTCCTGAAAAGTGGATTTCATTTTTCAAATAGCGACTTTATTTTTGGGGTTTCTGGCTGAATATAGAGGAATCATCGGGTTAATCGTTGATGGGAAAGTATCCGAAAAGTTGAAAATTTAAATTGCTTACACGATTCACCGTTTTTTTAGCGGAAATAATTATGCCAGTATAAATACGTAGTCAGGTGTTTCTTACTCCGATCAAATATCACAAAAGGATTGTTTCGATGTCCAACAATGGCTCGTCACCGCTGGTGCTTTGGTATAACCAACTCGGCATGAATGATGTAGACAGAGTTGGGGGCAAAAATGCCTCCCTGGGTGAAATGATTACAAACCTGTCGGGTATGGGTGTCTCCGTACCGAACGGGTTTGCCACCACCGCCGATGCGTTTAACCTGTTTTTAGACCAGAGCGGTGTTAACCAGCGCATTTACGACCTGCTGGATAAAACGGATATTGATGACGTGACCGAGCTTGCCAAAGCCGGGGCGCAGATCCGCCAGTGGATCATCGACACACCTTTCCAGCCGGAACTGGAAAAAGCCATTCACGACGCGTACAACCAGCTCTCCGCTGATGACGCGCAGGCCTCCTTTGCCGTGCGCTCCTCTGCCACCGCAGAAGACATGCCGGACGCCTCGTTTGCCGGGCAGCAGGAAACCTTCCTTAACGTCCAGGGTTACGATGCGGTGCTGGTGGCGGTGAAGCACGTGTTTGCTTCCCTGTTCAACGACCGCGCCATCTCCTATCGCGTGCACCAGGGCTACGACCATCGCGGCGTGGCGCTCTCCGCTGGCGTGCAGCGCATGGTGCGCTCGGACGTGGGCTCATCCGGCGTGATGTTCTCCATTGATACCGAATCCGGCTTCGACCAGGTGGTGTTCATCACCTCCGCGTGGGGTCTGGGTGAGATGGTCGTGCAGGGTGCGGTAAACCCTGACGAATTCTACGTCCACAAGCCTACGCTGGCCGCTGGCCGTCCGGCGGTGGTGCGCCGCACCATGGGCTCGAAAAAAATCCGCATGATCTATGCCCCGACCCAGGAGCATGGCAAGCAGGTCAAAATTGAAGACGTACCGCAGGAGCAGCGCGACCGCTTCTCCCTGACCGACGCCGAAGTGCAGGAGCTGGCGAAGCAGGCGGTGCAGATCGAAAAACACTACGGCCGTCCGATGGATATCGAATGGGCGAAAGACGGGAACACCGGCAAGCTGTTTATCGTGCAGGCGCGCCCGGAAACCGTCCGCTCACGCGGCCAGGTGATGGAGCGTTACACGCTGCACGCCCAGGGCAAAATCGTGGCGGAAGGCCGTGCTATCGGTCACCGCATCGGTGCCGGTCCGGTGAAGGTGATCCACGACATCAGCGAGATGAACCGCATTGAGCCAGGCGACGTGCTGGTGACCGACATGACCGACCCGGACTGGGAACCGATCATGAAGAAAGCGGCGGCTATCGTTACCAACCGCGGCGGCCGTACCTGCCACGCGGCGATCATCGCCCGCGAGCTGGGGATTCCTGCGGTTGTCGGCTGCGGTGATGCTACCGAGCGCATGAAGGACGGACAGAACGTGACCGTCTCCTGTGCCGAAGGCGATACCGGCTACGTGTACGCCGATATTCTCGACTTCAGCGTGAAGAGCTCCAGCGTGGATACCATGCCGGACCTGCCGCTGAAGATCATGATGAACGTCGGTAACCCGGACCGCGCGTTTGACTTCGCCTGCCTGCCGAACGAAGGCGTAGGCCTGGCGCGTCTGGAATTTATCATCAACCGTATGATCGGCGTTCACCCGCGCGCGCTGCTGGAGTTTGACGACCAGGAGCCGAAGCTGCAGAACGAAATCCGCGAGATGATGAAAGGCTACGACTCGCCGAAAGAGTTCTACGTCGGCCGTCTGACCGAAGGGATCGCGACGCTGGGTGCCGCTTTCTATCCGAAACGCGTGATTGTGCGCCTGTCTGACTTTAAGTCTAACGAATACGCCAACCTGGTCGGCGGCGAGCGCTACGAGCCGGAAGAAGAGAACCCGATGCTGGGCTTCCGCGGGGCCGGACGCTACGTGTCCGACAGCTTCCGCGACTGCTTCGCGCTGGAATGTGATGCGGTGAAGCGCGTGCGCAACGACATGGGGCTGACCAACGTCGAAATCATGATCCCGTTTGTGCGTACCGTGGATCAGGCGAAAGCGGTTGTTGACGAGCTGGCGCGTCAGGGTCTGAAGCGCGGCGAGAACGGGCTGAAGATCATCATGATGTGCGAAATCCCGTCCAACGCCCTGCTGGCCGAGCAGTTCCTGGAGCACTTCGACGGCTTCTCTATCGGCTCGAACGACATGACGCAGCTGACGCTGGGTCTGGACCGCGACTCCGGCGTGGTTTCCGAGCTGTTCGACGAGCGCAACGAGGCGGTGAAAGCATTGCTCTCCCTGTCCATCCGCGCGGCGAAGAAGCAGGGCAAATACGTCGGGATTTGTGGTCAGGGGCCATCCGACCATGAAGACTTTGCCGCCTGGCTCATGGAGGAGGGGATCGATAGCCTGTCCCTGAACCCGGACACCGTGGTGCAAACCTGGCTGAGCCTGGCGGAACTGAACAAGTAACGCCACGCTGACCCGAAAAGGCGAGGATATTATTCCTCGCCTTTTTTATTTCCGCCCGAATATGCTCCCCATCACAAATAAAGTAAAAAACCAAATATCATAATTTGCCTGTCAATTTAGACAATTGTTAGCGCGCAAACCGTTGCTAATACTTGAGCCTTACATGCGCATTTCCCTTCAGATGATGCGCAACTGGTTGAAATACGTTTTAACCTGATAAAAAGGCAAATAACAATGACACTCTCCTCTGTATTGCGTACCAAAGATAAAATAGGTTATGGCTTAGGTGATATGGCCAGCGCGCTGGTCTGGCAAACGGCAACGTTATTTCTCGCCTATTTCTATACGGACGTTTTTGGGCTGCCCGCCGCAATCATGGGCACCATGTTTTTAGTGGTGCGCGTGGTCGATGCGTTTGTCGACCCGTGCATTGGCGCGCTGGTGGATCGCACTCAAACGCGCCACGGCCGTTTCCGTCCCTGGCTGCTGTGGTTCGCCATTCCGTTTGGCGTGAGCTGCATCATTACTTTCTATGTACCGGACGTGGGGCCGACGGCGAAAATCGTTTATGCCTGCCTGACCTACGCGATCTTAAGCCTGATTTACTCCGCCATTAACGTGCCTTACTGCGCCATGCCCGGCTCGCTGACGCTGGATCCGCGCGAGCGTCACTCCCTGCAGTCGTGGCGCTTTGGCCTGTCGTTTATCGGCGGGTTGATTGTGACGGTGATTGCCCTGCCGCTGGTCTCACTGTTAGGCCAGGGCAACGTGCAGAAAGGCTATTTCTACGCCATGAGCCTGATGGGGCTGCTGGGCATTGTGTTGTTTTTCTGCTGTTTCCTGATGACCCGCGAGCGTTATTCTCCGCGCAGTGATACTTCCGGCTCGATGCTCACCGATTTAAAACTGCTGGCCGGAAACAGCCAGTGGCGCATTGTTTTCCTGTTTAATATTTTGCTGTTAACGGCGGTGGTAACGCGCGGTTCCGCCACGATGTATTACGTGAACTATGTGCTGTTGCGCCCGGAACTGGTTTTTGCCTTTATTGTTTCCGGAATGGTCGCCTCCTTAAGCGGCGCACTATTATCTGAACGGCTGCTGGGGAAATTTGACCGCGTCCGCGCCTATCAGTGGACCATTATTTCCTTCGTCATTTTCGGGACGCTGATTTTCTTCCTGCCGCCTTCGCAGGTGTGGCTGATTTTTGGCCTCAACATTGTCTTTAGCTTTGTGCAAAACCTCACCACGCCGCTGCAGTGGACCATGTTCTCCGATGTGGTCGACTACGAAGAGCATCGCAGCGGCCGCCGCCTGGACGGGCTGGTTTTCTCTACCGCGCTGTTTGCCATCAAATTTGGGCTGGCGCTGGGTGGGGCGGTCGTCGGCTGGGTGCTTGGCATGGTGGATTACGCCCCGGGACAGGCAGCCCAGGCGCCGCACGTGCTCTCTACGATCAACGCCCTGTTCACCCTTATCCCTTGCGCGCTGTTCCTCTGCATGGTCGCGCTGCTTTCAATCTACAAGCTTAACAGTCGGCTGGTGGATTCCATCGCCCGGGAACTGGCCAGCAAGCGTGAGGTGAGACCCGAAGCAGGGCCGCTCAGCCCGGCGACCCCTTCCGCACTACAGGAGTAAAACATGACAGCTATCTATAAGGACGCGGGACGTCCCGTGCACGAGCGCGTCGCCGATTTACTGGCGCGTATGACCCCGGAAGAGAAGTTCGCCCAGATGCATGCGTACTGGCTGATCCTCGATGAAAACGGCAACCACCGCGAGCGCAGCGATCTGAGCGACGAATTCGCTGGCGTGAGCGAGCAGGCCGCGCTGAGCGAACGGCTGAAGCTGGGCGTCGGGCAGATCACCCGTCCGCTGGGTACCCATATCGTTGACGCGAAAACCGGCGTGCGCGCCGCTAACCGCCTGCAGCGCATGATGATGGAGGAGACGCGACTCGGCATTCCGGCCCTGTTCCATGAAGAGTGCCTGGTGGGGCTGCTGTGCAAAGACGCCACGCTGTTCCCGTCGTCGCTGAACTACGGTTCGACCTGGGATCCGGAGCTGGTGCAGCGCGCGGCACAGCAGATTGGCAAAGAGGCGCGATCCGTCGGCTGCCAGCAGGGGCTGGCGCCGGTGCTGGACGTTTCCCGCGACGTGCGCTGGGGGCGAACCGAAGAGACCTTCGGGGAAGATCCCTGGCTGGTGGGCGTGATGGCGACCGCCTACGTGAAAGGCTTACAGGGCGATAAGCGCGATCTGCTGGCGACGCTCAAGCATTACGTGGGCCACTCGTTCAGCGAAGGGGCGCGCAACCACGCCCCGGTGCATCTGGGCTTTAGCGAGCTGAACGACACCTTCCTGCTGCCGTTTGAAATGGCGGTCAAGCTGGCAAACGCCGGTTCGGTCATGCCCGCCTACCACGACATCGATAACCAGCCGGGGCACAGCGACAGCTTCCTGCTGACCACCGTCCTGCGCGAACAGTGGGGCTTCGACGGCATTATTGTGGCGGACTACGGCGGCGTCAGCCTGCTGCACCAGCATCACGGCATTTCCCACGATGCGGCCGAATCCGCCGCGCTGGCCTTCAACGCCGGGCTGGACGTCGAGCTGCCGAAAGATGACTGCGCGCGGCATCTGGCAGACGCCGTTGAGCGCGGGCTGATCTCTATGGCGAAAGTGGATGAGATTGTGGGCCGTGTGCTGACCGAAAAATTCCGTCTCGGCCTGTTTGAGAACCCGTATGCCGATGAAAACGGCATCGATCTGCACAATGAGACGACCCGCCAGGTGGCGCGGGAGGTGGCGACAAAATCGATCACGCTGCTGGAAAACAACGGCATTCTGCCGCTAAATGGTAAGCCCCGCGTGGCGCTTGTGGGACCGACGGCAGACGATCCGCTGGCGTTGCTCAGCGGCTACAGCTTCCCGGTGCATCTGATCATCAGCTATATGGTGGAGGAGACCTCGCAGGTGACGACCCCGCGCGCAGCGCTGGAACACTACCTCGGCGCGTCTCAGGTCCGTTACGCCAAAGGGTGTCACATCATCGAGAAACGGATGGCGGGTGCGCCGGTCTTCCCGGGCGACAGCGGCGGTAAACCGATGCAGCAGTCTCCCGTGTCGCAAAGCACCGCCCTTATCCCCGAGGCGGTCAATGCCGCGCAGGAGAGTGACGTGGTGGTGGCCTGCGTGGGCGATCTCGCCGGGCTGTTCCAGAGCGGTACCGTGGGGGAAGGTTCCGACACCGATTCCCTGAATCTGCCGGGTGTTCAGCAGCAGCTGCTGGAGGCGCTGGTGGCGACGGGCAAACCGGTGATTGTCGTGATGACCGGCGGGCGTCCTTACACTCTTCAGGGCCTGGAGGACAAGGTGGCCGCGCTGATCGTGGCCTGGGCACCGGGGCAGGAAGGGGGCTGGGCCATTGCGGACGTGTTAACGGGACGTGCAGAGCCGCAGGGGCGTCTGGTGGTGAGCGTGCCGAAAAGCGCCGGGGCCATGCCGTATTACTACAATCACAAGCTCAAAAGCGGCGGCACGCCGTTTGCGTTCCACTTCGGTTCACGTTATCCGTTTGGCTTCGGCCTCGGCTGGACGACGTTTCGCTGGAATGCTGCCCGCGTCGCTGAAAGCAGCGTGCCGGTCGACGGCGAGGTGACGCTGAGCGTGGATATCACCAATACCGGAGAGCGCAGCGGCAGCGAGGTGGTGCAGGTTTACGTCAGAGATAAGGTCGCCACCCAGGTGCGGCCGCTCCAGGAGCTGAAGGCCTTCCAGCGCGTCACGCTCTCGCCGGGCGAAACCGCCACGCTCAGCTTTACGCTGCCGGTGGAGATGTTCAACTTCACCCGTCGCGACGGGAAACGCATCGTTGAGCCGGGCGAGTTTGAACTGCAGGTTGGCGCATCGTCGGCGGATATCCGCCAGGTGGTGACGGTCAATATAACCGGGGAAACGCGGGTGCTGCCTGCCGAGTGGCGGATGCTCAGTACCTGTGAGGTTACGCGCGCGTAGTCAGGATAAAAAAAAGCCCATCGTGGGAGATGGGCAAAGACTACACACAGCAATTCGTTGTTTCACTCAGGGGATTTCCATGCTTATAAATCAAGGTGTTGATTTATAACCGTGTGCTAATAGTAGGCATGTCCGCTTTTAGCGTCGATCGGATTCGTCTCAATAGTTAAAGAGATATAAAGATTTCTTGAGGTTATGAGCAGATTGAGTGCAGAAATTGCGGGTCTGACCAGTGTGCAACGAATAAATACTTTAGCAGCGTTAAAGTATTGGGTGGGGGAATGTAGGCCGGGTAAGCGTTAGCGCCACCCGGCAAAAACTTAATGCGTGTTCTTCTCTTCCAGCTCTTCCAGTTCGCTCAAAATCACGTCCGGGTCGGTTCCCGGCGGCGGAATTTCATGCACCCAGGCGGAGAACAGACGCCAGGTAACGGCGAGCAGCACCGGGCCGATAAACAGGCCAATCATGCCGAAGGCAATCAAGCCGCCAATCACCCCGGAGAGGATCAGGATCAGCGGCAGGTCGGCGCCCATGCGGATGAGAATCGGGCGAATGACGTTATCCATGGTGCCGACCACGCAGCTCCAGACCAGCAGCACCGTTCCCCACGTGGTATCTCCCGTCCAGTAGAGCCAGATAATGCAGGGCACCAGCACCAGCAGCGGCCCCAGTTGTGCAAGACAGGTCATCAGCATGACTACGGTGAATATCGTGGCATACGGTACGCCGGAAATCGCCAGACCAATACCGCCCAGCACCGCCTGCACCAGCGCGGTGACCACCACGCCCAGCGCCACCGCGCGTACGGCCTGCGCCGCCAGCAGTACCGCAGCGTCACCGCGTTTGCCCGCCAGGCGGGTGGCAAAGTGACGAACGCCCAAAGCCACCTGCTCACCGCGCCAGTAAAGCAGGGCGCTGAAGAGCAGCATCAGGGTACAGTGCATCATAAAGCGGCCAATATGCGCCGCCTGACCCACAAACCAGGTGGTGGTGGTGCCAATATACGGGCGCACTTTTGCCATCAGCGCGCTGCCGCCCATCTCCAGCAGGCTGTGCCAGCCGCTGTAGAGCTTGGCGCCCACGACCGGAATGCTGTTCAGCCAGGCGAGATCCGGCAGCGTGAGATCGCCGCTGGTCACGGCGCGGATCACCGGGCCGCTGGAGTCGACGAGACTGTTGACCAGCAGCGCAATGGGAATAATAAACAGCAGGAACAGCAGCAGCGTCATGACCAGCACGGCTAACCCGCGGCGGCCGAACAGCAGCTTCTGCAAGCGCAGCAGCAGAGGCCACGTGGCAACGACGACGGTCGCGGCCCAGGCGAAGCCAAGAATAAAGGGTTGAACAATCCACAGACACGCAATGATCATGAGGGCCAGGAACAGCACCGACAGCAAAATTTGCGCAACATCCCTGGGCTGGCGAAGATTGACCATAAATGAAACTTTCCTTAAAAGAACGCCAGCGCGGCTGGCGGGAACGGAAAACCGCATCTCTTTAATCATTAATGATCTCAGCGGTTTTTGACAGGCGGATTTTGCCCGTAATTCTACGAAGCACATAAGAAAAAAATGTGATAAAACTTTCCGGACACAACGCAAACGATTTCACATTACTCTAATTAGGGTCGACAGTCATGATCCCACAGATTTCCCAGGCACCCGGCGTCGTTCAGCTGGTGCTTAATTTTTTGCAGGCACTGGAGCAACAGGGTTTTACAGGTGATACCGCCACGAACTATGCCGACAGGCTGACGATGGCAACCGATAACAGTATTTACCAGCTTCTTCCCGATGCCGTCGTTTTCCCTCGTTCTACGGCCGACGTGGCGCTGATTGCCCTGCTCGCCACGCAGGAACGCTTTGCCTCGCTGGTCTTTACGCCGCGCGGCGGCGGCACCGGGACCAATGGCCAGGCGCTGAACCAGGGCATTATTGTTGATATGTCGCGCTATATGAACCGCATCATTGAGATCAACCCGGAAGAGGGGTGGGTGCGGGTCGAAGCGGGCGTTATCAAAGATCAGCTTAACCAGTACCTCAAGCCTTACGGCTACTTTTTTGCCCCGGAACTTTCCACCAGTAACCGCGCGACCCTCGGCGGGATGATCAACACGGATGCCTCCGGTCAGGGCTCGCTGGTCTACGGCAAAACCTCCGATCATGTGCTGGGCGTGCGGGCCGTTCTGCTGGGCGGCGATATTCTCGATACGCAGCCGATGCCAGTCGAACTGGCGGAAACGCTGGGTAAAGATAACACCGCCAGCGGACGCATCTACCGTACCGTGCTGGAGCGCTGCCGCGACAACCGCCAGCTTATTCTCGACAAATTCCCCAAACTGAACCGCTTCTTAACGGGCTACGACCTGCGCCACGTCTTTAACGACGACCTGACCCAGTTCGATTTAACCCGCGTGCTCACCGGTTCCGAAGGGACGCTGGCGTTTATCACCGAGGCGCGGCTGGATATCACCCGCCTGCCGAAGGTGCGTCGTCTGGTGAACGTCAAATATGACTCTTTCGACTCCGCGCTGCGCAATGCGCCGTTTATGGTGGAGGCGAAAGCGCTGTCGGTTGAGACGGTCGACTCCAAAGTGCTCAACCTGGCCCGGGAAGATATTGTCTGGCACTCCGTCAGCGATCTCATTACCGACGTGCCGGACAAAGAGATGCTCGGTCTTAACATCGTGGAATTTGCTGGCGACGACGCGGAGCTGATTGAGAGCCAGGTCACCACGCTCTGCCAGCGACTGGATGAGCTGATTTCGCAGGGCGAAGGCGGCGTGATCGGCTGGCAGCTCTGTAACGATCTGGCCGGGATTGAGCGTATCTATGCGATGCGTAAAAAAGCCGTGGGTCTGCTCGGCAATGCGAAAGGGGCCGCGAAGCCCATTCCTTTTGCCGAAGATACCTGCGTGCCGCCTGAGCATCTGGCGGATTATATCGTCGAGTTTCGCGCCCTGCTGGACAGCCACGGCCTGAGCTACGGCATGTTTGGTCACGTCGATGCCGGGGTGCTGCACGTGCGTCCGGCGCTGGATATGTGCGACCCGCAGCAGGAGATCCTGATGAAGCAGATCTCCGACGACGTGGTGGCCTTAACCGCTAAATACGGCGGTCTGCTGTGGGGCGAGCACGGGAAAGGGTTCCGCGCGGAATACAGCCCGGCGTTCTTCGGCGAACAGCTCTATGCGGAGCTGCGCAAGGTGAAAGCGGCTTTCGACCCGCATAACCGCCTCAACCCGGGTAAAATCTGCCCGCCAGAAGGCGTGGACGCCCCCATGCTGCAGGTGGATGCCGTCAAGCGCGGCACCTACGACAGACAGATCCCGATTGCGGTGCGCTCCTCCTGGCGCGGTGCGATGGAGTGCAACGGCAACGGCCTGTGCTTTAACTTTGACGTGAAAAGCCCGATGTGCCCGTCGATGAAAATCACCAGCAACCGCATTCATTCGCCGAAAGGGCGGGCGACGCTGGTGCGCGAGTGGCTGCGTCTGCTGGCGGACCGTGGCGTCGATCCCCTGAAGCTGGAGCAGGAGCTGCCGGAAAAACGGGCCAGCCTGCGCTCGCTGATTGAGCGCACCCGCAACAGCTGGCATGCCAACAAGGGCGAGTATGATTTCTCCCATGAGGTGAAAGAGGCGATGTCCGGCTGTCTGGCCTGTAAAGCCTGCTCGACCCAGTGCCCGATTAAAATCGACGTCCCGGAATTCCGCTCGCGCTTCCTGCAGCTTTACCACACGCGCTACCTCCGCCCGGTGCGCGACCATCTGGTGGCAACGGTGGAAAGCTACGCGCCGCTGATGGCGCGCGCGCCGAAGACCTTCAACTTCTTTATCAACCAGCCGCTGGTGCGCAAGCTTTCCGAAAAGCATATCAGCATGGTCGATCTGCCGCTGCTGTCGGTGCCGTCTCTGCAGCGCCAGCTCGTCGGGCATCGTTCGGCGAACATGACCCTGGAGCAGCTGGAGGCGCTCACGCCTGAGCAAAAAGCGAAGGTGGTGCTGGTGGTGCAGGATCCGTTTACCAGCTACTACGATGCCCAGGTGGTTGCGGACTTTATCCGCCTGTCGGAAAAGCTGGGCTATCAGCCGGTTGTGCTGCCGTTCTCGCCCAACGGCAAGGCGCAGCACATTAAAGGCTTCCTGACGCGCTTTGCGAAGACCGCGCAGAAAACAGCTGACTTCTTAAACCGCGTGGCGCAACTCGGGATACCGATGGTCGGCGTCGACCCGGCGCTGGTGCTGTGCTACCGCGATGAATACAGGCAGACGCTGGGCGATAAGCGCGGTGATTTCCACGTCATGCTGGTGCACGAGTGGCTGCCGACGGCCCTGGAAGACAAAGCGGTTCAGGACGTCAGCGGTGAGCCGTGGTATCTGTTCGGACACTGCACGGAAGTCACCGCGCTGCCTGGTGCCCCCGCGCAGTGGGCGTCCGTCTTTGCCCGCTTCGGCGCGAAGCTGGAGAGCGTTAGTGTGGGCTGCTGCGGCATGGCCGGCACGTACGGACACGAAGTGAAAAACCACGCCAACTCGCTCGGCATTTATGAGCTGTCCTGGCATCAGGCGATGCAGCGCTTGCCGCGAAACCGCTGTCTGGCGACGGGATACTCCTGCCGCAGCCAGGTGAAACGGGTAGAGGGTAACGGCGTACGCCACCCATTGCAGGCTTTACTGGAGATAATTGGATGATCTGGAAACGTGCCGTGACGCTGCAGGCGCTGAACGCCATGGGCGAGGGGAATATGGTGGGGCTGCTGGATATCCTGTTCACCCGCATTGGCGACGATGACATTGAGGCCACCATGCCTGTCGATCATCGCACCCACCAGCCGTTTGGTTTATTGCACGGCGGTGCGTCCGTCGTGCTGGCCGAAACCCTGGGCTCGGTGGCGGGATATCTCTGTACCGAAGGGGAGCAGAAGGTGGTCGGACTCGAGGTGAATGCTAATCATATCCGCTCGGTACGCAGCGGGCGCGTGCGCGGCGTGTGCCGCGCGCTGCACGCCGGTAGTCGCCACCAGGTGTGGCAGATTGACATTCTCGACGAGCAGGATCGCCTGTGCTGCTCTTCAAGGTTGACGACAGCGGTCGTGTAAAGTTTTCAGATGTTTTGCCTTTGGTCAAAAACTAGCCATCGGGTTGTGATATACTGGTCAGGTTTTGTACATAAGCGAGGACATCATGGATACTGAAATAACCCCAACACAGCTGGCAATTGAATATTTACGTCGCGATAAGAGCAATCTGTCCCCGGCGCAGTACCTGAAAAAGCTGAAACAGCTTGAGCTGGAATTTACAGATTTGCTGGCGCTCTCTTCGAATGAGCTGAAAGAAGAGATCTACTTTGCCTGGCGGTTGGGCGTTCACGTCCATTGAGAGAGTCATGTTGAAAAGGCCGCAACTGCGGCCTTTTTTGTGTCTGAGATTCAGTATTTAGCGGGGAGCTTGTTGATTTTGATAAGCCTGCCTTCTTCCATTTCGATAAATCCGCCGGTTTTTAAATCCGCCAGAATGCGCATCACGCCGCTTCGGGAGAGGTGGGTTTTATCCCTGATATACTTTTCCGCCGTCACGCTGAGCCGATAATCTTCCTCTTCCTCCGTCAGCTTTATTAACTGCTGGCGAATCATCTCATACGCCGTCGGCGCGCCCTGCGGCATCACGTTGTTATAGAGACGGCTATACACATACATGAGCTGTTGAGAGAGCAGTCCCCAAAGCGCCTTCTCTTTAATAATGGCATTCACCCTTTCTGTGGTGATCGTCCCGATCAGGCACGGGCTGACGGTCTTAAGATAATCACTAAAATAGATATCAGTGAGGTTAGCGAGGCCGAAAACAGCAGGGCTACAGGCCGTAGACAGCATCATGTTATCGCTTCTTCTGTAGACGGCGATGGTTCCTTCAAGAATTAAATAGCACATGCCCTGACCATTGACCTGCAGGTCCAGCCGCTCGCCGCGGGCGGTATGTCGCGTTGTGCAATCAGGTAACAGGTGTGAAATAAGCGCTTGCGCGTGGGGAGAACCCCGCTGAGACTTTTCTGGAAGGGACATGGTTGCCGACAGCCTTAAAAAAAACCTGGCTAATTATAGCGCTTCTCTTTGGGACGGGTAAGCGAGTTGCTTGTTATTGCATGATTCCGTACGCGATTGCCGGGTGGCGGTTACGGCACCCGGCATTTTCCTCAGACGTTCGCCGCACTTATCAGCCGCGACTTCATGGACTGATACGCCGACGCGGCATAGTCCTCCGCCCAGCGCTGGTCCTCAATCGCCTCCAGCTGCACCGCGCAGTACTTCGTTTCCGGGGTTTTGGAGATGGGATCGAGGTTGTCCTGGGTCAGCTCGTTGCAGGCGCCAATCCACCACTGATAGGTCATATAGACGGCCCCGGCGTTGATACGCTCGCTGATGCTGGCGCGGGTAATCACTTTCCCGCGACGTGAACGTACCCAGACCAGCTGCCCGTCAGTAATGCCCAGCTTTTCTGCATCGGCAGGGTTCATTTGCACCCGACCCGGCTCGTCGGCCAGGCTTTGCAGCGCGGCGCAGTTCCCGGTCATGGAGCGGCATGAGTAGTGGCCAACCTCGCGGACCGTACAGAGCACCAGCGGGAAATCCGCATCCGGAGTTTCCGCCGGCGCGCGCCACGGTGCGGCAAAGAGCTGCCCTTTACCGCTCGGGGTATCGAACTGATTATCTTTGTACAGGTACGGCGTACCGGGATGATCCAGCGTCGGGCACGGCCATTGAACGTGACCCATCTCGCCCATTTTTTCATACGTCACGCCGTAGAAGAGCGGGCACAGCTCGCGCATCTCGTCCCAGATCTGCTGGTTGGAGTCATAATGCATCGGATAGCCCATCTCGGTGGCGAGCAGGCTGATAATCTCCCAGTCGCGCTTCACGTTGCCGCTGGCTTCAATGGCTTTGCCAAAACGCTGGAAGCCGCGATCGGCACAGGTAAAGACGCCGCCGTGTTCACCCCATGAGGTAGCCGGAAGCAGAACGTCCGCCACCTCTGCCGTTTTGGTCATAAAGATGTCCTGAACCACGACAAACTCGAGCGCCTCAAAACCGCTGCGCACCAGGCCGAGATCGGCTTCGGTCTGAAGCGGGTCTTCCCCCATGATGTAATAGGCCTTCACCTTGCCTTCCAGCGCAAGGTGCGGCACTTCGGTAATGCGCGTCCCGACGCGATCGTCCATCGCATTGACGTCAATTCCCCAGGCGTCGGCGAACTTCTGCCTGACCGCCGGGTCAGTCACATCCTGATAGCCGGGGAACATATTCGGCAGAACGCCCATATCGCAGGCACCCTGGACGTTGTTCTGACCGCGCACCGGCCCGACGCCGACGGCGGGGCGACCGAGATTCCCGGTCAGCAGCGCCAGGCTGGACAGCCCTTTGACCACGTCAACGGCCTGACCAAACTGGGTCACGCCCATTCCCCACATCACGGTAGCAGAAGGAGCCGCCGCGAACGTGCGCATCGCCTGGCGGACATCACGGGCGGGGATGCCGGTAAGATGTTCGACCTTCTCAGGCGCATAGTCTTTTACCGTTTGCCGGTAGGCCTCAAGCCCTTCCGTAAAGCGCGCCACGTAGCTTTTGTCGTACAGCTCCTCTTCCAGCAGCACATAGCCAAAGGCGTTCACCAGCGCCATGTTGCTGCCGTTTTTCAGCTGAAGATGTTGGTCGGCAATACGCGCCGTTTCAATACGGCGCGGATCGCAGACAATAATTTTTGCGCCGTTTTCACGCGCTTTCAGCACGCGGCGGGCAACGATAGGGTGGGAGTCCGCGCAGTTATAGCCAAACACCAGCAGGCATTTTGAGTTTTCAATATCGTTAATGGCGTTGCTCATCGCGCCGTTGCCGAGCGTTTCCTGTAAACCCGCCACGGACGGACCATGACAGACGCGCGCGCAGCAGTCCACGTTGTTGGTGTTCAGCACCGCGCGGGCAAACTTTTGCATCACGTAGTTGGTTTCATTGCCGGTGCCGCGAGAGGAGCCGGTGGCCATGATCGACCGCGGCCCGTGCTGCGCTTTAATGCTGCTGAGCCTGTGGGCGGTGTAGCGGATCGCCTCTTCCCAGGTAACGGGGGTGAAGGCTTCGCCTTTGCGGTAGCGGATCATGGGCTGGGTAAGGCGGGGGGTGAGAAGACGGGTGTCGTTGAGGAAGTCCCAGCCGTAAAACCCTTTCAGACATAAGGTGCCCTGGTTTGTGACCCCCTCTGCCGCTTCGGCACGGATGATACGGTTATTTTCAACGACAAGGTTCAATTTACAGCCTGCACCGCAGTACGGGCAGACGCTGGCGATCTTTTTCATCAATAACAGACCTGTTAAGAAATGAAGCAAAGTTGACTGGAAAAACCAGTCCCGTATGCGGAGATAAGCAGAAAGCGTGCCAGGTTGGCTTTGCGTGAATTACAGGGTGTTATGGGGGAGGGCGCGTGTCATCGTCAGGCCGATCGTCAGTTTTGACGATGACACGTTAGGGGGCGCGGCGGGCAGGAACTCATAGATCGTCCATGGTGTAACCCACCACGATTTCCAGCGTCTTACGAATCACATCCGCCTGAACCACGTCGTTGGTGGATTCCAGCGTCTGAATGAGCCAGAGGATGATCGCTTTATTGGAAAGATGACCTTCGGAGGCCAGAACACAGCGTACTGCAGTAGAAAAAATAGCGGACTCTTCAGCAAAACGATCGCCTGCATGGCGGAAATACTCCGCCAGCGCACTGTCTAAAAAAGCAGAGTGATATTCGGGTTGAAGCTGAATATTTTGTCTCATTTGTTCTCACCGTAGCTGTTAAATTGCAGTCAATGTATTTTTTTGGGATCGGACGGTTTTCCACTTCCAAATAACGGCACTACATTGTCTCGGTTATCGTTGAGAGATCCCTCTCTTTTTGTTCGTCCTTGCGCGGTTCTGCGACGTGTAAAGGCGATGCTGTTTGAGCCGATCTCGGCAATCACCATCGCAAGTGTCTCCCGCCGCTGGGGATCCTTTTCATGTTCTTTCATGACCCGCAGACGCTGTAGCAAGCCTTCTGTTGTCACCGGCCCCCGCTCTTTCAGAAGAGAGAGAACGGCTTCACCGATAAGCTGGTCTATCAGTCGGTCTGCGTTACTGCGATTCATATCCTTACCGTTCGAAGAGCAGACCAAGCAGCATGTGGTAATGCTCTTCCTCTTCCGGGCCGTCGGCCTTTTCGAGGCGACTCAGCAATTTTGTACAAAGCGATTTGCGATTAAGGTTTCGCCCGTCGCTGAGAATTTCAACAACCACCTGGCCCAGCGTTTCCTGTTGGGTCGGAAGCGCGGCTTTTTCGAAGTACTGTGCGATTGCTGCTGCGGAATCTGCGACGTAACCTTTCTGCTGCATGTTTCGCTCCTGTAAAATTTTGTAATCAGTAACGTTACATTTAAGGTATACACAATTTCCAAATCTGTACATCTAAAATGTACAGATTTTTAGATTTTTTTCGATATATCTTATAAATCATTTATTTTTCATTGCGTTGGGTTGGCGTTGTGATGGGGGTAGAGTGCAGGATATATTGTACAAAAAGCGCATGTGCTGGTAAGTTGTACAGCCGAGTCAAACGGTCTCATTAACTGCCGTAAATGGTTGAGATGTAAATTATTTGTCAGGCAATTAATGTGCTATAAATAAACATTCCCCACGTCTTTTGTGGCCAAAACCCTAACCCCCCAGGAATAGCATGCTCACAACCATCATTTACCGCAGTCATATCTGCGAGGACGTTCCAGTGAAAGCGCTGGAAGCAATGGTCGCTGCTGCAAATCGTAAAAATCGGCAATCCAATGTCACGGGGATCCTGCTGTTTAACGGCACACATTTTTTTCAACTGCTTGAAGGGCCGGTGGAGCACGTTTCGGCTATCTATGAGCAGATCTGCAACGACCCGCGCCACCATAACGTGGTCGAGTTAATGCGCGATCACGGCCCTGTCCGGCGTTTTGGCAACGTGGGTATGGAGCTTTTTGATTTGCGCCACTTCGACCGGGACGAGGTGCTGCAGCAGATACTTAATAAGGGGACGACACGCTACCAGCTGGCCTATAACGATCGCCCTCTGCAGTTTTTCCGCACCTTTGTCGAGGCCACGGAAAAAGCGAACTATTTTGAACTGCCGCCTGCGGATACATGGGATTTCGTACGCGAAGAGACGCGTTTGTCCGCGCAGCCTGAGGTGGTCGCGAAAGGGGCGGATTGCAGCTTCGCGTTCCAGCCGATAGTCGATCCGTTTATGCAGCAGGTTGTCTCCTGGGAGGCGCTTCTCCGCACCCCGTCCGGCGACTCGCCGGGGGCCTATTTCGCCAGCCTTCCGCAGGAGGAAGTGTACACCTCTGATTTGCAGAGCAAGCAGGTGGCTCTGTCTATGGCCAGCGCGCTGGGGTTACAGGACCAGACGTTATCCCTGAACCTGCTGCCTATGACGCTGGTTAACATTCCCAACGCCGTGGATTTTCTGCTCACCGCGATTGAAGCAAACGGGTTTGTACCTGAGCAAATCGTGGTGGAGTTCACCGAGAGCGAAGCCATTTCCCGTTTTGATGAATTCACGGATTCGGTCAGGCAGTTAAAAAGCGCGGGTATCAGCGTGACGATCGATCACTTTGGTGCCGGTTTTGCCGGGCTGCAGCTGCTGGCCCACTTCCAGCCTGACAGAATTAAGATTAATCGCGATCTGGTCGCGAACGTGCATAAAAGTGGCCCCCGACAGGCCATCATTCAGGCGATCATCAAATGCTGTTCCTCGCTTGAAATCCAGTTCTGCGCGGTGGGGGTAGAGAAGGCAGAAGAGTGGATGTGGCTGGAGTCTGCGGGAATTTCCCAGTTCCAGGGGCATCTTTTTGCCAGCCCCCGGCACGGCGGTATTCCAGCCATTGCCTGGCCGGAGAAAAAGTTCGAATTGTGATAAAGCTGTACACAATCTGGCAGTCGTTACTGTACGAACGGTAAATTTTATACAACAATGTATTAACAGGTGGATGGGGTGGTAAGCCATTCACCCGTTCAAAATGCGGTCTTAGTTATACAAATGGTTTGTACAATCTGATAAGGTTGGTGCAGTTAGGTATGGAAGTTCTGAGCGTGAGGGAGTTAATGGCCTATTACAGTATCGGCGAAGTGGCCGAACGATGCGGTATCAACCCCGTTACGCTGCGTGCCTGGCAGCGCCGTTATGGATTGTTGAAGCCGCAGCGCAGCGAAGGGGGCCATCGTCAGTTTGACGATGAAGATATCCTGCGTATAGAAGAGATCAAACGCCTGATGAAGAGCGGCGTTTCGGTCGGGAAAGTAAAAGCCTTGCTGGAAAACAAGGAAGTGTTGACTCAGGGCAACTGGGTCTCGTTCCAGGAAGAGATGATGACCGTTCTGCGCTACGCCAGCCCGGCAAAGCTGCGCGCCAAAATTGGCGAGTTCCGCCGCGATCACCCGATAGATTCCCTGATTGACAATATCATTTCTCCCGTCCGTCAGCGGATGAACCAGGACCAAAATACCGTGCGTCACATGGCGAGCCTGTTAGACGGAGTCCTGATTGAATTCGCGATTGCAAGCCTGGCGGAGTCCCGTAAGAAAGCCGGTAAAGACGCGCTCCTGATCGGCTGGGAGTGCGATGACCGCACCCATCTGTGGCTCGAAGCCGCGCGCTTAGCGCAGAAGGGCTGGCACATCGACGTCCTGGCAGAACCGATTGATTCGCCGCGTCCTGAACTGTTCCCGGGACAAAAAATCTTCGTCTGGACGGGGAAATCCCCAACGCCTCGACAGCAGGAACAGCTCGACCACTGGCGTGAACAGGGGTTTGCTGTCTCATTTCATCATTAAGTGTAAGAGGCCTTGAGGGCCTTTTTTTATTTTTGTCACTTTCCATGCAAAAGCTATCTCAAAAATAGGCATTTCCAATGCATATTTTACGTTTCTCCTCTCCTGCCCGAATGCCACGACGAAATGCATTATTAATCAATGCATTGAACAATTAAATCCATCCTGCCTGCATCTTGTCACAGGGTCTATGCTTAATAAAAGTAGGCAAAAAGGGCGGTTTAGCCGAATGCCCCTGCTGACAGAGGGTTGAAGTGATAATC